>SCPN01000037.1_pt1 | contig 26023 bp, 21 predicted proteins | sample 6106831 | NCBI WGS metagenome assembly SCPN01 (sample SAMN10720447, study PRJNA508395) | human gut metagenome | isolation source: Participant 1, 0 month
CTATAGTTGGTACGACAACAGGAAACTGGATAGAAATGTTTAGCTTTTACTGCCGTTTACTGTTTTAAGGCAGTATCAGGGGAATTCATTTAGAAAAGCCTACGAGCTGTATTATTTTCTCTGGTTTCCTCGTTTTCGGATGTGGGCAATATTGGCGGTAACATCAGACATTGGATTCTCTTTCTTTGGCTTATTGCGGTTTTAGTTATATTCATGTTAGTACCAATAGATACTAAAGGTAAGAAACTAGACAAGATAGAGACAAGAATTTATGGAAAACGTGCAAGAATAATATTAGCGATTGAATTTATAATGGCTATATTTTTAGGGATATATGGATTCTCTTTGCTGGCAAAAGGAATTGCAACAGCGCATTTGGTTTTAGCTACTGGACTAATAATAGGAAGTGTAAAAAAATTTTGGATGTGAGTTAGAAATACCTAACCAACAAAGGAAAGAAAAAAAATGAGTAAAAAGATTAGGTAGTAAGGAAGATACAGAAAAGATGGGATTGATGATAAATAAGAACTTTAATGATAAATGGATTCAAAATTTATAAATTTATTACAGGGTTTCTTTTATGCACAATATTGTCCATTTGGACAGGAAGATGAAAGAAAGATAGAGCAAGAAATATGTAACTTACTAAAGGAGTATTTAGAATTGCTAAATATGGGAAGAAGTGAAGATGAAAGAAAACTAGTGGAGTTTAAAAATACACTTCCTGTTTTAAAACAGTTGGTTATATCGGATATGATAGCAGCATATGAAGGAGATCCGGCGGCAAAGAGCTATATGGAGATTATAATAGCTTATCCAGGGCCATTAGCAGTATTGGTTCAAAGAACAGCTCATTGCCTGTATGAATTAGATATTCCTATTTTGCCAAGAGTCATGACGGAATATGCACACTCAAGAACGGCAATTGATATTCACCCAGGAGCAATAATTGGTAAAGGTTTTTTTATAGATCATGGAACAGGTGTGGTAATTGGCAAACAACAGTTATTGGAAAGAATGTAAAAATGTGTCAAGGAGTAACCTTGGGAGCGTTATCTACTAAGGATAGTCAGAAACTAAGATATATTAAGAGACATCCTACAGTAGAAGATGATGTAACTATTTATACAGGAGCTACTATTCTTGGCGGAGATACGGTAATAGGAAAAGGCAGTATTATTGGGGCTAATACATGGATTACACAGACAATACCTCAATATGCTCTTGTAAAACAATATATCTCGGATTTATAAATTGTGGAATATTTAAAACAGGATAATTTTATAAAATGTGGAGGATAATGTGTATTTTCCCGAAAATAAATTATGGAGAATAAAGTAATTAATGATAAGTATTAAACAATATTGTAACGAAAGATTATTCAAACTAAGTAGAATAAAATTACTTCCGAATGAAATTCATTTATGGAGTATTAATTGGAAAGAATTAGAAGATTATATACATAAATATAAAAATTTAATTTCTATACAGGAAGAACAACGAGTATATTCTTTTAAATTTTATGAAGATAGAATGCGATGTATGACAGGAAAAATTTTAACAAAATTACTATTAGCACATTATTTAGAAGTAGATTGTCTTGATATTCAAATATGCTATGAAAAAAATGGGAAACCATATCATATGCCAATAAAAGATAAAAAAGACTTATACAGTTTAATGTTTCGCATTCTGGAGAATTTGTTTTTATGGGATATATGAAAAAAGAATAGGAGTTGATATAGAAAAAATAAATTTATCATTTCAATACCAGTGTATAAGCGATAAGTTCCTTTCTAAAAAAGAGATAGAGGATATTAATAAAAGTAAGAATATAGAAAAGTTTTATAATCTATGGACAGCAAAGGAGGCTTATGTAAAAGCGATAGGAATAGGACTTTTTAAAGAGTTCAAATCTTTTTCTGTTAGTGAAGACATAATAAAAGAGAATAACAAAATAGAAGAAGGGTGGTTTTTGAAGAACATAAAATTAAACGAGGAATATGTAGCATGTGTCGTGCTTCAAAAATAAAACTATGAAAGGAAAAATAAAATTGAAAGAGATAATAATATGGAGATATTTCCTTATATTCAAAGAATGAAAAAAGAAAAGCCATATCAATTATTTTGTTTTCCTCATGCTGGAGGGAATAGCTTAACTTTTGCTAAATGGGTAGATCGTAGTAGTAAAATAGACATTATTCCCATAAGTCTTTCAGAAAGAGGTAAAGAAAATAATTATAATAACTTAGTAGGTATAATAGCTGAAAAATAATAGCCATACTAGATGATAGACCATTTTTTTTGGGACATAGCATGGGCGCTGCATTAGCGTTCTCTGTATCGTATTATATTGAAAAAAAATACAATTATTTTCCAGAAAAATTGATTGTTGCAGCAAGACAACCTCCTTTTGATCCGTGTGCAAAAAGCTTTAGAAGCAGTATGGGACTAAGTGCATTATTAGATGAACTAAAAAATGCAGGAGGAACTCAAGAGAATTATTAGAAAGCGATATTTTTAGAGATATATATTTACCGGAAATTATGAATGATTATGTTTTACATGAGGGTTTTAAGTATCATGGGAAATGATAAATTCTTCTATAGTTGCTCATTGTGGTACAGAAGATATAGAGGCAAACAGAAACAATTATGCTAGGATGGAAAGAGTAACATTAAAAAGAATTTAAGATAACTTCTTTTAGTGGAGGACATTTTTTTCCACATAGCTATACAAAATATTTGGAAGAATTAGAAAAGGAAATTATAAATTAGCTATTATAAAGGAGATAAGATGGATACGAATAAATTATTATATTGGTCGCCTGTTTTTCGATGGGAAATTGTGGACGGCTGCCTGAAAATTGAATTATTTAATTATGGTCAGCAGTTTTCTGGATTATTTCAGAATTTTACTTTTATACACAGAAAGGGATTTTAGAAGAAGACTTAATTGAAAAAATGAGTTATAAAAATAATCCCTTAATTAAGAAATTTATAAGAGATTTAATTAAAAGACAGATTTTGATTTATAGCCCATTAGAGATACAACAACTGGTACATATACAGAATTATCTTTTTGATAATAAGTATGATGAACAAAATTAAATATGATGCGGAAACTCTGGAGAATTTTAAAGAAATACAGTTAACTAGAAATCCGGTCATGGAACAAAAAATAATGGATGAAATTAAGATACCCACAAACAATTTTTCTCATATGATTGAAAGAGAAAAAGTGTTCGCGTTTGACAATGAAACACTGATGGATAAGGAAAAATTTTTCAAAATAATATCTATTTTAAGAGAAAGGGATGCTATTACGCATCGTTATTATTATGCAAGCGCAGGTGGATTATATCCTATTGATGTTTATGTCTATATTAAAGAGAACAGAATTAAAGAAATACCGGGTGGACTTTATTATTATTCACCTAAATTAAATTGTTTACAGAAAATAAAAAAAGAGAACGTTATAAACGAGGAATCTCAATATTTTATGAATAAGGATATTTTTTCACATTCAGCATTTAGTATATATTTTATTTACGATGCAGATGTTTCGATGCCTAAATATGGTGGAATGGCATATATTTATGCATGTATAGATACGGGGATAATGGTTTCGCTATTAACTTATATTGCTGAAGCAGAAGAAGTTGGAAGTTGCTCTATTGGAGAAATGGATTACAAGAAGATAAAGCCCTTTTCCATTAACTTCTAATATGTCGTTCCTTCATAGCATGGAATTTGGTATTAAAAGTAATAAAGGAGAGGTACATTGTTATCAGAAATTCTAAAAAAGATTGTTGAGGAATCCACTAATGAAGGGATTAGATTTATAGAACATACAACGGAGGTTTTTGTAAGTTATAAGGAACTATATAATGACGCAATAGGATTAGGAGAGTGGCTAAAAGAGAAAGGGATGAAACCGGGGGAATCTTTGGTAATTTTGCTACAAAACCGCAAAAATTTCATTACAACTTTTTGGACTTGTTTGATATTTGGATATACAGCAATTCCGGTGGATTATATTTCAGCATGGAATAAATCATGGGGAATAAAAAATGTCGAAAATGTATTTCAAAATATAACTAACAATAAAGTAATTACTGACAAAAAACAATATGAAATTATATCTCAAAATAAATATATAAAAAGCAGCGATATATTTATTTTTCCAGAAATAGAAAATATTAAAAGAGATTGGAAGAAAAATTGGTTTAAAGTAATTGATACAGAATATCCAGCGGTAATTTTATTTACATCAGGCAGTGTATTTTTGCCCAAGGGAGTGGTTTTAACAACAGAGAATCTTCTCAATGGAATTGAACAAGTAATACAAAAAATTCACTACAATAAGTCAGATGTAATAATTAATTGGATGCCTTTAACTCACGTGGCAGGCTTACTTCTTCTACATTTAATACCTCTATGTAGTGGGGCAAACGAAGTTGTTGTATCAACAGAGGATTTTTTGAGAAATCCAAGGGGATTTTTCGATTATGTTAAGAAATATAAAGGAACCGTAACTATGTTTCCGAATTTTGCTGTTGAAATGTTAGTAAACTATGGAAAGAAAAATGATATATCAAGTATTGATATTAGTAGTTTGAGATGTGTTTTTAATGGTGCAGAACCTATAAATTGTACGAATATGTATAAATTTATTGAGTTGTATAAAAAATGCGGATTCAGGAAAAATGCGATGGTTGCTGTATATGGGATGACGGAAACAACAACAGCAGTAACAATACATGATCCTGCTAAATGTGAAGATAGATTTCTTAGAATTGATAAGAAAAAATATTTTTCAGAAAATATATTAATAGAATGTAATAGTGCAGAAAAAAAGGAATATTTCGATATAGCATATGTAGGAAAGCCGGTACATGGGGTAAGTATTAAAATATGTGATGAAAACGGAAATGAGGTTAAACAAGGGGAAATTGGAAATATTTTTGTGAGCGGAAGTAATGTTGCTAAACAGATTCTTAGTAATAAGCAATATTGTCCATTAATAGGGCAGAATAATTATTTGGAAACAGGAGATATGGGAACTATGATAAACGGACAACTCATAGTTACAGGAAGAAAAAAGGACATTATGTTTTTTAATGGACTTAATTATTATCCGGAAGATATTGAAAAGCTGTGTAAAGAAAAATTAAAAGAAATTTGCGTAGACTATATAGCATGTGCGATACAAAATAAAGAGCTTATGAAAGATGAATTAGTAATATTTGTAGAAAATAATTTATTTGAGAGTGAACTTATAGAAAACGAATTAAAGATACAATAAGTACAACAATTCATCAACCGGTTAAATATGTAATTCCAGTTAAAAAACTTAGTAGAAATAGAATTGGGAAAAAGCAACGAAAAGAAATGAAAGAACGATATGAAAAAGGTGAATTTGAAGATTACATTAAGAAAATAGAAGCTAGGAATTTTTAACCATTAGAGCAATTTAGCATCAAAGAATTAATTTTGAAAATTGATCAAAAGAAACAGAAGGAGGCTATTAAAAGATGACTAGAGAAATGGATAAAGAAACAATTACAAAAACCCTATTAGGATTTTGGAAAGAAGTACTTGGACAGGAAGTTTCAGCAGAGGATGAGTTTTTTAATATTGGTGGAAGTTCTTTAACAATGTTTCAATTACTAGGTAAAATTTCGGAGGTTTTTTCATTAGAGATAGAACCAGAGGAATTTATTGAAATGGCTTCAGTAAGAAATATAGCTTCATATATTGCACAAATATTAAATAAGAAAGAAAATGAAAAGCTAAAGGATAAAGGTAAAATAATTCCCCCATCCGTTGTTCAGGAAGCTTATTATATTGGGCGAAATCAAGAATATGATTTAGGCGGAATTTCAACACATGCATATTATGAAATAGTCACAGAATATACGATCAATGAATTAGAAAACGGAATAAATGAATTAATAAAAAAGCAACCAGTTTTAAGAACTTTAGTGTTGGAAAATGGAGAACATATGCTTTTAGAGCAGACGCCTCGATATATTATTGAAAGTGATGATTGTAAGAATTGTTCAGCGGAGATTATAGAAAATAAAATAATCACAATCCGTAATACATTATCACAGTGTGTACTAGAAGCAAATAAATGGCCGTTGTTTAAGATTGTAGCTTTAACAGGAATACAGGAAAATAAAACATATCTTTTTGTCCATTTAGATTTGTTAATTATGGATGGTGCAAGTATTGGCATTTTTATGTCTCAATGGAATGATTATGCAAAAGGAAAAGGAAAATTAGAAAATATTTTTGATATAGAGGATTATTATTTGAAGCAGAAAGGAATGCGGGACTCAAAAAAATATAAAGTTGACAAGAAATATTGGCTTTCTAAATTAGATGATTTCCCAGCAGCACCAAATCTAAAATTAAGGCAAAATGTTAGGGATGTAAAAGCGAAAAACTTTAAAAGAATTCAGGAAATTATAGATAGAAAGACATATAACGAAATCTGTGAAATAACAGCTAAGAATAATGTTAGTCCTTCTATTGCTTTTATTACGGCGTACGCCTATATCTTGGGATTTTGGAGTAATCAAAAAAATTTATCTATCAATCTTACAACAATGGATCGCCCGACGGGGATAGATGCTAAAAATGCTATTGGTGAATTTACTAAAATTGTATTACTGGATTCCTCTGTTGATGCTACAAAATCATTTTGGGAAAATGCAAAGATGATTCAAAGACGGTTATTAGGAGGATTAGGGCACCGTAGTTATGATGGAATAGAGTTTATTAGAGATTTGATGAGGGAAAGTGATACTCCGTCAGGCAGTATTATGCCAGTTGTATTTACAAGTATGTTATATGGGGATAAAAATTTAACAGTAGATGCATTGGGAGAGATAAAATATTCAATAAGTCAAACATCTCAGGTATATTTAGACGCTCAGATTTCGGAAACGAAAAATGGAATAGTACTTAACTGGGACTATATGGCTGAACTGTTTGATTCGGAAATGATTAAGAAGATGTTTAGACAATATATAGCATTGGTAAAAAGTATCATGGATGAAAATTTACAGTATCCGGAGATATCAAAAAATGATAAGAAAACTATCAATACTTATAATCAGACTCAGACTGATATACCAGAAACTACGATTCAGGATATGTTTAAATTAATAGCTAAAGCATATTCAGATAAGTATATTGTCGTAGACTCTACGGGAAGAACAACATGTGCTGAGCTAGATGAAAAGTCCACTCAAATAGCAAATTATCTTTTGAAAAGAAATATTTCAAAAGGTAGTATTGTAGCGGTAATTGGAACACGCAGTAGAAAAACTATTATTAATATTTTAGGGATTTTAAAGCGGCGCTGCCTATGTGGCAATAGATCCAGAATATCCGGAAGAACGGAAAAAATACATACTGTCTCACAGCGAAAGTGTGATGTGTTTAGATGCAGATTTTTATGAACGTGAAGAAATTTGTGAATATTCATCTGAACCACCAGCCATTGGATATACTCCTTACGATCTGGTTTATATCATTTATACATCAGGCAGCACCGGAACCCCAAAAGGTGTTTCAATTACTCAAGGGGCAGTTATGAATACTGTACTTGATATAAACCAGAAGTTTCATGTCACAGCAGAGGACAAGATTATAGGCCTGTCATCTATGTGTTTTGACCTTTCGGTGTATGATATTTTTGGCTGCCTTTCAACAGGTGCAACCTTGGTAGAGGTTCCGGATATCCATGATGTCTATAACCTGGCAAAAGTTATCAAAGAGGAAGGGATCACTATATGGAATTCTGTTCCTGCGATCATGGAGATGATGCTGGATAATACAGTACAGGAGGAAACAGATTTCTGGTCAATGGAGGAAAGCAGCCAGGTTAACGTTAGCCTGGAGGAGAGCAGTCTTCGTTTGGTGCTTCTCAGTGGAGACTGGATTCCTGTAAACCTGCCGGATAGAATTAGAAAAGAATATGAAAATGCTGAAGTAGTCAGCCTTGGAGGAGCTACGGAAGCGTCGATTTGGTCTATTTATTATCCGATAGGAGAAGTGAATCCAGAATGGACAAGCATCCCGTATGGCATGCCGTTAGCTAACCAGACGTATTATGTGCTGAATTATAGGCTGGAGGATTGCCCGATAGGAGTAACGGGAGAACTATATATTGGCGGAAAAGGATTGGCACAGGGATACTACCGAGACCCGGAAAAGACAGCAGAAGCATTTATCGAACATCCGGCATATGGACGGATATATAGAACAGGCGATTATGGTGTAATGACAGAGAAAGGATACATCATTTTCCAGGGAAGAAAAGATTACCAGGTAAAGATCAGCGGTCATAGAATCGAATTAGGAGAAATAGAAAGCCGTCTGTTACAGCATAAGTCAGTTAGAAAGTGTGCTGTGGTAGATTGGGAAGACGAAAACAAGAAGAAATATTTATGCGCCTATGTAGTATCGGACACCGAAATTGATACCGAGGAATTAAGTTCTTTTCTGGGAGAAACTCTGCCTGAGTATATGGTGCCGAAGTTCTTTGAACGGATTGAAGAAGTTCCTTTAAATCTAAATGGAAAAGTTCTAAGGAAAGAGCTAAAAAAGCCCAAACAGACAATCAAGACGCAAGAGAAAGTTTTTCCACATACACAAACAGAAAAAAGATTGGCAATTATATGGGAAGAAATTCTTGGAATACAGAAAATAGGGATTAAAGATCAATTTTTAAGAATAGGTGGAGATTCTATAAAGATGGTCGCTGTTCTAGGAAAAATTACTGAAGAATTTCACGTTAAAATATCGTTTAGAGAATTTATAACTGCTAATACAATAGAAAAATGGCATCACTAATAGAAGGAAAAAGGAATTTTAAAGGAGACTATTTATAAGCATAAAGAACATAATGTGGATACTGAATATGATGAGTTTCCTTTAACAGATGTCCAAATGGCTTATTTAATAGGGAGAAACGAGGGAATTGCTTTAGGTGGTATTTCTACACACGGATATTATGAGATATTGACACACTTGAATATAAGAAAATTAGAAGAAAGCCTTAATAAAGTTATTGAAATCCAGCCAATGTTACGGGCAATTATTAGTAAAAGCGGTACACAAAAAATATTGAAAGAGGTGCCCAGATATAGAATCTCTGAAAATGATATTAGAGGGTATACGGATGAAGAACAGGAGAATGTTATTAAAACAGAAAGACAAAGAATGTCCCATTATGTATTTGAAAAAAAAAATGGCCTCTATTTGAGTTTAAAGCATTTCGAACTGATGAGGAGGAATATTATCTTTTTGTAGGGATTGATTTGTTAATAGCAGATGGAGGAAGTGTTAGAATATTTATTAGACAACTGTTAGACTTTTACTACGATAGGTTTGACAAGAATAGACAGAATGCTTTTACATTTAAAGACTATGTAGAGGCATTAAATGATTTTAGTGAAAGCAGTACATATAAGGAAGATAAAGATTATTGGATGGAACAAATATCTCTGATTCCACCGGCGCCAATGCTTCCATTACAAAAGATCCAAGTGTAATTAGAAAACCTCAGTTTGCAAGAATTGAGAAAGTGATACCAAAATCAGAATGGAATGTTCTTCAAAAGGAAGCAAAAAAGAAAGGCATAACAACATCTACACTTTTATGTACCGCATATGCTTTAGTTTTAGGATACTGGAGCAATCAACCTGAATTGACTATTAATGTTACAGTTTTTACCAGGTATCCATTTAATGAAGGTGTTACAGACATAGTTGGAGATTTTACTTCAGTAATTTTATTACGGGTTAATTTGCTTGGTAGAAGTGATTTTTGGAAATTAGCCAGTGAGATTCAAAATCAATTAATGGATGCTCTGGAGCATAGGCATTATGATGGAATGAATGTGATTCGTAAAATTGCAGAACAAGCAGAAATGAAAGAACAGGCAGTTATGCCAGTTGTCTTTACGAGTCTTCTCTTTTCTATGGAGGAAGGTGATATAGTAACCATAGAAGATTTGGGTGAAGTTAAAATGGGAGTTAGTCAAACCTCTCAGGTATACTTGGACTATCAAGTGATGGAAACTAAAGAAGGATTGTTGATTACATGGGACTACATTAAGGAATTGTTTACGCCAAATATGATAAGTACTATGTTTAAACAGTACATTAATATTGTCGAAAGTTTATCAAAGAATGTAATTTCCATGCCTCATTTAGATTCAAAAGAACAGGAAGTATTTACAGCCTATAATGATACGAAGCTGGATATGCCAATATTGCCGATACAGACAACATTTAAAAAAATAGCAGAAAAATATCCTGAAAAGATTCTTATTGCAGATAATACTGGGGGTGTAACTTGCCATCATGGATAAGCAATCTTCACAAATTGCAAACTATTTATTGAACCAGAAAATAAAGAGAGGGATGTTATTGCTGTTTTAGGGAAAGAAAAGAAACCATTATTAATATCCTTGGAATTTTAAAAGCGGGTGCTGCCTATGTGGCGATAGATCCGGAATATCCGGAAGAACGGAAAAAATACATACTGTCTCACAGCGAAAGTGTGATGTGTTTAGATGCAGATTTTTATGAACGTGAAGAAATTTGTGAATATTCATCTGAACCGCCAGCCATTGGATATACTCCTTACGATCTGGCTTATATCATTTATACATCAGGCAGCACCGGAACCCCAAAAGGTGTTTCAATTACTCAAGGGGCAGTTATGAATACTGTACTTGATATAAACCAGAAGTTTCATGTCACAGCAGAGGACAAGATTATAGGCCTGTCATCTATGTGTTTTGACCTTTCGGTGTATGATATTTTTGGCTGCCTTTCAACAGGTGCAACCTTGGTAGAGGTTCCGGATATCCATGATGTCTATAACCTGGCAAAAGTTATCAAAGAGGAAGGGATCACTATATGGAATTCTGTTCCTGCGATTATGGAGATGATGCTGGATAATACAGTACAGGAGGAAACAGATTTCTGGTCAATGGAGGAAAGCAGCCAGGTTAACGTTAGCCTGGAGGAGAGCAGTCTTCGTTTGGTGCTTCTCAGTGGAGACTGGATTCCTGTAAACCTGCCGGATAGAATTAGAAAAGAATATGAAAATGCTGAAGTAGTCAGCCTTGGAGGAGCTACGGAAGCGTCGATTTGGTCTATTTATTATCCGATAGGAGAAGTGAATCCAGAATGGACAAGCATCCCGTATGGCATGCCGTTAGCTAACCAGACGTATTATGTGCTGAATTATAGGCTGGAGGATTGCCCGATAGGAGTAACGGGAGAACTATATATTGGCGGAAAAGGATTGGCACAGGGATACTACTGTCAGACGGCACATTGTGGGAGGCGCAGACCGCACTTTGCTTTCGGTGTAAACACCTCTCCGATTGTGCCGTACCGGTACTTGCCGCAGACTCTTCGCGGGATGGCCGCAGATTGTCGTAGCTTTGTTTGAAAGACAGCTGGTGCTGTTTTTGAAATAAGGCCATGACAGGAGTCATAGCCTTAAACATGTACTTTGTAAATTTCATCAATAGAGCCCCTGATTATCAACAGCAGCACGGATGATCTCGGCATCGATGACTTTCTTATGCTGTTGGGAACCAATCGTCAGGGCATCCGTCATCAGATTGTCAATAATCCGGGGATTACCCTGCGTAAAGCTGTGGGCAGCTGCAAGAGCTGCAGGATCAATGATGGTGGAGGATGCACCTGCCAGTTGAATTTTGTGCAGGATGTACTTTGACACTTCGTCATCGGAAAGCCCGGTGTAATTATAGTGGACGGTGATCCGCTGACGCAGCGCTTCATGTACTGGCTTGCGGAGTGTGTCATTGAGATGGGATTCCCCACAAAGAATCAGGGTAAAGCAGTTCACGGAATCATAACCATAGTTCATGAGCATTTTGATATCATTCAGGATACCGGTGTTTAAGTACTGGGCTTCATCAATGGCGAGAAGGAGTGGCTGACGCTTTTCCTTATAAAGATATGCGATCTGTTCCTGGATGGCTTTAAACATACCGGTTTTGCCGCCTTTGTCAGAGACACCAAGGATGGCACAAAGCTGCTTGTAAAAATCAGCAACACTGATCGTGGAAAGGCACAGATATTCCATATGGTACAGGCTGGGATTCAAACTGGCTGCAAAACAACGCAGCGCATAGGATTTTCCCATACCCGGCCTGGCGGTAAATACACCGATACCCCTGATATCCTTGAGATAGTTCAGCCGGTTGGTCATTTCGGTAAAGTCTCTGGAAATAAAGTGGTCTTTCTCCCTTAGCTGCTGTTTGTCAAAGGGATTAAAGGTAAGGCCATAATAAGAGTTATACATCAGGCTTCACCTCCAGCCCTGGAATAATCGATTACTGGAAGATTGTTCCGTTTTGTGTGGCAGTTATCATTGCGGTTGGTCTGACGGATGGGAAACTTCTGACCATCAAACAGGATGTAGGCAGAAGCCATATCATCCGGAAGATAGCGGATATCCACCTTTGCAGAGATGAACTGCATGGGGACATCATAGCAGACCTTGTCAATGGTGATCGTGGAATCCTTGCGTACCTTACGTGTGATGCGGTTGTAAAAACAGTCATCCAGCCACTGCCGTGATTCTGGTTTTCGGGGATGGTCTTTGGAGACCTGATAGCGTTCCAGTGGAACCCCGTTAATGCCCCGGTGGAAGGCGGTATTGTAGTCACGTATGTAATCTTTCAGCATCCCATTGAATTGTGACAGGGAGGTAATGGAGTTTATATCCAGTGTATAGAGCCAGCGTTCCTTGAGGGTTCGGAAATGGCGTTCCACCTTGCCTTTGCTGGCCCCGTCACGGATTTTCGTGTGCAAAAGGAGGATGCCGAGGGACACGCAGATCATGGAAAGCTGCTCATTTGAATAGCTGCAGCCGTTGTCTACGTACAGCTTGTCTGGAATACCGTAAGTGGCGACGGCATCTTTCAATACCTTCTGGAAGCTGCAGGCGTTGTCGCTGTAGAACAGTTCACCACCGACAAGAAGTCTGGAATGGTCATCGATGATCATGATGCAGTAAACACGGCGGGATCTGCCATCTTCAGTGATATAGGGAAGGTAACAGGTGTCAGCCTGCCAGATCTTACCGAATTCATCTTCCTCATAGGCTTTGCGGTCACGTAAGTTGGGGTCTCTGGCTGATTTGAGGTCGTTGTGCCGGATAAAACGCTGGACGGAATCAACGCTGACTGTGGCGGGGATAAAAGCTTCCCGTACCAGATGCTCATAGATCTGGGTTGCATTCATGCGGGGATGTTCTTCCTTGATGCGGTAGATCTCAGCGATGGCATCCTCATTTAAGGAGCGGGAAATACCTTTGTCAGACCTGACATTGGGCAACAGGGCATCCAGGCCGCCGATGGTGTACAGGGACTTCCATTTTTCCAGTGTTTTGTAGCTGTAGGTGACGGTAGAGCCATCCGGCAGCGTCAGTGGAGATGCGGTGACCCGCTTATAGTAGGCGGTAGCGGAGGCATCAGGATAAAGCCCCTGGATAACAGGAGCGATAAGTGCGAAGCGGAACTGTGCCACTTCGGCATCGTGTTTGATTGTTTCAGTATCTTTGCTCATGGAAAAGTCCTCCTTCTCAGGTTTTCCTTATCATAAGCGAAGAAAAAGCCGGTCACCATCCCATGGTCGTGTGGTCAGAAGAGGGAAATATCCGGAGTAAAGATGGTCTGATGATACCGTGCGTTTTTCGGAACTGCCAGTATGGGATTTTTGTGTGACTGAAGGAAGGAATGGGACATCAGCCGGATAAATTCCATGGAGAAGGAAGAGTAACTGTCTGAAGCAGCAAGGCTCTTCAGAAAAGAGGAATCCGAAGTCTCGGCATCGGACAACAGACCAAGCCATTGCCGCTTATGGGCTTTCCAAAGAGCAAGCCATTTGAAAAGTTGATTCTGGGAGATTCCAAAGCTTTCGCATATCTGTTCAATGGTGAAAAGCCTGGCAAAGTATTCTCCGAGGATGCGCAGGATAAAGAACAGGCTGTAACTGGAGTAAGGAATGATCAAGTCTGGGAGGATGGCATGAGCATGCTTACAGCTGTCGCAGAATACCCGGAGAACACAAAGATCTGATTTCTCCTGTTTGCCGGTTTTGAAGTCGATGATGGATCTGGAGTAGTAGTCATGGATGTGGCAGTAACCAGAGCAGCCACAGATAGGACAGGTCTCCAGTTCAGGCTGGAACTGCTCCATGTAGGAGTCAAAAAGAGATTTTGATGAAATTTTTATACGAATTATCTTGCATAACAGTAAGTTTTTTCTTATCATAAGAGTGTACATGATACACCAAGAGATTGCTTATGAAACAGGCAACAGGAATTAGGGCATGACCCTGCATTGGACCTGTAGTGCGTCTCCTGGATTGGATGAGAGAAAGAACGAACTGTGGTAGGGGCTGTTCTTTCTCTTTTTCTATTGGTTACGAAAAGACTATAGGGGAAAGAAAGGGAATGGTCAATAGGACAGATAAAACGTGCTGTAAAAAACAGCATGTTAAGATAGACAGTATAAAGGAGATGTCGAATTTAATCTGCCGTAAAGTTGCAGTAGGCAGGAACTATAATTTGACGCGGGACATACTACCGGGACCCGGAAAAGACAGCAGAAGCATTTATCGAACATCCGGCATATGGACGGATATATAGAACAGGTGATTATGGTGTAATGACAGAGAAAGGATACATCATTTTTCAGGGAAGAAAAGATTACCAGGTAAAGATCAGCGGTCATAGAATCGAATTGGGAGAAATAGAAAGCCGTCTGTTACAGCATAAGTCAGTTAGAAAGTGCGCTGTGGTAGACTGGGAAGACGAAAACAAGAAGAAATATTTATGCGCCTATGTAGTATCGGACACCGAAATTGATACCGAGGAATTAAGTTCTTTTCTGGGAGAAACTCTGCCTGAGTATATGGTGCCGAAGTTCTTTGAACGGATTGAAGAAATTCCTTTAAATCTAAATGGAAAGGTAGAAAAAAAGAAATTAGTTAAACATAATTTTAATAACAACGAATCTCGAAAGATTATTTATCCTCGAACAAAAACCGAAAGAGAGCTTGTCAATATTTGGAAAGAGATTTTAAATCTTGATGAGGTTAGTATAAAGGATAGTTTTTTAGGAAATGGTGGAGATTCTATAAAAATGGTTAGGGCTATGAGCTGTATTTCTGAGCGACTAAAAGTGGGGATTTCCTATAAAGAGTTTTTATACGCTAATACACCTGAAAAGCTGGCAAAACTTATTGAGAATGGAAAAAGCAAGAAGCAGAAGTATGAATATCCGAAATATTCTCATACTACGGGAGATGAATATGAGGAGTTCCCTTTAACAGATGTTCAGATGGCGTATCTATTAGGAAGAAATGATGAATTTGATTTGGGAGGTATTTCAACACATGGCTATTATGAAGTATTGACTAAATTAGATATAAAAAAATTGGAAAAAAGTCTTAATAGGACAATTAAAGAACAATCGATGTTTAGGACGGTTTTCTCAAAAGTGGTATGCAAAGAGTCTTAAAATATGTTCCAGAGTACTCAATCACAGTGGAAGATTTAAGCTTATGCAGTAAAAAAGAACAGCAGGAAAAGATTCTAATGGAACGCTCCAGAATGTCCCATTATGTATTTGATGTAGAAAAATGGCCTTTATTTGAGTTTAAAGCATTTAAAATTAACTCTCAGGAATATTACTTATTCATTGGGATTGATTTGTTGATTGCGGATGGAAGTAGCATGCGGATTCTTGTCAGAGAGTTGAAAAGAGAGTATGACTACGAAGCGACATCAAGTATGCAGCAGAAATTTGATTATAAAGATTATGTGCATGCATTAGAAGAATTTAAGAATAGTGATATATATATGGAGGATAAAGGCTATTGGACAGATAGAATTGATTTACTGGCACCAGCCCCAGAGTTGCCTTTGAAAAAAGAATTGTCTGAAGTAAAAAATCCACACTTCAAAAGGCAGCAAGAAATTATTAATAATAATATATGGGAGAATATTAAGAAAGAAGCAAGAAACAGAGAAATTACCACCTCTGCTTTGCTGTGTAGCGTATATGCTGCAGTATTGGGATATTGGAGTAACCAAAAAGATTTAACAATTAATGTAACTGTATTTACAAGATATCCATTTAATCCTAATGTAAATAATATTATAGGTGACTTTACTTCTGTAATACTGCTTGATGTTAAACTCGGAGAAATGTCTAATTTATGGGATCTTGCACAACGGGTACAGAAGCAAATGATGGACGCTTTGGAGCATAGACACTATGATGGTATAAATGTAATTCGAGAACTGGCAAAACGAAAGAATATGCAACAGCAGGCTATTATGCCGGTAGTATTCACAAGTTTATTGTTCTCTATAGATTCAGAGGATAATGCGACAATCAATGATCTCGGAGAAATAAAGATGGGGGTTAGCCAGACATCGCAAGTATATTTGGATTATCAAGTTATGGAAACGAAGGAGGGCTTATCTATAACATGGGACTATATAGAAGAACTTTTTGATGAAGAAGTAATCGGCACCATGTTTTTGCAGTATATAAACGCATTAAAAAATTTAGATAAGCCGTACAGTGAGCTGTTACGACCTGCGAAAGACGATGAAGCTATTATACAAAAATATAACGACACACAATGCGATATTGAGGAGACAACAATACAAAAAAATAAAAAAGTAGCTTCAAAATATCCAGAACATGTAATTGTATCAGATATAGAAGGTGAAATGACATGTGTAGAATTAGATAAAAAGTCAAATCAGATAGCACATTATTTAATAAGTAGTGGTGTAAAATCAGGTGATATTATTGGTGTTATGGGCAAAAGAAAAAAAGAAACTATTATGAACATAGTTGGTATTCTAAAGGCTGGGGCAGCTTATGTAGCTATAGACCCTACTTATCCTAAAGAACGCCAAGAGTATATTTTGTCAAATAGTGGAAGCGCGTATTTATTAGAGCCTGAATTTTATGAAACTTATAATATTAATCAGTATTCTGATACAGCATTAGATATTACATATCATCCGGAGGACATTGCTTATTTGATTTATACATCGGGAAGTACAGGTGTTCCTAAAGGAGTTGTAATTACGCAGAGTGCTGTAATGAATACAGTGCTAGACATTAATCAAAAATTTAGCATTGATAACACAGACAAGATAATTGGTTTATCATCAATGTGCTTTGATCTTTCGGTATATGATATATTCGGAAGTTTATCAACAGGAGCAAAGTTAGTTGAAATTGAAGATATCCATGATATTTCATATTTGGAAAGAATAGTGGAGAAAGAAGGAATCACAGTTTGGAATTCTGTCCCAGCCATTATGGAAATGTTCCTTAATGGCATTGGAAATGAGAGGCTGTTTCCAACGATAAATACGGTTCTTTTAAGTGGTGATTGGATTCCAGTAAATATGCCAAATGCTATAAAAAAGGTATGTGAAAATGCCAGAGTGGTTAGTCTTGGCGGAGCAACGGAAGGATCAATTTGGTCTATCTACTACCCAGTGGATTACGTGGATCCAGAATGGAAAAGTATTCCATATGGTAAACCATTGGCAAACCAGACTTATTATGTTCTGAACTATGAAGGTAGGGAGTGCCCGGTAGGAGTATCGGGAGAATTATATATTGGAGGAAAGGGGGTAGCACAAGGATATTTTAAAGATCAGGAGAAAACGAATAAAGCATTTATTGTACATCCGAAATATGGAAGAATTTATAGAACGGGTGATTATGGTGTTTTATTAAAAAGTGGAATTATCATTTTTCAAGGAAGAAAAGATTCTCAGATTAAAATTAGAGGGCACAGAATTGAAATAGGTGAAATTGAAAATCAATTACTTAAACACCTCGAAAGTTAAAAATTGTGTAGTAGTTGATTGGGAGGATGATCTCGGAAAGAAATATTTATGTGGGTACTTTGTATCTGAAAACAATATAGATTCTAAAGAATTGCAAGATATGCTTCGGAGTAAATTGCCGGATTATATGATTCCAAAATGCTTTGAACAAATTGGAGGAATTCCCCTTACGGCTAATGAAAAGGTAGACAGGAATAAACTGCCAAAACCTGAATTTAAAACCAAGCAAATAGGAAAATGCATAGATCCTAGAACTGTAAAAGAAAAAGAAGTACTTAAAATATGGAAAGAAGTTCTTAATTTATCTGATATTGGTATATATGATGACTTTTATGAGATGGGCGGGGATTCTCTTCTGCAATGAAAGTATTTTCAAAACTAACACAGAAATATCAAATAAGTATAAAAGAATTGTACTTATATAGGAATATTGCTTCTCTGAGTAAAATGTTACGAAAAAAAGAACCTCAGATATATTTCGATTTTTTAAAAAATCAGTTTAAGGAAATGGAGCATGTTTTACAATATCCAACTACAGAGTATCTTGAGTCTTATCGAAATTATTTAGAAAAAATTGATAAAGACTATAATGAGATTGAACTTGAAACCGAGGAAGAATATAGAACGATGCTTTTTATTGGAGCGACAGGATTTTTAGGCTCTCATATCTTATATGAGTTTTTATCAAATACAGATGTGGAGATTTATGCAATAATACGTGGACAAAGTAAAGAAAGTGCAGGTAAACGTTTAAGAGAGACTTTGGAGTTCTTCGATAAGTATAATCCTGCATGGGAACAAAGAATACATGTTGTAGTTGGTGATGCATCTATCCCAAAATTCGGATTGGAGGAAGAAACATATGAAATTTTACGTTCAAAAGTAGATTGCATTTTTAACTGTGCAGCAATTGTATCACATTTGGGACTATACGAAGTAATGTATAAAAGTAATGTATTAACCTGTAGTAATATCCTAAAATTTGCGGAGAAAAAGAAAAATATAAAGATTTTTCATATCTCAACCAAGCATGTAGGATTTGGTTCTGTGCCAGATAAAAAGGAGGTGCTGTTTTCAGAGAGCGAATTCAATGTTGGACAGGTAATTGATAATAATTATGCAAAAACAAAGTATGAGGCTGAAACTTTAATGCGTGCAGCGAGAGATGAAGGCTACAATATTAATATTTTTAGAATGGGAAATATTTCTTGTGAGTTGAAAGGAGGAAAATTCAAAAAAATATAGAACAGAATGCATTTTACATTTTAACGAGAAGCTTTTTACGCTTAGGAATTCTTCCGTTATCTGAACAAAAAACGGTTGATTTGACATATGTGGACAGTGCAGCTAGAGCTATTTATTTACTGGCAACTAGAAAAAACCTAAATAATGAAACTTATCATATTGAGAACACGGAACTTTTATCATTTACACATATGGGAAAAATGATACAAAAATATGGGGAAAATGTTGTTTTACGACCTTATGAAGATATGTGGGATTATTTTTTACCGATATATGAAGAAGGAACGGATAACTCAAAAATGCAAGAGATAAATAATCTTATTGCATATATTGATTTTCTACCGTGGCATATGCCAACCATGTTTAGATTTGTAAAGGATAAGACTAAAATTCTTCTCGAAAAAATGGGTTTTGCATGGAAAGAACCTGATCAGGAAATCATAGATAATCTTTTAGATTATGGAAAACAGGTAGGTTTTTTTGACTAATGGTTATGGGGAAGTGAAGCAGTTCATTTCCCCATCCAGTAGATATTAGATATTGCACTAATTTTAATAATGATGAATAAAAAAGGAGACCAACTATGAAGCATTTAACATTTGATGTGGGTACAAATTTTGACAAAAACTTGATAAATGTGATTGCAGAGAATAATAAAAATAATCAATTTTCCTCAGTATTTGGAAAACTAAAGACAGATTTTGGGTGGCGGACGTTCTTCAGCCTTTTTGCCCGATATTACTATGGAGGAATTAAGAGATTATATTGAACTGTGCCATAAAAATAAGTTGGAATTTAACTATTTGATTAATGCGATGTGCATGGAAAATAAGGAACTTGAGGCTGATAGCCATTTCAAGATAATTGAGTTATTAAAAGAATTGGATAAAATAGGTGTTGATGCTATCACAATAACATCGCCCTATTTATGCGAACTGATAAAACACAATTTCCACGTTTCAAAGTTACAGTTGGTTTATATGCGTATGCATTCGATTTGAACCATATTAAAAGATGGATTGAATTAGGTGCAGATGAGATAACCCTAGCACATCATGTAAATCGAGATTTTAAATTATTAAAAAAAATGTTGTTATATACAAAGGGAAAAATGTGACGTTACGTTTGATTGCGAATAATTTATGCTTACATATGTGTCCATACAGTATTATGCATGGGACAGTGCAGGGACATTTTAGTTGTTCAGATAGTTGCTCTCGGGGAGATATTGACTACTGTTTGATGAAATGTTTGAGTACTAAAATTGAAGATATGTCAAATTTGATAAGTTCAGATTGGATAAGACCGGAAGATTTATGCTATTACGAGAAATTATGTGAGGAAACCGATAATTTTAATTTGTCGATAAAATTGGTAGAGCGAACTAAATCAACAAAATTTCTAACAAGAGTTGTCGAAGCATATGCGAGGAGACAATATAAGGGGAATCTTTTGGATATATTGTTATGGCCAAAGTCGGATGATATGGTCGTAAAGACAGAGCCTACTGCTGAGGAAATGAAAACTATGGCAGAGCTATATAATATTTCTCAAATGTTTAATTATAGTAAGATATTTGATCTTCCAAATATTTATATTGATAATACTAAATTAGATGGATTCCTTAAAAAATTTGTAGATGATTATGCATGTAATCATAAAATATGTGTCTCAAAACAAAATATAGATGTAACAGATAGCAATTATTGTTCCTATTGTAGTTCTTGGGTACAGCGTGCAATTATTTATAACGGTGAACAGGTAGAAAAATGGATAGACAATTGTAGAGAATTTGAAGACTTGATAAAGTGAAGTATTTAGAAGTGTATTATAAAAGTTGCAGAAAAATTAAATAAGCGATTAGAAAACTTAGTGGAGATAAAACAGCCATCATTCTTTAGATGGCTGTTTTTATAAGAGAAATAAATTTATTTTATATTATGATTAGTTCGGTATTCCTTTGGCCCCATACCATAGGCATTTTTAAATAGCTTTGCAAAATGGCCTGAATTGTGATAGCCAACCTTTGCGGCAATCGTAGCAATCCATAATCAGAGTTTTTCAACAGGAATAGCGCCTGATTCAGTCGCATTTCTTTTAGATACTCATAGGGAGTAGTGCCGTAATACTTCCGAAAAGCAAGCTGATACCGGGCAGGGCTCATTCCTGCGATTTGCGCAAGTTCTTCCCCGGACGGATAAGCAGACAAATCCTTTTTCATATAGGTAACTGTTTTTTTCAGATCACGGATGTCCTTATAATCTAACTTGACAGAAATATGATTTTCCTTTTGCTCCATGCCCTTAATGACAAGAGAGTAATTCCAGAACTTTGCTTTCCAGATATAAGTGCAGCGTTTGTCCTACCGCCTGACAATCCCTGATCTGCTGAAAGACAAAGTTAAGCTCCGGCAGATTTGGATTTTTCAAAAGGTATTCCTTTGCCACTTTTGATTGTTCATAATCTTTTCCATAATGCACCCGGAAATAAGTATCAAAATACTTTCTTGTCAAAATGATTTTTGTAAATCTTACCGGCTTTCCTTTTTCGCAATAGACATAGGTGGTCTTTTGGGTGTTCACATAGCAGTAAATCCCTTTACCGACGGGCTGTGTTTTCCGTCTCCCGATTTTGAAAGAACTGCTGTCTGTTTCAAACTGGCTGATTTCCATATATTCTTCAGAAATAGTTGCGATTTTTTCAAAGGTTTCCTTTGGCGTGTAGTCTGCAATCAGAATCATAAGCAGGTCATTCTCAAAGCGTATCAACTGAAATGAGCCGCTTCCGTAGTCGGAAAGCATACGATAGTAGAGTGAATCCTCTCCTGATAATTCCTGTACTTTTGCAAAGTTCATATTTTCTGGAAGCTGTAACAAGTAGTCTGCAATCGAAAGAGCCATTTTTTCATTCCTCCTTTAGAGCTTCAATAAAAAAGTCACAATCCAATTTTTATTAGTCACGATTTTATAAAAAAATAAATTAAAAAACTCCATAAAGCACCGAAAATACAGTACTTTGAGTTGCTTTTAAAATTAAATTCCCAAATAGTATAGCTGTTGATTTTTTTATTCTAACCTGTAAAATGAATTGTGTCAAGGTTAGTAATTTCTAACCTCAAAAAAAGAGAAAGGAGGTTCGTTTCTTATGGAACAAAAACGAACCGGATTATCCTATGTTTTTACCCTTGCGAGAGGGGAACGTGGAAAGCTGGGCGTGGCGAATGTTGTTGGCTGTTCTTTGCTCGGCCTTATCGCTGATTCCTTATCTGGTGGTGTATCAGATATTGCTTCTGATTATCCAAAATGAAGTGACGTTTGGCGCTATGGCTATGTGGGCCTGCATTGGAATTGCGGCAGCCATCGGGCAAGCCATCCTCATGTCTTTGCGGGTATCTGCTCCCATGTGGCGGCGTTCAATACCATGCACAAAATCAAAGTAAAGGTGCTGGAACATATATCCAGATTCAACCTGGGCTTTTTTCAGGAACGCTCTCCCGGACAGATCAAGACAACGCTTTTTGACGATGTGGACAGAGTAGAACAATTTTTAGCGCACAGTACATTGGAACTGGCACAGGCGATTGTCGTTCCGCTTATGATGTTTATTTTCATGCTGCGCCTGCACTGGGTTATGGCCCTTGTTATGCTGATTCCTATGATTTTGGGAATTGCTGTTCCGATGATGATGGTTAAGAATTACCCGGATATGTCGGCGGAACTTGCAGAAGATACGGAAAAACTCAATGCTTCTGCCAATGAATTTATCACGGCCATGCCAGTCATCAAAATGTACCACTTGACAGCGGAAAATTCGAGCAGTATCGGAACGCGCTTCACCTTTATACGACCTGTTGGAAAAAGATGTGCGTGTCCTCCTGCAATCCTCTGTCGATTGCCCTTGTAGTATTAGATTCCGCCATCCTCTTTACGCTGCCCTTTGGCGGCTGGCTATACTCAAAAGGCTCTCTGTCAGTAGCTTCTTACCTGTTGTTTATTTTGCTTACCATGTGCTTTTTCACTTCGTTCCTAAATCTGGTTACGATTGTTATGCAGTCGATGGAGCTTGGCAGTGGTTTGGACAATATCAAAAAGATTATGGATATGGACGAAATGAAAGCGGAAGCAAGACCCTGAAAAAGACGGCTGCTATGGAATTGATTTTGAGGATGTAACTTTCAATTATACCAGCGGAGGAAAGACGCGCTCACTTCTGTAAACCTGCACTTGGGCCGGAACGGTCAACGCCTTTGTCGGCCCGTCCGGGGCTGGAAAGACAACGGCGGTTCAGCTTCTTGGGCGCTATTGGGACACCACAGGCGGAACCATCAAAGTAGGTGGAGTACCAATTACTGACCTAAAAACGGAAAATCTGATGGATTTGACGGCTTTCGTCTTTCAGGATGTTTTTCTTCTGGAAGATACATTACTGGAAAATATCCGTATGGGAACCAATGCCAGCGAAGAAGAAGTACGGCAAGCAGCAAGGTCAGCACAGATTGACGATTTCATTATGGGCCTGCCGAAAGGCTATCAGACGCGGATTGGCGACGAGGGTGTAAAACTCTCTGGCGGCCAGCAGCAGCGGATTTCGATTGCAAGAGCAATTTTGAAGATGCTCCTATCGTCATTTTCGACGAGGCGACTTCTACTCTGACATTGAGAATGAACATAAAATCCAGCTTGCCCTGCAAAATCTTCTGAAAGGAAAAACCACAATTATGATCGCCCACCGGCTCCATACTATCCGGGACGCAGATAAAATTGTTGTTTTTCAGGACGGTACTGTGGCCGAGCAGGGAACCCATCAGGAGTTGGTAAAAAAAGGCGGCGTATATGGCCGGATGTGGGAAATTTATACACAGGCCACTATCGGAAAGGAGGCGGTTTAAATGCTGCGTACCATTAGGAAGCTGCTTGGAGAAAAAAGCAACCAGATTAAGTTTCCGATTGCCTTAATGGGCGCGGACGCTGTTCTTAGTATCGTTTTATATGTTGTTCTCTATATGACAGTCATTCAGCTTTTAGGCAACACGCTTACGGCAGGTCAAATTGTTATCTACACGGCGATTTGCTTTATCAGTGTGATTGCCCGGTTGGTAATCTATCGGAGCGCCTATTATCTGTGCTTCGCAAGAGGCGCAGAAATGTGCGGAAATGCGGCTTGACCTTGCCAATCATTATCGCTCATTAAGTCTTGGCTATTTCAACCAGAACAGCAGCGGCTATCTTCTTGGAACACTGACAAAGGATTTAACCAATTTTGAACTTGTGATTACACATACACTCCGTCCATTGTAAAGACCGTAGTAACGGCGGCTCTGGTGCTGATCGGAACATTCTTTATTAACTGGAAACTGGCACTTGCCGAATGTGTTGTGCTTCTAATTGCCATGCCGGTTCTCTCTTGGGGCAACCGTCTTGTGGAAAAATACGGGACACAGAAAAGGAATCTCACCGCAAAAATGATTTCGATTGTCTTAGAGTATGTCAAAGGAATGAAAGTTTTTAAATCCCATAACATGACAAGCTCCCACTTTTCCAGAATGACAGATACGCTGGACGCAATTCGCAAGACAAATGTAAAAGCAGAGGTAAAAATGGCGGCTCCCACCAGTATGTATTCGATTGTAGCCAATTTCCTGCTTCCTCTTGTTCTGTTGGTTGGCAGCTATCTGTTTCTTGGAGGTACGATTGCCCCCAATCAGCTTGTAGCTTTATGTTGATGAGCCTTGCGCTGTCTGCTCTGCTGATTGCTTTTGAACACTCTTATAATCTGTTGAAAGACCTGAACTTGGCGGTACACAATCTGGAACAGGCGTATGACACGAAGCCGCTTTCTTTACAAGGAAGAAGATGTAAAGCTGTCGCATTTTGATATTGCCTTTGAACACGTCGATTTTCCTATAATAAGCAGGCTGATGTTTTGACGGATATTAGCTTTTGCAAAGGAAAATAGCGTTACCGCCCTGATCGGACCGTCTGGCTCCGGAAATCCACAGTTGCAAATCTGATTGCCCGGTTTTGGGATGTGTCAAAAGGAACTATCCGCATTGGCGGCAAGGATATAAAAGATTTAAACCCGGACGGGCTTCTGCACTATATCAGCGAGGTGTTTCAGGAAAATACGCTTCTGTCGGACACGATTTATAATAATATCAAGGCTGGCCGGGAGAACGCAACAGAGGAAGAAATCATAGAGGCAGCAAAGGCGGCACGTTGCCATGAATTTATCGAAAAGTTGCCGGAGGTATCAGATGGAGGTGGCAATACGCTTCTGGCGGCGAAAACAAAGAATTGCTATCGCAAGGGCCATTCTGAAAAATGCGCCTATTCTGCTTTTGGATGAATCGACGGCTTCACTGGACGCGGATAACGAGGCAAAAATCAATCAGGCGTTAGACCGCTAAATGAAAAAAACGGTATTTGTAATCGCCCACCGGCTGAATACCATTCAAAATGCAGACCAGATTATTTTGTTAAATCAGGGACGCATTGAAGAAATGGGAACCCCATACGGAACTGCTTGCGAAAAAGGCCATTACTATGAAATGGTTCAGGGGAAAAGCAAAAGAAATGGATTGTAAATGGGGCATAAAGAAAGGCCGGTAAAGGAGGGATACCGATGGGACTGCTGACCTATTACTGGTTGCTGTTGGGTTATCAATGGACTTTCGCTGTTTCGGTCTGTAAAAGGCTTGAATACCAAAAGCAGAAGTATATTTTGGCGGATTCCAGGCGCTTATGCCTACACTCGGATATATCTGAGGCGGAACAATTCGCCAGGAAGGTATATTGAAGCGGTTTCCCCAAATATGTCGC
>SCPN01001102.1_pt1 | contig 25982 bp, 30 predicted proteins | sample 6106831 | NCBI WGS metagenome assembly SCPN01 (sample SAMN10720447, study PRJNA508395) | human gut metagenome | isolation source: Participant 1, 0 month
TCTGAGTTTACAAGAGGAATCTTACGAACCAGACACAGATTCCAGTATTCGTTATTATATTTATCATAGCTCACCATTTCCACAGAATACAGCTGGACTGCTCTACCGCCTTCTGATACCCGATCCCTGCGAGTTGCCTGCGTTACAGGATGATACTGCTTATACTCCATCATATACGGATTATCTGAATATATCTCTATCTGATCTATCTCAGAATAGTTGTACATATAATTATCCAGCGATGTTGAAGTACTGTTGATGACTTTAACCTGTGCATCCCTAGATGGATATTTTCTGGTCAGTATACTTTGTACATTGCTGTCAAAGGACACTTCTTCTGAGATGTTATAGACCTGTGTCGTAATCTCGAACAGAATTGTCTTTACACGCAGATTGTCAGATTCCAGAAGATCTCTATGGTAACTGGTCAATAGATTACCTGTATTGATAATCAGAAAAGTACCGATCAATAAGACAGGGATAAACACTGCCAGAATATAGATGCTGTAAAGCTGTGTTCTGATATTTGCATTTTTTAGAAACTTGAATGGTTCTCTACTCTTGTTTTTCTTCATGATCAATCCACCTTCACTGCCAAGCTATCTTCTAGCATACCTTATCCTTTTTGAAAAGACAACCTCCCACTATACGCAAAAAAGGGACAAGTTTTACCTCGTCCCTTTAAACAGTACTTAATTAATCTAAAAACTGCTCAGGTAATGTAACCTTGAAGTCTTTTGCAAGATTTCTAAAGTCGTCTGATGTAATGGTCTGTAATTTATAAGGAGCCATAGAACGAACCTTTACGAAGATCTCAGCAGACTTCTCTACAGTGTGCATCAGGCCAAATGTCAGGTCAAAGTCTTCTCCTGATACAAATACACCGTGATGTGCCCAGATTGCAACATCATATTTCTTCATCAATTCACTGGTTGCTACTGCAATATCTCTTCCACCAGGTACCATCCAGGGAACTACTCCTACACCATCAGGGAATACAACAGGACACTCTGTAGCCATTTCCCATAATTCTCTTGTGAATACCTTGTCCTCCAGAGGAAGTACGAATGTCATGGCAATTACATTTGCAGGATGTGCATGATAAATGACTCTGTGCCTGCCACCAGTTGCAATCAGCTTCACTTCATGATTCATCAGATGAGAAGGTAATTCACTGGTAGGACGTCCACCATTTACAAGTCCCCATACGATTCTGTAATTCTCGCCCTTATCATCAATCTCGATAATTGCAAAAGAATCTTCCGGTTTGATGATAACATTTCTGAAATACTTACCGCTGCCTGTGGAAATGAAATACTCACCTGCAAGCTTTGGAACGCTGGTTCCAATAGGTGTCCACTCCTTAGGCTGGAAGTTCTCCTTTACCATCTCTACTTCTTCCGGCTTCATACGATATGTCAGATTGCCGCCATTTCTCTCATGCCAGCCCTGCTCCCAGCCATCGTTAGCCATACGGATATATCCCTGTACAAATTCTGCATCTAATACTTTCATTTTAAAACCCTTTCCTTATATCCTAAATTTATCTTTTGGATAAAACTTCTTTCTCGTATTCCTTAATCTCATCGAACCAGCCACGTTCTGATGTACCACACTGTGCACAGTACTCTTCCCATACATCACCAAATGGATATACCTTCAGTTCTTCAAAGCGGACCATTAATTCTGTCCAGTCTGCCTTATCCTGTAATTTCTTCAGTGAATCAGCAGGCATACACATTGCTGATAACAACGCTTTCTGCCAGCTTCTGAAACCAACAGTCCATGCAGAGATACGGTTAATACTTGCATCAAAATAATCCAGTGCCATATTGACACGGTCAATTGCATTGCAACGTACAATTTCTTTTGCCATTTCTTTCGTCTCATCATCGAAAAGAACAACATGGTCTGAATCCCAACGTACAGGACGTGTGATATGTAATGCAATCTCAGGGAAGAAAGCCAGTAATGCAGGAATCTTGTCAGATACAACTTCTGTTGGATGATAATGTCCATTGTCCATCAGAGGAAGTACGCCTTCATGTGTTGCTGCAAAGCTCAATGCAAATTCAGCAGAACCTACTGTATAGGATTCTACACCAATACCAAATACCTTGGATTCTACGCAGGGCTTCACCATCTTGGGATCATGAGGCTCTGCAATGATCTGCTCGATAGAATCTTTATAAAGCTCTCTGGGTCCGAGACGATCTGCTGGAATATCCTTGCTGCCATCACCTGTCCAGATGTTCATAACACAGGGGATTCCTGTCTCTTCTGCGAAATACTGTGAAATACGGATACAAGCCTTGCCATGCTCGATCCAGAATTTTCTTACATTCTCATCCGGGCTTGATAAGGTCAGACCATCCTTTACATTAGGATGTGAGAAGAATGTAGGGTTAAAGTCAATTCCCATATTTCTTTCTTTTGCAAAAGCCACCCATTTAGCAAAGTGCTTAGGCTCGATCTTATCTCTGTCAACAAACTCACCATCTTCAAAGATAGCATAACTTGCGTGCAGATTCAATTTCTTTAAACCTGGTGTGCACTTGATTACCATATCAATATCTGCCATCAGTTCTTCCGGTGTTCTTGCCTTGCCGGGATAATTACCGGTTGTCTGAATACCCTGTCAGAGGACCATCATGGTCAAATCCCGTTACATCATCACCCTGCCAGCAATGTAAGGATACTGGAATTGTCTTTAATTTTGCAATTGCAGCATCTGTGTCTACTCCGATTGCAGCATACATTTCTTTTGCTGCCTGATATCTTTCCTTCTGTGTCATGTTCTTTCCTCCTGTTTTATACTGGTTTGTATGTTTTTATATCAAATGAATCAAATATCGTCTTTCTTGCCTGTGTCAGATCTGAAAGCTTTCCTGCTGCCAGCATCTGAACTGTCAGATTACCAATGGCTGTTGCCTCTGTAGGCCCTGCATAGACTATTCTGCCTGTCTGCTTCGCTGTCAGTTCGTTCAGATACTAGTGCATTTGCTCCACCGCCTACTACGTGGATGCATTCATATGACACGCCTGTCAGTTGTTTCAATCTCTCTACTGTTTCCTTATAGCATACTGCAAGACTGTTATAAATTACTGCTGCCAGCTGCGCTAGTTGTCTCCGGATGCTGTTTTGTTTCTCTGCAAAATTCCTTTACAGCCTCTGTCATGCTCTCCGGTGCACAGGAACACATCATCATTACAGTCAACAATCGATGCAATCTCTTCTTTCGATGCCATTTCACACAACTGTGCGAAAGAATATGCATCATTGATTTCCTTCTTCAGAGACTGAATCATCCATAGCCCCATAATGTTCTTCAGATAGCGGAAACGATAATCATAACCGCCCTCATTTGTAAAATTGCATGCCATGCTCTGATCTGTACAGTCTGCTTCCTTACGTTCTACTCCCATAAGTGACCATGTACCGGAACTGATATACATTGTCTCCGGTGCATTAGACGGAACTGCCAGTACTGCAGAACCGGTGTCATGGGTTGCTGGAAGCACTACCTTACATGTGTATCCTACTTCCGCAGCAATCTCTGCTGTCAGCTCTCCAAGTACAGTGCCTGCCATCTTGATTTCCGGGAAAATATCCTTAGGATATCCCAAAGCTTCTATCAACTCCATGTCCCAGGTTTTGGTAATCGGGCTGACTAACTGTGTTGTGGTAGAATTGGTATATTCTACACACTTGCGTCCACATAACAGGAAATGAAAATAATCTGGAATCATCAAAAAGGTCTTTGCCTTTTCCAGTTCCTGTGGTTTCTTTTCCTTAATTGCCATCAGCTGATAGATACTGTTGAACATCTGCTTCTGAATACCGGTTCTGTGATAAAGATCCTGTAATGAGATTGTCTCATATACCTTATCATCCATTCCCTGCGTTCTGCTGTCACGATATCCTACGGTATTTCCAATGACCTGATCTGCCTCATCCAGCAGGACAAAGTCTACTGCCCAGGTATCAATTCCCACGCTTACAGGAATTTTACCCAATTCGGCACATTTCTTCATACCTGTTTTAATTTCGTGAAATAATGCCTCGGTGTCCCAGCACAGCTCTCCATCCTTGCGGCTCATACCATTCGGGAAGCGGTGTATCTCCTCCAACACCATCCTTCCATCTTCCATATGAGCCAGAATATGTCTTCCGCTGGACGCTCCGATGTCAATCCCCAGATAATACTCTGTCATAGTTTTATAACCCCCAAACAATCTTACTAACTGTTTCATTAACTACATCATATACAAATTTTGTGTACAAAAAAAGACACCCATTTGTGAAAAAAAGTGTCCTTATTTGCATTATGTTAAATTGCTTCTGTATTTCTTTGGAGACATAGCATACTGCTTTCTGAATATCTTATGAAAGTAGCTTAAATTGTCATATCCAACTGCATTACCTACCTCAGATACGGGCATATCTGTACTTCTAAGCAGAAACGCTGCCTGCTGCATACGCTTCTGCTGTATCAGCTCTGTATATGTCTTACCTGTTCTCTTCTTAATCATGCGGCTCAGCCAGTACAGATCGTAATGAAGACTCTGGGCAAGCTCCGTCAGTTCTCCATCTCTGTAATGTTCTTCCACGAAACGAAGAATGCTCAGTACCACATCCTCTTCTGTCTGTCCATTACCCGTTACGACCTTATCTGTGTGATTGAGCAGCTGCAGGAATAAAAGCCCCATAGTGACCTGATTAATACTTCTTTTATTAGGCTGATTGTGCATCAGTGTCCAGATCAAATTCTCTACCAGATTCTGCACCGGCAGCACATCTGCGACTTTAAAATGCAGATATCCAATATCATTATCTCCCTCACCACGCAGACAGCCAATGATAAAATCACGCAATGGATTCTGTTCTTCTCCCATCATTTGCAGCGATTTATCAAAGAACTCTGGAAGAATGATAAAGTTGACACCTATGTCATTTTCTCCTGCTGCATCAATCTCCTGCGTTGCCTTCTGACTCAGAAACAGTAATTCCCCCTGTCGGAGAATCACTTCTTCTTCGTTAATCAGATGTCTTGTCTGTCCCGAACACATATAGATCACTTCCACATAATTATGGGTATGCTTGGGAAAATGCACAAAACGGGTATGCGGTCTGACCGTAATCAGTTTGGACGCATCCAGAAGCTTCCTGCTGTCAAAAACATGTCCCTCTGACTGCACATAGATTGCCTCATTAATCTGCTTTCTGCCATTTAATATTTCCTGTTCTTCCGGTGTTATCTTACGCAACTGTTCTAATAATTCTGCCTTCATTTATCACTGTGTTCTTTCCTGATTGCGGTTTTTCTATTCTGGCTCATAATCTTGAAAAGAGAGCGGATAATCAGCCACAGATTATGTTTTACCTCTGCATCCATGTTGCTTACCGCTTTCCAGGCGCTGGTCAAACCTTTCATTCCCATTGCATTCAGTTCCACTGTAGTCTTGGCACCCGGTGCATCCAGAACTGCAAACAGACTGTCAACAAAAATCTGTCGGCGTTCCTCATCCAGTGACTCCACCCACTCTTTTAAAGAACGGTCCAGGAATCTGCTGGCATTGGACACAGAATCCAGATATACAAAATTGTTCCTCTTCACTTCCCAGGTCCCCGCGTCATGCTGCATGATACCTTTCTGAGAGCTCTTGACAATATCATATTCTTCTTCATGTCCAAGCAGCATACCGACTATGGAAGATTCTGGCACAATGGTTCTGATTCTTGGCAGCATAGCCTGATATTCGGGGCTGTCCAGAACCTCCTTCTGAAAGCCCGGTCCATCATTGTTATACACCTGAATAATACGATCCTGAATTGTCTTATCGCAGCGAAATGCTGCATATACAGCAAGATTACCGCCCTTGGAGTGTCCGCCAAGAATCAGCTTATGATTTCCTTCTAACGCTGTCTGTTCCACATATTCCACTGCTTCTAACTGGGAAGGCACATTGGCCATCAGCCCCATATTAAAATCCTCCCGCCAGCCCACGATAGTATCATCGGTGCCGCCGCGAAAGGCAATATATCTCGTATCCTCATCTATTTCTATGGTCATAGCGCTGAATTGCTTCTGTAACTCTTCACTGATATGATTCACATAGTTTATGATCTTCATCTGTCCAAATCTCGGACAGTCTGCCAGACGAGCAAACAAAAGCGCTGATGTTCTGGTCAGGGAAGCCTCCTTCAGCTTCTCTTCCAGATTGTATTTTGCAAAGAAACGTTTGATAGCTTCTTCTATTGTAATCGCCTGATTATAAATCCCATTTGGCATAATCTCATCCAGATTAACATATGCCATCCACGAAAGAACCAGATTATCAACTGCATTAAACGGGTCTTCGCTTAAACTGATATCTCCTCCACTCCAGATAATCCAGAATATTTGCCATGCTCGCACCTCCATGACGTTTACTCTCAGCCTTGCAGCATCCTCGTCAGATACGTTGTCAGCATATCAATTCCTGCATTCTCTCCACCACGGGAATAATGATATCTGCATATTTCTTAGGTGTTCCACAAACTCTTCATGCATTGGCTTCACAGTAGAACTATACTGTGAAATAATAGAGTCGATGCTTCTTCCTCTCTCTACCATATCTCTTCTGATTCGACGCATCAGCCGCCTCATCTGCATCTGTATCTACATAGATCTTAATATCCATCAGATCCCTAAGCTCTCTGTTCTCCAGAATAAGAATTCCTTCCATGATAATAACCGGCTTGGGTTCTACTGTTATGGTCTCTTTCGCACGGTTATGATTTACATAGTCATAAGTCGGCATCTCTATGGGATAGCCTTTAAGGAGCTTACGGACATCCTCTGCCATTCTCTCTGATTCAAAGGAATCAGGATGATCATAATTAAGCTTGCATCTCTCTTCAAAAGGCATATCATCATGTGCTTTGTAATAATTATCATGGCTGATCACTGCAATATCATTTCCAAAATAATCCTTTACCCGATTGATGATTGTAGTTTTGCCGGAAGCGGAACCTCCTGCAACGCCAAGTACACAGATTTTTCTATTATATCCTTCGTTTTCAAGCATTACCGTATTTCTCCTTATAAGCGTACAACTCTATAATATTCTCTACTCTTCGTTTAATGATACGGGGTTCAAATGGTTTGATGACCATATCTGCCACTTTATACTCAAATGCCTTAACCGCGGTTGCCTCAGAAGAATCATCTGTTACGATTACTACAGGAACACGGTTTAAGTAATCCTGTTCTTTCATATGCTCCAGCACACCAAAGCCATCTATCCCCGGCATAATGATATCCAACAGAATTACCGCCAGTTCATCATACTCCTTGTCAATAATCGCAATCGCTTCCATACCGCCGCCAGCTTCTATTATCTCATAGTTATCACGAAATATTCCACCCAGCATATAACGGTTCATTCCCTTATCATCTACTACAAGTATCTTTTTCTTTGTATTCAATTTATTACCCCATTCCACTATAGCAGGGCTGTTACCACTTTACAGGCATCGCATACCTGCTTATAGGCATCCATTGCGCCTTCCATGCTTCCCTGTCTTAATATTTCCACCAGTTTACTCAACGGCTGGTATACTGCATCCAGACCTAAATTAGCAGCCATACCCTTCAGCCCATGTGCGTATTCAAAAGCATCTGAAGTGTTGTTCTCTCCCAGACTTTCCCTTAGTGCCGCAAAATCCGGATCATCGAAAAATTCAACAAGGAAGCTTTTATATGCATCCTTATTACCCTTCATTCTCTCCAGTGCCTTATCTACATCCACGCCTTTACTTCTTAATATATTCCAGAAATTGTTCTCATTATGCTCAATTTCAAGACCGTGAAGCATCATTCTGTTCTGTGTATCCAATATCCGGTATGCCATTTCCTGCTCCATGTTCTGATCTGACTTGAGCATATATGCCACTCCCCAGAAAGAACCAGCCAGAACATATGCCATTTCCAGATAATCACCTGTTCTGATCTCTCCTGTGGCAGCAGCATTCTCCAGATACCCTGCCAGTCTGAGCAGAAAAGGATTCTCATTCTGTGGCAGGCTGCCGCGATAAACCATCTGCAAGTGGACTGACTCTGAATCCATCTCCTGAATCCTGTCATATTCTGCCTTGGCAATACGATTCATATTCTGTATGAAACTGTCTTCCTCTTTGTAATTATCATCCATAAGACGAAGAAAAGGCTTCGCATACAACGCTGCTACAGCCCTTGCCAATGCATCTTTATCCTCAAATCTCATGTAAATTGCCGAATTCGAGCAGCCGCTCATCTTCGCCACTTTACGTATCGTAAGATTCTCATATCCTTCTTCATTAATAATTTCTATTGCAGCATCCAGAATCTTTCTTCCGATACTGTCTTCAATCAGCATCTGCTTGCTGTCTTCCCCATTTTCATACATAAACCATAGCCCCGCAACACCGTTAAGTAAGTTTACATAGTAACAACGTTCTTCTAGCATTATTACACTTATTAATGATTTTGTCAATCAAATATCAATCTTTAGCTGTACTTCCTCTTCTGCCTGATGTTTGAAATCGTCTAACTGCTCCTGATTCAAGGTAGGCAGATCCCCCAAAGACTTAACACCAAATGTTCTTAAGAATTCTTCTGTCGTTCCAAAAAGCAATGGACGCCCTGGTGCATCCAGTCTTCCCAATTCCTGAATCAGATTAAATTCCAGTAATCTGTTAATTGCATGGTCACAGCTACTCCACTGGATCTTCTCTACTTCCAGTCTGGTTACCGGCTGTTTGTACGCTACAATAGACAAAGTCTCCAGCAATGTATCTGACATTACATATTTTCTTGGTGCCTTGGCTACTTTGATCAGATACTCATACAGATCAGGCTTTGTACACAGCTGATAGGAATCTTCCAATTCAATAATCGAGATTCCTCTGTCTTCCTCTTGATATTTTTCATTCATCTTGGCAATGATATCTCTGATTTTCTGTGGTTCCATTTCCAATACATGTGTGAGCTTGGACAATTCTACCGAATCTCCCATGGCAAACAGAACTGCTTCAATAATTGCCTCTGCTTTCTTTGTATCCACCTCTATCTTATTCTCCCATCAATATAGTATTCCATATTTCTCCAACATCATGCAGCCAGGCTTGATGTGATCATAATATCTCCGAAGGTATCCTCCTGCTCAACAGAAAGGATTCCCTGCTTCATCATTTCAAGAACAGCAAGAAATGTTACAATGATCTCCATCTTGCTTCCCTGCCTCTCCAACAGATTACGGAAACTGAATTTCTTATGATTCTTTACAAATTCTTCAATATACCCCTGCTTCTCTTCCAGATTGATCTCGTCCTTCTCAATCTTACCAAACTGGCTTCTGATCGGGTCAATCTTGTCTTCCTGTCTCCGAATACATGACTTGAATATTTCATGCAGCTTGGCAAGATTCATATCTCCAAGCAGTTCCTCATAATCCACAGGATAGTGATAATCCTCTACTTCCTTGGGCAGCATAGGTCTCTTATACCAGCTCTTTGCTGCATCGACCTGTCTGTCACGCAACTCATATGACATATATTTATACATCTTATATTCCAGAAGCTTCTGTACAAGTTCTGCTCTTGGATCTTCCTCTTCGCCTTCTTCATTTACTTCTTTTGGAAGCAGCATACGGCACTTAATGTCCAACAGGGTAGCCGCCATGACAAGGAATTCACTCATGACATTCATATCTTCATGTTCCATCTGTCTGATGTATTCCAGATACTGATCTGTTACTTCTACGATAGGAATATCATAAATATCTATTTTATTCTTCTCAATCAGATGCAGCAGCAAATCAAGAGGTCCCTCAAAGACCTCCAGCTTTACAGAAAGTGCCATCTTCTACTCTCCTTTCACCAGATCAACAACATATAACTCCGCAGGGTTGAAGAAACGAAGCTGTATCGTATGCGATCCCATTCCTCTGCCAAGCAGCATTGTTGTCTTCCCACTATGGAAAATTCCACCATCATACTTTGGAAAGAGCGTATAAGCCGGTGAAATGACACCGCCAACCAGCGGTAATCTCATAATGCCGCCATGCACATGCCCTGACAGCACCAGATCAGCCCCCCACTTTGCATATTCTTCAAAATACTCCGGGTTATGCGCCATCAGAATATTACAATATTCTTTTAATGGTTTCCCCAGTTTTCTATTCATATAATCCAGGGGCATAGGTCGTTTCTTAAAGCGTTTGAAATATTCCAGGCCCAGTTCAAATCCCGTCAGTGCTATTCCATACTCTTCCAGTCTGATTGTTTCATCACTGAGTATTTTCACATTCTCATGCTGAATACCCTTCATCAGCCTGTTGTACATATCTCCATAATAATCTGCTCTGTACTTGAGTTTGGATTCATGATTACCTGGCGAATAATAAATCCTGTATTTTCCACTCAGTGCATTTACAAACTGGATTCCCGTATCTACCGGTTCATCCTGATGTGAAGTCACCAGATCTCCAACTATAAGGATAAAATCCGGATTTGCCTGTTCAATCTCCCAGATAACCTTATCATTGTCTTTTCCATACACCTTATTATGTAGATCGGAAACCATAACAAAGCGGCAGTTTTTCCTTAAATTCGGCAAAACAAATTGCTGTTTTGCTACCACAAAACGATTTCCATCTACCACACCTACAATCAGTAATGCTGCAATTATTATCAACAGCAGAATAATGACCACTTTTATCATCCTTCTACTCCTCTTCGTCTCCCCAGGTATCTGCACTAGAGCAGATACAACTTATATACCCTGTATAAATAATCCCATATACCGGCGCGCTCTACAGACTGAACCGTCAGCATGGCAACACTGCCAAGCTCCTGCCCGTTCAGCGTATATCTGATTCTGCCCGCTTCTTCTCCCTGTTCAAAAGGTGCAGACAGATCATCCCTGTATTCGTATGTCTTTATGATCTGACTAAAATCTGCTCCCGATGTATCCAGATAACGAAATTCACCTTCCGGGACTACGGCAACCTGTGTCTCTTTTCCACCTGCAACCTTGACAGTTTCCAGCGGTTCCCTGTTCTCATCCACATATAATCTGGTCATGGCAAACCCATATTCCAACAGGCTTTTCGCCTCTGCAAAACGCACTTTAAAATCAGGTGCTCCCATCACAACCGCGATCATGTCTATTCCATCCTTGTTCGCCGTTGCACTGAAACAGTATTTTGCAGTACTGGTCGAACCAGTCTTCAATCCCGTTGCCCATGGATACTGTTTTAACAGTTTATTGGTACTGGATAAGGTAAAAGGCTTGCTTCCCTGTCTGGTCACATGGGTAATATCTTCCATCCATATCTTCGTATATTCATATATCGCAGGGTATCTGTTAATCAATTCTCTGGACATAGTTGCCACATCACGGGCTGTTGTATGATGTCCGCTGTCTGATGTCAGACCGCAGCAATCCAGAAAATGTGTATTATCCATTCCCAACTGTGCAGCTTTCTCATTCATCATATTCACAAATCCGCCTTCACTGCCTGCAATATATTCAGCCATGGCTACAGAAGCATCATTGCCGCTGGCTACTGTAATACACTTGATCAATGTATCAACTGTCTGTATCTCTCCTTCTTCCAGAAAGACCTGCGATCCTCCCATCGACTTGGCGTGGGCACTCGTCACCACTTCATCCTCCAGCTTGATCTTGCCCTTTTCCAGATTTTCAAAAATCAGTAATAAGGTCATGATCTTCGTGATGCTGGCTGGACTTCTGACTTCGTCCGGATTTTTTTCAAATAAAACAGTCCCCGTAGATGCCTCCATCAAGATTGCACTTGGGGATGTAAGCTCTATCTGTGCACATACTTCCATCCTGCAGATTGGCATCATCAATACTTCTATCCATATGAGCACAGCACTTAATATTCTTATCCACGTTTTCTTCGTTTTATTCATAGAATCGCCTCTTACATCTCTTAAAAACAATCTATGAATCGAAAAATCTTTTTATACTCTTATTTTCTACTTTCTATGTATTCTGAAATATATCTTCTGCACTTCCCACTGATTCCTGTTGCCACTGCAAAATGATATCCAAAATCAAACAGTGCCATGACAAACACCAGTCCGATGGTTCTGATTCCCCAGGCGACAGGATATCTGTCAATCAGCTTCATAATCTTATCAAACAAAAAAGTAATAATAATGACTGCATAGAAGCCCCAGGCAATTGTACTCTCCAGACATACAATCCCCTTATAATTACATGGTTTGTCATGATAGTCCCACCATACTTCTCCAAACAGACGAAGCATAAGCTTGGCTACCAGATATTCAAACACCGTTGCCAGAACAGCTCCGACAAAATACAGAGCTACCAGATTATTGGCAAACGGATGCAAAACCAGATATCCAACCACAGCTCCCACTCCATAAATTGGACAAAATGGACCTGTCATAAATCCTCTGTTAGTCAGTTTATGATTGCAGAATGACATATATATGGATTCTACCATCCAGCCTAACACACTAAACAAAAAGAAACACGCCGTCAAATGATAAAAATCATATCCGGCAAATTCTCTGATCCACATGATTCACTACTCTCCCTCATCTACCTTAGAACGAAAAAATCCCTGGCAGTATTGCCAAGGATTCATTCATGGCAATGAAACCACCTTCAGGTGTTCCATTGTACTTATTAATTATATTTACGTTTTCTAGCTGCTTCAGACTTCTTCTTACGTTTTACGCTTGGCTTCTCGTAATGCTCTCTTTTACGGATTTCCTGCTGAATTCCGGCTTTCGCACAACTTCTCTTGAATCTACGTAAAGCGCTGTCTAAAGTTTCGTTTTCTTTTACGATTACATTTGACATGCTATCACACCTAACCTCCCTCCAGCCCTATTATTGTGTGCCAGACTGTTCGGGTATACTTAATTGCACACCTAAGATTATATCAGATATCTTGAATACGTCAACAGTTTTTTGCATATTTTTTTATTTTTTTGTTCTTTATGCGAAATTACAGCTGATTCTCCAATACTTTAGCTACTTCTGCAATTGCCTGATCTACTCCTGCAGGATTCTTACCGCCTGCCTGAGCCATGTTAGGACGACCGCCACCGCCGCCACCTACAAGAGCCGCAATGCCCTTGATCAGATTGCCTGCATGCGCGCCCTTTGCCATTGCTTCATCTGTAGCCATTGCGATTAAATTCACCTTGCCATCTGCAACAGATGCCAGTACAACTACGCCTTCACCAAGTTTAGCCTTGAGCTGATCGCCCAGATCACGGAGAGCATTCATATCTACACCATCTACCTTGGCAGCCAGAAGCTTCACACCCTTGATTTCAACAGTCTTGTCCATAACGTCTCCAAGGGCTTCCTTAGCAGCCTTGCTCTTGAGAGATTCATTCTCACTCTGCAATGCTTTCATTTCAGCCATCAGATGTTCCAGACGCTCTGTCAGTCCAGCCGGAGTTGTCTTTACAATCTTAGCACTCTTATCAATAGTTTCTTCTAATTCTTTATAATAACGTAATACGCCATTACCTGTTAATGCTTCAATTCTTCTGACACCGGCAGCAACACCACTCTCAGAAAGAATCTTAAATGCCATAATAGCACCTGTATTTGGTACATGTGTACCACCACAAAGTTCGGTTGAGTAATCACCCATCTTGACAACGCGGACTACATCACCGTATTTCTCACCGAACAATGCCATTGCGCCAGTCTTCTTGGCTTCTTCTAATGACAGGTTTTCTGTTACAACAGGAAGATTATTAGCAATCTGCTCTACTACCTGCTGTTCAACCTTGGCAATCTCTTCCTGGGTCATAGCCTGGAAATGAGTAAAGTCAAATCTTAATCTGTCTTCATTTACAAAAGAACCTGCCTGTTCTACATGAGAACCGAGAACATTTCTCAATGCCTTCTGTAATAAGTGTGTTGCACTGTGGTTCTTACATGTATCTGCTCTCTTTGCAGCATCTACACTCAGAGTAACAGTGTCGCCTACTTTGATCATACCCTTTGTAACAACACCGACATGTCCAATCTTGCCACCAAGAAGCTTGATTGTATCTTTTACCCGGAATTCAGCATCTGGAAGTGTAATCACACCTGTATCTGCTTCCTGTCCACCCATTGTCGCATAGAAAGGAGTCTCATCTACAATGATTGTTCCTGTCTGTCCATCAGTCAGTGCGTCTACCAGTTCATCCTCTGTAGTCAGAACTGTTACTTTAGACTGATGGGTTAATCTGTCATAACCTACAAATTTGCTTGTGATACTTGGATCAATGGATTCATATACAGTAACGTCAGCACCCATATAATTGTTACTTACGCGCTTTACGCGCAGTCTCTTTCTCTTTCATTGCAGCCTGGAAGCCCTCTTCATCTACTGTGAAGCCTTTTTCTTCCAGAATCTCAATTGTCAGGTCAATAGGGAATCCGTAAGTATCATATAGAAAGCATCTGCTCCTGCAAGTACTTTCCTGCCTTCCTGATTCAGCTTCTCTTCCATATCATTCAGAATAGAAAGTCCTGATCGATTGTCTTGCTGAATTTATCTTCTTCCTGAATCAGAACGTTGAAGATAAAGTCTTTCTTCTTCCAGTTCTGATAACCATCTTTACACTCATCAATAACTGTCTGTGCGATCTTGGTCAGGAACTTACCTTCGATTCCAAGCAGTCTTCCATGTCTTGCAACACGGCGGATGAGTCTTCTCAGTACATATCCTCTACCTTCATTAGATGGAAGGATACCATCAGAGATCATGAATGTTGAAGAACGCATATGGTCTGTGATCAGACGGATAGATACATCTGTCTTCTCATCCTTCTGATATTCTACACCTGCTACTTCACAGATCTTGTCACGGATTGCTTTCATTGTATTAATATCAAATACAGTATCTACATCCTGTACTACAACTGCAAGTCTCTCAAGACCCATGCCTGTATCAATATTCTTCTGTTCCAGTTCTGAATAGTTACCATGTCCATCACCATCGAACTGTGTAAATACATTATTCCATACTTCCATGAAACGGTCGCAGTCACAGCCTACCTTGCAATCAGGCTTACCGCAGCCATACTTGATACCTCTGTCATAATAGATCTCAGAACATGGACCACATGGACCAGCGCCATGCTCCCAGAAGTTATCACATTCTCCGGTCTCAGGATCACGGTAGAATCTGGTAATCTTTTCTGCCGGGACACCAATCTCGTCTGTCCAGATATGGAATGCCTCGTCATCTTCACTGTAAATAGAAGGATATAACCTCTCAGGATCAAGTCCTACTACTTTTGTCAGGAATTCCCAGCTCCATGCCAGAGATTCATGCTTAAAATAATCTCCAAAAGAGAAGTTACCAAGCATTTCAAAGAAAGTAAGATGTCTTGCCGTCTTACCTACATTCTCGATATCACCTGTTCTGACACACTTCTGACAGGTTGTCACTCTACGTCTGGGTGGAATCTCCTGTCCGGTAAAATATGGCTTGAGAGGTGCCATACCTGAATTGATGATCAACAGACTGTTATCATTATGAGGCACTAAAGAGAAGCTCTTCATTGCCAGATGTCCTTTGCTTTCAAAAAATTCGAGAAACATTCTTCTCAAATCGTTTACTCCATAGTTTTCCATGGTTTATCCTCCATCCATATATGTTCGTAATTGCTCTATCTTTCACAAAACTCACACAAATAAAAGTACTGATCCACAGACCAGCACATTTATTATAGTTTAGCTCTTATTCCTTGTCAAATAGAAATATAGGATTTTTCAAGATACATTCGATGAACTTGTTCACCGGCAATGGTTTGGAAAAATAATATCTCTGGAGATAATCGCACCCAAGCTGTGTCAGCTTCTGTGCCATCTCCCGTGACTCCACTCCTTCTACCACGATCTCCATGTTCATTTCTTTAATCATATTAATGCTCGCACATAATGCAATCATTGCACGTTCATTTTCAAAAGAAGACCACAGAATACGTTATAACAGATTGCAAAAATATAATACAGCCATATCTGCTGTCCACGGACATAATTGCCCTGTACATTTGTCAGGAAAAGCCAATGAAACTGTATACAGCATTTATATGCGTATAATTATGCTTTGTCTGTATATTATGTTTACTTGCATTGGATATATTATCGAATATCAAAAAAGCACCTCCTTTATCAGCCTGTTATACTGATAAAAGAAGTGCTTTGATTACTTATATGTTTTAGAATGTAAACTTATCTGCAAAATATGCATCCAGTTCATCAATAGGTATTCTTACCTGTTCCATGGAATCACGGAAACGAATGGTTACTGCATGATCTTCCTCTGAATCAAAGTCATAAGTAATGCAGAATGGTGTACCAATCTCATCCTGACGTCGATATCTCTTACCGATATTTCCTCTGTCATCAAATTCGCAGTTATATTTCTTGGACAGCTGTGCATAGATCTTCTCAGCGCCCTCGTTAAGCTTCTTGCTTAATGGAAGAATACCGATCTTAACAGGAGCAAGTGCCGGATGGAAATGTAATACGGTTCTTACATCACCCTCTCCAATCTCTTCCTCATCATATGCTGCGCAAAGGAATGCCAGTACAACACGGTCTGCACCTAATGAAGGCTCGATAACATAAGGAACATATTTCTCTTTCTTCTCATCATCAAAGTAAGACATATCCTGTCCTGATGTATTCTGATGCTGTGTCAGGTCGTAATCAGTTCTGTCTGCGATTCCCCATAACTCGCTTAAAATGGGAAGAGGAATTCAATATCAGTGGTTCCCTTGGAATAGAAGCATAACTCTTCAGGTGAATGATCGCGCAGACGCATCTCATCTTCTTTGATACCAAGACTTAACAGCCAGTCGCGGCAGAATGCTCTCCAGTACTGGAACCATTCAAGGTCAGTGCCCGGCTCGCAGAAGAATTCAAGTTCCATCTGTTCGAACTCTCTGGTACGGAAAGTAAAGTTACCAGGTGTAATTTCGTTTCTGAAAGACTTACCGATCTGACCAATACCAAATGGAATCTTCTTTCTGGAAGTTCTCTGCACATTCTTAAAGTTTACGAAAATACCCTGTGCAGTCTCCGGTCTTAAATATACAGTATTCTTGGCATCCTCTGTAACACCCTGGAAAGTCTTGAACATCAGGTTGAACTGACGAATATCTGTAAAGTTGTGTTTTCCACAGCTTGGGCATGGAATCTGATTCTCTTCGATGAACTGCATCATCTTTTCCTGACTCCATGCATCTACAGACTCTGTCAGAGTGATGCCCTTTTCCTCACAATAATCCTCAATCAGCTTATCTGCACGGAAACGCTCATGACATTCCTTACAATCCATAAGAGGATCAGAGAAACCACCCAGATGTCCAGAAGCTACCCATGTCTGAGGATTCATCAGAATAGCACAGTCAACACCTACATTATAAGGGTTCTCCATGACGAATTTCTGCCACCATGCTCTCTTTACATTGTTCTTCAGCTCTACACCAAGGTTACCATAGTCCCAGGTGTTCGCAAGTCCACCGTAGATCTCTGAGCCAGGATATACAAATCCTCTCGCTTTTGCCAAAGCAACAATTTTGTCCATTGTCTTTTCCATTATTCTTTCCTCACCTTATCGTTATTTATTTGAATACAACAACGCTAACACCCTGCGTTTGTTCTATATCTGCCGTTTTTTTGGAAACAACGCTTATATTGTCCCCCACATATAATATATCTCCATAACATTCCAGTCTAAGACCATTCTCCATTGAATCAGGTATTTCCATAAGTACTATGTGATGTTCACCCATCTCCAGCAATTCCTGCTTGCCAATTCTGTCTGTCTCATCTCTGGCACTGCCCAATGACAGGTTCAGATCATAACCTGCTGCATATGCCTCCTGAACTGTTCCAACAAACAGCAATTCACTGTTATATCCCATATAAGTAGCAGCACTGTCATACTTCATGTTGACTTTGACCTTGTCATCCGTTACTTCACTGCGTGTTAATGTGATCTCTGCTGTGGGATTCTGTGTGCAATACTGCTCTATCGAATCTCCAATCATGGTATTGAGACCTTCCAAATCATAATATTCCTTATCAAAGCTTTCTACAATGGTATTCTCCACACTGCCATTTTTTGCAAGTGTCAGGGAATTCATGTCAGTCTCCCCGGCGTCTGTACCGGAACCGCATGCTGTCAGGCACAGCATCAGCACTGCCAGCATTCCTGCCGTGTTAAATTTCTTCATAATCTCCTCCACAACAAATCCCTAATGGATTCTGCGTCCTATTATAACCAACTTATTCAAGATTTTCAAGTATTTCAAGACTTTTAAAATCTCTGTCAAAGGTCTGTCTGCATAATCGCCTGTTGAATTCTCTCAACTGCTCCAAAACTTCTTCATTTACCAGAAAACGATACAGCTTCTCCACCGGTGTCTTCATTATGTAGTCTATCGTATATCGCGTGGATTCCAGCAGATCCTCCGTAATCAGGCGAACATCAAATTCTCCATTGATCATAATGGATTTGAGTTCAAATATACATCTTGTCAGTTTGTGCGGAATCGACTCATTGCCCAATGCTCTCAATGACTGATAGAGCAGCTTGAGCAGTTCTAACTCATCATTATTCTCTCTGGAATAATAATCGCATATTTCCAGAAAATACATCCCATAATATGCCCCGATAAAATCCTGTCTGAGTTCTTCAAAATAATTGGATATGTCAGTCTCTGCCATTGTGTAGGAATTTCTGCCGGCATATAATCGAAATTGCCCAAAAGAGAAAGGGTTTGGGTGCTCATCAGGCGGTTTCCCGCCTTTCTGGCAGCTCTGGCAAATGCGGATATCTTACCTTTTTCCCTGGTAAGTATTACAACACGTCTATCATATTCTCCGATTGGTTCTGTTTTGATCACAATTCCCGTTACCGTGATATAATCCTGCATTTCTGCATTCACCTGCATTTCCCGTCTTATTCTTAGTGGCAGGATACCCCTTATATGTCAGATAATCGCTTATCTGTCCCGTTCTTGCAAAGCGGTTCCATCCATTCTCGTACATTGTATTTCCTCCCGTATCTCATTCCCTATACGGTTAGGATTTACTTAATGCATAGATTCTATTCGGTCTCTTTGGGATCGTAGCCAAAATTCTTAATCAGATAATCACTGTCTCTCCAGTCCTTCTTTACCTTTACCCACAATTGAAGATTCACATGCTGTTCCAGCAGATCTTCAATTTCAGGTCTCCAGTGAACCGATCTTTTTAAGCATGCATACCTTTTCCTATGATAATGCCCTTATGGGAATCCTTCTCACAGATAATAGTCGCATCTATATCCACGATCTTCTTGCTGAACTTCATGGATTCGATTGTGACTGCCACTCCATGAGGAATTTCTTCATCAATGCTTCTGAGAACCTTCTCACGGATCAGCTCTGCTACAATCTGTCTCATTGGCTGATCTGTAATCGTATCTTCATCATAAAAAGCAGGATACCAGTAAGGCAAGTATTTCATAATAAGTTTAATCAGTGTATCCGTATTGTCATCTTTTAATGCTGACACTGGTACTATTTCTGCAAAATCCATCAGTTTGCGGTATGCATCAATGTACACAAGGAGCTGCTCTCTTTTCACCGTATCAATCTTATTAACAACCAGAATCACAGGTACTTTTACTTTACTCAGCTGTTCTACAATATGCTGTTCTCCAGCCCCAATATAATCTGTAGGTTCAACAAGCCATAATACAACATCTACTTCCTTGAGACTATGCTCTGCCACATTGACCATATAATCGCCCAGCTTGTTCTTCGCCTTATGAATACCTGGTGTATCCACGAAAACAATCTGTCCTTCGTCTGAAGTATATACAGTCTGAATCTTATTTCTTGTTGTCTGTGGTTTCTTGGATGTAATAGCTATTTTCTGCCCAATCAGGCAATTCATCAATGTTGACTTACCTACATTAGGTCTTCCTATCAAAGCTGCAAAACCTGATTTATACTGCTTATTTTCCTGCATCTTTTTTTCCTTCCTGTTCCTGTATGTTCTGTATCTGCTGTACTTGCTGCATCTGTTGTTTCTTTCTTTTTTCCTGTACTTTCTGACTGTGCTTCTGCTCCATGTGGATAATGAATCTGACAATCAATGCCAGAATACCAACCATCGCAAGGAATACCACAATAGATGGAATATGTATAATGAACTGAATAAAGAAGTTCTTAATACCGTTTCCTACACTGTAGAGATTCTCCTTAAAGCCTGTGCTGATTCTCTCCCAGGTTCCCTTCTGTTCCTGTGGTGTATATCTCACAACCTCATCAATATCCAGATATACTGTACTGTAATCAATCTGGTTATCATACGTACGAAGCTGTGATTCCTTGCTGTCAAGTTCATACTGTACTTCTGTCAGCCTGCTCTCAATCGTCAGAATATCATCCAGACTTTCAGCGGTCTCCAGAAGCTCCAACAGACGCTGCAGTTCTGTCTCCAGCATCTTTTTACGGCTTTCCACATCCACATAATCCAGTGTCACATCTTCTACATTTTCCTGTCGATATGTGATATTAGACACACCCTCGACCATTTCAAGGAAAGTATCCAGTTTTTCTTTAGGAATGCGGATTGTCATACTTCCATAACGATCGCTGCTATTTCCCTGCGTGCTGAAATACTCTGTATAGCCGCCAAGCTCCGCAATTTTCTTGTCCAGTGTATTCAGAAGTCCATCATAATCTTCAGTCTCTACTGTCATGTTCACAGTCTTAATCAGTTTGCGATTGGTCTCCTGTATGGCGGTACTTGCCAAACTATCTGCCGAAGCATCCTCTTCTACAGCACTTTCTGAATAGAAATCACTGCCACCACCTGTATATGCCTGCGTATTGGACACTGCTCCGGATGTATCACTATAACTGGATGCAGAACCACATCCTGCCAACATAACTGCCGCTGACAGCAATGCTGCTGCCAGTTTCCATCTAGTCACATTTTGTCTCTTTTTCAAAGAATCCCTCCTCTTTTTCTTTTAATGAAACAAATTCTCAATCGTACCAAACATTTCTTTATTCTCTTCTATTGTCTGACCATTTCCTACTACACATACAGCATTTTCCTTCATGATGGCATCCATATAATCTGCCAGGGCACGAATATCTTCCTGTGTACATCCAAGAAGCTCATCTCTCTCCTTCTGAAGGTCAGCATAATCCATATGAGACAGGTAAGCACTCAGGGATCTGCTGCCTTTTGTTGCAGGTGTCATAGGTATATCCCAGTCACTGATTGCTCCTATGATGTACTTGGTCATTGTTCTCTCATCTGCTGCAAAGCTTCTCAGATAATCTCCGGCTTTCTCATATACTTCCATTGTCTTCTTCAGATTAGGATCACGATAGGATACGAAATAGCTCTCTCCCGTCTTGGCAAAGCTGCACATACATCCATAAGAACCACCCTTAACACGGACGTTAATCCACAGATAATCATAGCCCATGATTACTTTCAGAACACGGAGTGCACCTGTGTAAGGATAATCATAACCATTTCCCTTATAGCTTCCCGCTCTTGCTACATACTGAATCTGCGCTGAGGTTGCAAAGCCTTCATTTAATTTATTCAGTACTATCTGAAGCTTCTCCTTTGGAACCTGTGTTGTATACAAAGAGGCTTTTAATCCGGGAATCAGCTTGGCAAATGTCTCATATCCTTCCTCTTCTGCTGTATAGTCCATCAGCATCAGATTCTCCGGACGGAAAATACATTGTGCCAGCTGTTTAAGCTTGTCTGCCAGTTCATCTTTATACGAATCATACTCTGCTTCCAGCTTCTCAAGAAGTCTATAGCAGGGCATTCCACTTACCAGCTCCATAATTGCTGCTGTCTCACTAAAATAGGACAATGCACGTATTGCAGCCAAAGAGTGTCCTGAAGCCGTCATGCTTCCCTGCATTCTGGATTTTAGTTCTGCAATAATTTCATAGATTCTGTCCTGGTCATCCATTCTGGATGTTGTCATAATCTCCTGTAATAAGTCGGATGTCTTGGCAAGCTCTCCATACATTGCCTTCGTCTTTACTTCAAAGGTAAGGCTGTATTCATCCAGTTTCTTTGAATTCGTATAAGTATTCACAGTAGATGAGATACCGCCTGTATGAATGTTAATCTCATTATAAAGCTCACCATAGCTGTAATTCTGTGTATCCACATAGCCAAGAACATTTTTGAGGATACCCATATAGGCGAATAATTCCTGTGGAATATTGGATACATCAAAGACAAGCTTCACATAGCCGATTCCATTGGTCTGAAGCTGATGGAACAGTACCTTGGTATCCCCTGACATTCTCTCTTCATTAACAAAGCCTTCTGCTTCTTTCTTCATATCTGCCCTAGTCAGCATGGGAATCTTAGCCAATGCTTCCGGTGAATCCTCTGCATCCTGATAATCGTGGAGCGCATGTGTCTCTTCAACGATTTTTAAAATCTCCTCCTGACTCAAAGCTGCCTTATAAGCCTGTAACTTATCAGCCAGTGCCTTATCATTGGCAGCTGTCAATCCTTCCTTAGGCGATACCATCAGAATAGATTTGTGCTGGTTGTGAAGCAGATATTTATCAATCAGTTCTTCATAATAATTGGTATTGATCTTCTCACGTAATGTCTTAAAAATGTCATTGGCTTCGATCATGTCAAATGCCATCTTGTCATCATAAAGCCAAGAGTCAAACATCTGCAGACCGTACATCAATCCCTTGGGATAAGAACCAAAATCCGCTTCTCTGTACTTGAATTCATAATAGTTCAATGCAGCCAGCAATGCCTTTTTATCCAGACCTTCTTTCACGATACGAGCCAGTTCTTCTTCAATTGTCTGTACGAATTCATCCTTCTGGAAATCATTGGCATTCTTTGCCACAATTGAGAAATATGGCTGATATACACCATTCTCATATACGCTGTATACCTCTGTTCCTATATTCTTATGGATCAGTGCCAGTTTCAGCGGTGCTCCCGATGAAGAACACAATGCATAATCAATCAGCTGCATCGCATAATATAACTCTTTATCCAGGCTGGTTCCTACTACAGTATTGTATGATAAATATGTGTTATCTTCTAAGGACTCACCCTCCATAACAGGATAATCCTTCTGAATAAATACAGGCTGTGTAAAAGGCTTCTGTAACTTTACCGCAGAATCAATCTGTAAACTGTCAAATTTACTCAGATATTCCTCATCCATCCATCTTAATTTCTCTGCCATATCCATATTGCCATACAGATAAATATAGCTGTTGGAAGGATGATAATATCTACGATGGAAGTCCAGAAATGCCTCATAGGTAAGCTCCGGGATTACCTTAGGATCTCCACCTGATTCCACTCCATATGCCGTATCCGGGTATAAGGAATTCAATACTTCTCTATCATGGACATCGTCTGGTGAAGAGAAAGCTCCCTTCATTTCATTATAGACGACACCATTGATCGTCAACTCATCCTCAGGGCTCTCCATTTCATAGTGCCAGCCCTCCTGACGAAATATCTTCTCTTCCTTATATATATTAGGATAAAAGACAGCATCCATATATACATGGCACAGATTCTGAAAATCCTTGTCATTGCAGCTTGCTACAGGATATACTGTCTTATCAGAATATGTCATTGCATTCAGAAATGTATTCAGAGATCCCTTTACCAGTTCTACAAATGGTCCTTGACCGGAATTTCAACAATACAGTATAAGTTAATCAATAATGTGGAACACCTGTGGAATCTGTAGGTGGCGTTCTGAATCCAATACAGAATACCTTGTTATCATCATCATTTTCAAGCAGGGCGATTCTTGCTCCTGTCTTCTTATGTCTGAGCAGATAACTCATGGAATGGATATCCCTGATTTCTCTCTTCTCAATTATTTCATATGCTGTTACGTCTTCAATTCTAGCTTTTTTCATTCTACTACCGCGCCTTTCCATTAGATACTGATTGCCATTAATGCCAGCTTGGAGATGGAAACATCTTCTATCTGAGCCTTTTCTTCCATCACAAGGCTGGCATACTGCTTTTGAAATTCATCAAAAGAACAGGCCTTGTGAATCCATTTTTTCTTAATCCTTCCACGCAGGCTCTTCTTATCCACACTGTAGAAAAATCTTATCTGCATCTTCAGCTGTTGAAAGATTCTATAGGAAAAAGCATCCGGCTGCACCGTCATGATATGATCTGTAAGCTTCACATCAACCGTTGTATCCTTCGACACATATGCACTGATAATCGCCTTGAATTTGAAAGGTGCATCCTCTTTATCCAGTATCTCCTGATAAGTCAGCTCTTTGCCCAAATATACATGACCCGTATCCTGGATTACGTATTTAAAATCATCATTATTTTCCATTATAATTCTGCATCCTCTTCGTAATTATTGCCATATGATTGCAGAAAGCTTTAATTGCATCACGGATTTCTTCTTCATCCATCTGCATCTCCTGTGCTAATTCTGCAACTGTAACCTTACGCATGAGTTCTTCGCTATACTTTGATTTATCAATTGACCAGATTTTATCTTTTTTGTCCAGTACTCTCACTCCGTCTGATGGCTTCGTCTGTATCGCTCGTACCTCCATGGCATCCATGATCATTTTAGCCAGAAAACCATCAATCTCTTCGATTGACTCCACACAATCGAGCATCGTTACACCCATGGAAAGTGCCACATTACCTTCTCCGATCAGATCCTCCACCAAAGCACCCTGCTCCGCAAGCAGCTGGCACCTCTACCACACCTGTGGAAGGAAAAATCACCCTCTATCTGTTGGCAGAATTGTCCTGTGCCAGTGCAGACATCATAACCGCACGCTTCTCTCCATCCGATACCTCTGGCAGATCCTTCAGTTCTTCCAGATACATATTCAGATAATTCGTATCTTCACTGGACAGATTCGCATTCTGTTCCGCCGGTGTATCAATTCCTATATGATTCTTATTCAGATATTCGTGAATCAAGCCCATCTGTTCTTCTGTCAGAGAAAGGGATTCAAATGCCTCACTGATTTGCTCACTGGTAAGCATATTCTCCTGTAATCTGGCTGTGTCCTTTAACTGTTGAAGAGTCTGGGCAAACTCTAACTGATTCATTTCCATATTTTCTATAACCAAACCTTTCTTTACCAATTACTGTACATGAGTATGTGTGAACAGATGATCCTGACAATATTCATAATTGCCATTGCACTTTGAACAGAAACGAAATTCCAGATCAGGATATTCCTCGCTTGTCCTTCCGCAGATGGCGCACTTGTGTTTTGCTATAGACATAGGCTTGGCTTTCTTGACTTCCTTACGATAATCGTGGCGTCTCTTCACCTGTCTCGGGGATATCCGCATACCGATACCGGTTCTCGTAATCAGTATAAAAATAATAAAGTAAAGCAATGGCCCCAATACAATAATACGGTCTACAATCCAGGATGCTGAAATAGCTTCTACTAACATCAGTACGCCATATGCAATTCCCATCCACTTCATTTTAATAGGAAGAATGAACATCAGATATACGGTAGATTCAGGGAATGTAGCCGCAAATGCGAAGAAAATACTCATACTGATATAATACATACTGAATTCCTGCGCAATCACTGCAAAATATGTCTCACTGGCTACTTTGATCACGGTTGTTCCTGCAAGTAATGCTGCATCCTTCATCAGATAACTGATACCCATTATGATAAAACTCTCTATTACAGTAAATATCATTCCAAGGAACAGATATGCATTATAATAGAAGGTTCCCCATGCACGCTCCAGTGATGACCCGATAGAATAATAGAAAAACAGCATGATTAAAGTAAAGATATTGATGCTGCCCCCATCACCCGGTATCAGAATCCATGTAAACAATCTCCAGATCTGTCCATGAAGAATCTTATA
>SCPN01000692.1_pt1 | contig 25813 bp, 27 predicted proteins | sample 6106831 | NCBI WGS metagenome assembly SCPN01 (sample SAMN10720447, study PRJNA508395) | human gut metagenome | isolation source: Participant 1, 0 month
AACTGCGTCCGAAGCTGTATAAACGTCTGCGTACATTTACATGGATTTCACCGATACACGAAACAGTGCGGCTGCAGCCCGTGATATTTGACAGTGACATTGAAATACTGCATATGCCGCAGTCATCTCATTCAAAAAGAGATTTTTCAATATTCAAAAAATCAATTGATAATGGGACACATCTTGAAAATTATGTTCTTAGAATGTTTTGCAAGGAATTGCTCATATCAGGAAGCGATGATGACTTTGAAGAATTTTATGATATATTTACCAGACGACTCATATACGAATATACAGACAATGACTGTCTTGAAGCAATATCATGCGTCCTTGCCAGAATGTACCGTCTTAAAAATCTTAGCGATGATTTTTTTAAGATCGCACTTAAAAATGTTGCTGTATCGCCATGTTCTGAAATCTGTCTGGAAATTGGCGACTATTTTTTCAATAAAAACGACATATCTGAGGCTGTCTTATGGTATATCAATGCCAGCAGTGAAACAGAGAGCGTTCTTGACATAAGAACAAGCGGTGACATTCCATTAAGAAGGCTTGCACAATGCTACACCACTCTTGCCTCAGAAGCTGTTGCACATGGCGATGATGTACTTGCCGATACATATAACAATAATGCCAGCGAATATGAAAAACAGGCTGACAACTGGAAAATGCCGGAAGAACTTTGATGTTCAACCGGCATTTTTTTATGTTCTTTTTATAAATTCAATTCTGCACTTAGGACACTTGATACTAATCCTGCCTTTGCCTCTCGGAACTCTGATTTTCTGTGAGCAGCCCGGACACTTAAATACCCTGTGTGTCTTTCTGTCACGCATCCTTGCCTTGAATCCGTTAAACTTAGCTATCACCTTATATCTGTACTTCAGATATATCTGATTCTCATTATATCTTCTTGAAATGTTACGTGATAACATTCTGAAATATGTATATATAAGCAATACGAGTGCCAAAAAATATATAAATGTATTATGCCAGAAAATTGTAACAATAAGACATGCAAATGAAATATACATCGTCAGTCTGGCAAGCTGATCTGAACCATATCTTCCATGCATAAATCTCATCATCTTATCCTTAAACTTATTCATAACCCTAATTATGCAAATTGCACAGCCTTTCTATAAATTTTTCTTATGTTAAATACTGTACCATATGCCCAATTAAAATCAATTAAATATATATAAAATATTATAATAAAACGATTATGATTTTATTCTTCTGTCTTATAAACTTCTCCGTCAAGATTTTTCCAATGAGAACTTATCTGACAAAATTATATCCGTGTTCACTGTTCTCCTTTGGAATTGATACAGGGAACCCGGATTAACATATGTATATGTACCTCTCTTTTCCCATGCAGGAATATGTGTATGACCGCATACAAGATAATCACCGTCTCTTAATGCCGGAATATTTTTCTCGTCAAGCTTGTGTCCGTGTGCAAGAACAAGATGTCTGTCGTTGACATAAATATGAGCCTGTTCACAAAGCACATTAAAATCAAGAACCATCTGGTCAACCTCTGTATCACAGTTGCCTCTTACACAGATAATTTCATTTTTGAGCGGATTAAGCATTGCGATTACTTTTTTAGGTGCATAATCTTCCGGCAGGTCATTTCTCGGGCCATGATAGAGAATGTCCCCTAAAAGAACAAGCATATCTGCTTTCTCATTTTTGTAACATTCAAGCATTTTTTCACAATAATATGCAGAACCGTGTATATCAGAAGCAATCATAATCTTTTTCATAACTTTTACCATCCTTATCTCAATCTGTCATTGATTGTCTTTATAAATCCAAGTACATAATACGTCAATATTATATTAATTGGCAACTGGATTATGTTTTTTATAAATCTGGTTATAAAATAAAATGCAAAACCTTTTCCATACATAACAGATACCCAGTATGTTCCAATCAAAACATTCACAAGCATAGTATCAAATGTAAGCACCAGCGTTACACGGGCAAGAAATCCAATATCAAGTGCATGTTTATCTGCCATATTTTTAATACATATTCCCATATAAATTATAATCAGGATTACAGCCACATAAAATCCCCAGCCTGCCGTTGTCGTTTTTTTATCAGTATAGATTGCCAATGCTGATGCAAAGCAGCCAAATACAGTTACCATAAGAGCTACGGCATTAATTTTAAATATAGCAAATACTACCATAGCCACTGAAACCGCTATAAGAATAATTCCAACAATTGCACTGTTTCGTCCGGGACCTGTAAATCCATGTTTTACAATATCAAATACACTTCCTGTTACAATAATCTCCTTTGATGCCTTATCTCTTACTGTCACATATGGTGCTGCCATAAGAAATACAAATACACAGACACTGATAAGAATCTTTGCTGTCATATAAAGCTTTTCAAGCTGACCAAAACTTCCTGTGTCATCTGTTGCTTTTTTTACTTTCTGTGGAAATTTCTTATATAAAAAGGCTCCATAAATAAATCCGGCAAGTGCCGCACTCAGCGTCCAGCCCGGGAAATATGGTCCCGTAGGTTTTAATATAAACTGGATTATATCACCAATTCCACCGCAGACAAAACCCATAACAGGTCCAAAAAGACAGCCTGCAGCCACATTTGCGATAAATGATACTGAAATACGTAATGAATCAGTTACCTGTATTGACAAAAACATTGCAAATACAGTGTGAAGTGCCACAAGAAGTGCAGCCATTATGACTGACTTCAGATTTTTGAATTCTTTTGCAGAATCCACAAAAATTCCAAAAAATTTTTGCATAAAAAACATACCTCCTTTGCAGTAGTTTCGCTCTACATAAGAGGTATAAAAATAAATGACCATGATATGTAACAGCGGGATGCGAATCATGTACCGCAAGAAACCTTTTCGTCCTGATGACAACTCCCTGTTCACCAGGCACTTAACGCACACAATTCTACTCTGCTTTTTTAAATTTCTAAATCATTATATTATTATCTTATTAAGTTGTAAATAGAAAAGAAAAATATTTATAAATATATTTAATGTTTTGCAATTCTTTGCACCGGAGGAACCTTATATCTTGATGCATAACTTAAATATTTCTGAAGTGAATTTTCCACTTTATACATATCAAGTATTTTTTTCATAAATGCAATCGTGCTTTTCTTATATTTCATATGTTCAAGAACATAAACTGTTCTTTCGTCATTGTATCCGATTGCAAACTGTCTCGCAAACCGGGCGAATTTATATTTATCAATATTCTCTATTTTATAATAATTCTGAAGAATCTCAAGTGCCTCAATAACACGGGCATTCTCATAATCAAGTTCAATATCTGCTTTTTTCACATGAACATTGTCTATATTACAAGTTTCGTTTTTGATAGAGTTAGAATATAGCCATATTTCATCTGATGTTACATCTGAAATACCGTATTTATTATAAAGCCGTGTCCCGATATACACTCCGTTATCATTATTTTCACCAAAAAAATGGTTCAGCACGTCATCACCTTTCGATGAGGCACTTTTCATATACATGCCTTTTGCAACACGCTGTATTATTCCTGATTTTGCCAGTCTCTCCAACGCCTTAAAAAAGGCTGCCTCTGACATCTTAGAAAATTCCTTTTCATAGAGTTCATTAGCAGCCACAACAACACCGTCAGGACAACCGTCAAAATACGCAATTATTTTATCTTTGTATTTTACCATAAAATCCCGTTATGCCTTTAATCCTCTTTAACTTCTTTAATCTCAAGTTCATCTTCCTGCTCAGCTTCCTCATCTGAATCCTGTGCAGGAACATCTTCTTTATTTTCTGCCTCATCGAAAGATTCATCTTCAAAATCATCTTCTGAATCATCAATATCTTCAAAGTCGTCATCATCGATATAGAAATTGACCGGAATAATTTCAACATTACTGCATACTGCTTTACCGATTATATATACTGTATGCACACCATCTTCGTCACTGTTCTCAACAAGATTGCGTACGCCGCTTAGCTTCTTCTCAACGTCGCACGTTACATTAACACCTTCCGGAAGAATAATTGTAACTGTACTTGCATTGCTTGAAAAATTAATATATACATCCCTTTCAAATACCGCAAGTCCAAGGTCGATAACTGCCTTTGAACCGACTGCCTTAACTTCACAGCCCATGAACTCCTCATCTTCTACTTCGACAACCTTCTTTTCAAAAATGGCATTATACTTTTTAACATCATCTTCAGCACTTGCTGTCTCTTCCTTAACAAAATCATCTTTTACATTTTTATACTTATCATAAGCAATCTTTGATGCGACACCGATTGCACCAAGTGCCACAACTGCTTTTGCGAATTTACTTTTCTTAGCCATAATAATCCTCCTTGTTTTTACTTTTTCATTACTTTATTATATTAATTATATATCACTTGTTTTTTCTTTGCAACTGTTTTCATTCTCAGTTTTTGAGAATACGCATCCGCAATAATTCTGTCTGTAAAGTGAATACTCCTTTGATAATTCTATTGAGCGTTTGTAGCCTTCCTTCTTCTTAAAATCGGACAAAAGGTATTCTACTCCATATGTATTGCCAAGTTCATATCCAATCTCATTAAGCTTTACACTTTTCTTCAACGGACTGATTGTAAGCGTCGTTGTAAAATAGTCAAAATTCATTTGTTTTGCAAGCTGTGCTGTCTTTTCAAGACGCATGCGGTAACATATAAAACATCGTTCGCCACCTTCACGGCATTTTTCATAGCCTCGTACATTTTCAAAGAACTTCTGTGGTTCATAATCACCCTCTATAAACGAAACAGGATATTTTGCCGGAAATTCTTTTATAAAACGCTGCTGTTCATGCACTCTTTTGCAGTATTCCTCATCCTGTGAAATATTCGGATTATAATAAAAAACTGTAATATTAAAATAATCAGAAAGATATTCTATTACATAACTGCTGCACGGTGCACAACAGCTGTGTAAAAGAAGTGTCGGGACTTTCTCTTCTTTTTTTATGAGTTCAAGCTTTTTATCAAGTTCTTTCTGAAAATTTCTGTTTTCAAATGAAACAGGCATATTTACTTTTCCTCTTTTATAATTTCTTTTAATGCAGCATATAATTTTTCCATCTGCTCATCTGTGCCGATTGATATTCTTAAATAATTGTCAATCTTTTCTTTATTAAAATATCTTACATAAATTCCACGCTGCTTTAATTTATCAAAAATCACTTTTGCCGGCACACTCTCATGTTTTGCAAATATGAAGTTTGCCTTTGAATCAGGAAATGAAAATCCAAGCTCTTTAAGCTTACTTTTTGCTGTTTCTCTTGTATTAATGATTTTGCTTACACCTGCATTAAAGTAATCTTCATCTTCCATTGCCGCAACACCGCATATAAGTGAATATGCATTCATTGTATATGAGTTAAATGAAAATTTGACATCATTTAATGCTTTTATAAGTTCAGGGCTTCCGAATGCAAATCCTATTCTCACACCGGCCATTGAACGTGACTTTGAATATGTCTGAACAACAATTACATTGTCATATTTATTGACAAAATCTATAGCTGACTTTCCACCAAAGTCAATATATGCCTCATCAATAATAACTACACTATCCTGATTATGGCGTATTATATCTTCAACTTTATCGAGTTCCATATATATAGCTGTAGGTGCATTAGGATTAGGGAATATTATTCCTCCGTTTTCTTTATAAAAAGTCTCTGGAATAATATTAAAATTCTCATCAAGTGCAACTGTCTCATATTTTACTTTATGAACATCTGCCCACACTGAATAAAAAGAATATGAAATATCCGGAAATAATACCGGCTTGTCAGAATTAAAAAATGTCATAAAACACATAGATATAACATCATCAGAACCAACTCCGACAAATATCTGATTTTTGTTTATATTGTACCTTTTTGATATTGCTTCTATAAGAACCGATGCTTCAGGGTCAGGATATAGTCTTAATCTGTCAATATCAAATGCTGCAACAGCTTCAAGTGCCTTAGGTGTAGGCGGATAAGGATTCTCGTTTGTATTAAGCTTTACTACATTCACGTCCTTAGGCTGCTCACCCGGAACATATGGTTCAACTTTTCTAATATATTTTTCCCAATTTCTCATATTCAGCTCCTATCTGTCCCTTACATTGCGGGGCTATGAATTCATTTGTTATTATACAGAAATTTATACAATATGACAATCGCTTTATTTATGTTTAAGAATTATTATGCACGATTCTTTATAATATAAAGTTTCATACTCATCACTCATAATATATTTTCTGCTTTTGCTGTCAAGCTGTGATACATCTATTCCATCCGCATAAATAGTCGAAGACCCGATTCCCCGCAAATCTATTGCCACATAGCCGGTCTCTTTGTCAGTATAATAAACCTCATACAGATATTTTCTTTCTGAAAGATGTGGCACAAGAAATGTGCTTGCAGCAACACTTGCATCATCAGGTATCATATCAAGAGCCTCATTTATTATATTGTATGTCTCTCTCTTTTCAGATGAATCAATTTTGTCTGCAACATTAATCTTACTCCATGAAAGCGATGCAAAAAATATAACTGAAAATATTGCCATAACTGATGCCTTTTTTATTTTTACGGCATCTTCACATTCATTCATATTGCAGATTGCCGCATATATAAGCATACATCCGCTTCCAAATACATACTGGAATCCTATATTATGTGCATAAGCATAATCAGGCAAAAGATTAAACAATATAAATGGTCCAAACAGTATGAGTGTCTGCCACTTTTTTACCGCAAACGGCACAAATGCAAGTGCACCTGCAACTGATATTATGAATTCTATATTATCTTTACTCATAATCTGTGTTATCATGTATGCTGGATTTGTAATAAATGTTCTTATCATTCCAAACACATTGCCGTCGCCTGCCGGTATCACATTATTATATCTGAATGTAAGCGTCCCATCACCATATTTGTTAAGCCATGTAACTGCCAAAATAAAATAGAGTGCCGCTGCGATAAATGTTACAATTCCCTTTTTATATTTTTTGTCCGCCAATATCATATATAATGAAATAAATATGACATACACTGCCGTGTCCTCTTTTATTCCAAGCGTAAAAATGACTGCTAAGACAAGAAGCCATGTTTTATCTGTCTCAAAGGCAAATATAAGCATAAATAATGCAAGCGGCAGAAACATATTTTCGTGTGCATCATAACCACAGCCTGAACTTATAACAGGAAAAAACAAGTATGCTGCACATATAAGTATCGTCACTTTTTTTGAAAAATTATGATTTGAACATATTTTTGCAAGCAGTATAGCAGGGATGGCGAGTATTACAGCCTGCATAACCTGAATTGTCACAGGGCTTTCAAATATTGCATAGAATGGAAGTATAAGAAACCACGCTGGAGATATGTGAACTTTCATATGTGACATCAGCATATCTCTTTCACATGTTGTTTTCATTGTAAATGTATGCTTCATATAATAAAACATCTGAGAAAATATGCCAAAATCAAAATTAGGACTTGAATATGTCAGATACCTTATAACTGTATAAGTTCCTATAAATCCTGCCGTAAAAATCATCAATACAGAAATCAGTGCCACATACTGCCAATTTTTTAAATCTTTTAAGCCGCCTGCCACGTCTTGTTCTTTTACCAGATTATTAAAACAATACATAAGTATAACTGATGTTACTGACGCAGCAAAAAGACCATAATAGACATTATTATATATTCCGGAACTTATGACTGCATATAAAAAAACTGATATAAAAAGAAGCACATTCTGTATATTTTCTGCCCTTTTTCCAAGAACAATCATTAACACAGAAAGTATCAGAAATAATGATAAAACCATTGCACAATGCCCGACAATGCTGATATTGGAAACGGATGATATATCACTAACAGGATTTATTCCACACGATATGTTAAATGGCATCTCCATAAGACAAATAAAACACCATGCCGTCAAAAGGATGACAGCACAGTGTTTTATATAATAATTTAACCTGAAATCATGAATTTTCATATAAAGCCTCATCATTAATAAACATATTATATCTGACTTATAAAATCAGAAAAGAATGTTAATGCGGCACCTGAATCAGCCTGCTGCTGTGTGCATTTCGCAAAGCTCAGATATGAACCATCAATATCAAATGAACATTTATCAATAAGCATTTTACTTATTATATCTTTGTATTTTTCAAGATATACAGCAACAGGTCCGCCAACAATAACATCGCCATCACTCATAATATAAAGGTTATTAATGCCTGTTGTCAAATCGTCAAGATATTTATCAAATATTTTTTTATACTCTTCATTGCCATTTTCAAGTTTGTCAAAAAATATATCAAGTGTAATTCCTAAATCAGTTGATAGACACCTTGCTGACACATAACTCTCAAAGCATCCTCTTTTTCCACAAAAACATGGTCTTCCGGCAGGATAAAGTGTCATATGTCCAAACTCACCATAACGGTTATGCTTGCCAAAACGGATATTTTCCCTGTCAATATAAGAACCTCCGACACCTGTATTTAACATAAGATATGTCTTTCCTTCTCTCTTTTCAGGATTAATATCTTTCTTATCAAACCAATACTCAGCAAATGCACCTGAACGTGCATCATTCATGCCGCGGCACTCATAAGGGAGAAGCCTCTGTATATTTTCAAGAGAATAATTTTTAATTCCCATTGTTGGTGCATATACAACAGTTGAATTCTCAATGTCAAATATTCCGGGAACTGTAATGCCTACACCAAGAATAGCCGTTTTATCAATGCCTGTATGTTCAACAAGCCTTGTTACAGTATCAGCCACCATCTCACCATATGCACTGCCTTTCTCATATTTAACAGGAACACGCATATTGCCTATTACATTACAATTCAAATCAAGTATGTCTGCTTTGATTCCTTTGTCCGACAGATTGACACTTATAACATATCTTGCTGCACCGTTTATTGATATAACCTGTGCTTTTCTTCCGCCTGTAGACTCAAAATTACCCTCGTATATAAGAAGGTTCTTCTCAAAAAGAATCTTTAAATTCTGATTTACTGTCGGAAGTGAAAGCTGAAGCACGTCCGCTATCTCCTGACGTGAAATTTTTCCTGTAGTATATATAAGCTGGAATATTCTGTTTTTATTATATCTTTTAACATCTGTTGTTGTAATCTTAGAAGTAGTTATCATAATTATTTACCAAATACGGCCTCGTAATCTTTTTTAAACTTATCAATTCCTGCATCTGTGAGTGGATGATGAACCATCTGCTCAATTACCTTATATGGAACAGTTGCTATATCTGCACCCGCAAGTGCACAATCTGTAATATGTATAGGATTTCTCACGCTGGCACATATTATTTCTGTAGAAATATCATAGTTGGCAAATATATCTACAATATCACGTATAAGCTCTATACCCGGCTGTGAAATATCATCTAGTCTTCCAAGGAAGATACATATGCAGCACCTGCTCTTGCTGCAAGGTGCCTGATTTGCTGAAAAATAAGTGTCACATTTACTTTTATTCCTCTGATGAAAGAACTTTTTGTAGCCTTTAATCCTTCAACTGTCATAGGTATCTTTACAACCATGTTTGGATGTATTGCAGCAATCTGTCTGCGCTTCTGCAATCATGCCCTGGGCATCTTCAGTAGTTGCCTTAACTTCACCGCTTATTGGTCCGTCAACTATTGATGTGATTTCTTTGATTACTTCATTAAAATCTCTTCCCTCTTTTGCAATAAGTGAAGGATTTGTTGTAACTCCGCAAATAACTCCCATGTCATTTGCTTTTTTAATATCTTCTACGTTTGCAGTATCAATAAAAAACTTCATAAAGAACCACCTTTCCTTTTAAAAATACAATCTGATAATATTTTATATGCATTAATCGAATTCGTCAAATACTGATTTGAGTGCCGGATAAATTTTTTTAAACTGCTGATATTTTTTCTCATATCTTGCCGCAATCTCTTTATCAGGCTCTATTGTTTCTTTGATTTTTACAATATGCGAAGCTGCTTCTTCTACATTTTTATAAGCACCTGTTCCCACTGCCGCAAGCATTGCAGCACCGAGTGCCGGACCTTCCTCTGTGACAGGAACTGATACCTTAATATTAAGAATATTAGCTATCATCTTACGCCAGAGCGGACTCTTTGCTCCACCACCGCAGATTTTTGTCTCTGTCACATTTATTCCAAGACTTTTAGCGACTTCAAACGAATCACGTATTGCAAATGCAACACCCTCAAGAACTGCCTGTGTCATATCAGTTCTGTCCGTATCCATTGTCATTCCTGTAAATGTTGCTCTTGCCGCCGGATTATTGTGTGGTGAACGCTCTCCCATAAGATATGGCAGGAAAAATACTCTGTTATTTCCAAGCATATCATCTGTAACGGGTTTCTGCTCTTCTGAATACTCTTTTGTTTTTATAATTTCATCCATCCACCATTTATTACATGAAGCTGCACTGAGCATACAGCCCATAAGATGAAAATGTCCGTCTGCATGGTCAAATGAATGAAGGGCATTATTATCATCAACGCCGAATTTATCACTTGAAATAAATATTGTGCCACTTGTTCCGAGTGAAATATTACATTTGCCGTCGCCTACTGTTCCGGTTCCGACTGCTGCCGCCGCATTGTCTCCTGCACCTGCTATCACTTTGACATTTTCTGTAAGTCCCATGCGTTGTGCAGCTTCTTTTGTAAGATTTCCTACACATTCATAGCTCTCAAATACTTTCGCCATGCAGTTTTCATCTATGCCACATATATCAAGCATTTCCTTGGACCAGCATCTGTTTTTTACGTCAAAGAGCAACATTCCTGAAGCATCTGAAACATCTGTGCAATGCACACCTGTCATCTTATATGCAAGATAATCTTTTGGAAGCATTATTTTGCTTATTTTTTTGAAATTTTCAGGCTCGTTTTCCCTAAGCCACAAAATCTTTGGTGCTGTAAATCCTGCAAATGCGATATTTGCTGTATATTCTGCTATTTTATCTTTACCTATAGTATTGTTAAGATAATCACATTCTTTTGTTGTTCTGCCATCATTCCAGAGTATCGCCGGTCTTATTACTTCATTGTCCTTATCAAGAATTACAAGCCCATGCATCTGTCCGCCGAAGCTGATGCCTGCAACTTGTGCCGCATCAACTCCGTCTGTAAGCTCTTTTATTCCCTCAACCGCATTTTCATACCAGTCTGACGGATTCTGTTCTGACCAGCCCGGCTTAGGAAAATAAAGCGGATATTCTCTTGAAACTGTCTTAACTACATTACCTTCTTTGTCCATTAAAATCAATTTAACGGCAGATGTTCCCAAATCAACACCTATATAATACATATGCGTCTCCCATCTATAATCAAGAATTAATTGGCAAATGGATTTTCACTCTTGTAAAGCATTCCTGCCGGCTGGTTAAAGCCTATTTCTTCTACTCCGAGATACTTAAATACTTCATAAAGCTGCTTTCCGAAATGGCCGAATGCAACAGCACCATGATGTGGGAAATTCTTTTCGATAAGCCAGTGTCTGTAGAATCTGCCCATCTGTGGAATTGCAAATATACCGATTGCTCCGAATGAACGTGTCGCAACAGGAAGTACCTCCCCCTGTGCCACATATGCCGTAAGCTTGGCGTCTGATGTGCTCTGGAGTCTGAAAAATGTAATATCACCAGGAATAATATCTCCCTCAAGTGTACCATTTGTAACTTCTTCAGGAAGTGAACGTGCCATAATCATCTGATTTCTCATCTCACAGAATGAAAGTTTGCATGCTGCTGTATTTCCGCAGTGGAATCCCATAAATGTATCTTTGATTGTATATGGGAACTTACCCTTAATATCCTGCTCATAAATATCTGAAGGAACTGTATTATTAATATCAAGAAGCGTAACTGTGTCATCACTTACAACTGCACCGATAAATTCACTCAACGCTCCGTAAATATCAACCTCACATGATACAGGAATTCCCATTGCTGTAAGTCTTGAATTCACATAACATGGGACGAAACCAAACTGTGTCTGGAATGCCGGCCAGCATTTTCCTGCGATTGCAACAAACTTTCTTGAGCCTTTGTGCTGTTCTACCCAGTCGAGGAGTGTGAGTTCATACTGTGCAAGCTTAGGTAAAATTTCAGGCTTCTTATTACCAGTTCCGAGTTCTTTTTCCATGCTCTTTACGACTTCAGGAATTCTTTCATCTCCCGCATGCTTATTAAATGCTTCAAAAAGGTCAAGTTCTGAATTTTCCTCAATTTCAACTCCGAGATTATAAAGCTGCTTGATAGGAGCGTTACATGCAAGGAAATTAGTAGGACGAGGTCCGAAGCTTATTATTTTGAGATTTGAAAGTGCATAAACTGCCTTCGCAACAGGTATGAATTCATGAATCATATCTGCACATTCTTCTGCAGTTCCTACAGGATATTCAGGAATGTATGCTTTTACATTACGAAGCTTTAAATTATAACTTGCATTTAACATACCACAGTATGCATCGCCTCTGCCCTGTACAAGTCCGCCATTCTCAGATGTCTCTTCTGCTGCCGCAACAAACATCTTAGGACCGTCAAAATACTGTGCAAGCATAGTCTCTGAAATCTCAGGGCCAAAGTTTCCAAGATATACACAAAGTGCATTACATCCTGCTTTTTTGATATCCTCAAGTGCCTGCATCATATGTATCTCGCTCTCAACGATACATACAGGACATTCGTAAATTTCATCTGCATTATACTTAGCCTTATATGCATTTACGAGATTCTGTCTTCTTGTTACTGAAAGTGATTCCGGGAAACAATCTCTGCTGACTGCTACAATTCCCACTTTAACTGTCGGTTTGTTCATGATAAATTCTCCTATTCTTTGTTATATTTTCTTTCAGACTTCTGGATTTTCCCCGATAAGTCCCTCAAATGCTCCGTCTATATGTGCTTCTTTGTGTGCTATAAGCCATTTATTTGTTGCTGCAAGCAGTCTGTCCTCACCTGTATTCTTCTGTCTTTTTACATCGTAATTTGTGCCCTTTGGAAGAACTACCGTACACCTAAAACCTGAATTATTCACGCCGCATGGTGCATAGTGAAGCGTTGTCGCATAAACTTCAACAGCCATACCCGCAGGTACAAGAAACGCCTCAATATCTGCCGTATCATATGTATAATCTTCCTTTATATCCTGCTGTTTTCCCAGAAGTAAAATCATATCAGTAGCAGCTACATTTATCTCAGAACTTCTATGATATTCCACTGCATTAAGTTTCTGGTTATGTCCGTTACAGTATCCTATCTGAACAGGCATATCACCGTAAACCACTTTTGACATTACATCATACACGTTAAGTGACTCTAATTCTTTGTCGGATGGAACATATATAACATCATCCGGCACAGGTGTCTTTTCCATTGCACTTATAAGTTCTTTTGTATCAAGTTCTGCAAGAACTCTTCCGTACTGTGCAAATTCTTTATCACAGACACTATGAATTTTCATGCTTACCTCCATTCCCGCCGGATTATTATATGAATCTCAGCTCCGGCTTATTAAAACAACTTTTATAAAATGTGTTTTCTAAAGTTGTTATCATAATATCACTTTACGCATCATTTATCAACAAAAATATATAAATTTTTATCAAAAAAACATAAAAAACCGGAATAACGCACAAAACGCTATTCCGATAATATCTTAAATCAGTCTTATTACAAGTTCAATTATAATTCCTGATACTACACCAAGAGCATATAAAAGACCGAGTATTTTTATATTTTCTTTTATATCTGTATTTTCTTTAAAAAGCACAAGTATGCCGACACCCGAACCGGCAAGCAGTCCTGCCATAGCAGTTCCAAGAGGCATAATCCCTTCAATATAAAGCTGTGTTATAACAACAGATGATGCACAGTTCGGTATAAGTCCAACAAGTGCTGATACCATCGGTCCGATAACCGGCTTGTCAAGCATGAAGCTGCCAAGTGTTTCCTCTCCTACAAAATGTATTATCGTATTAAGGATAAATGATATAATAAGGATATATCCAAATATAACAAGAGTGTGCCTTAATGAAGACGCAACTATGCTCTTTTCACAGTGACAATGGTCATGGTCACATACATGACCGATTTTCTGTGTTATATCATCCTGATTTCTTGATTTTGCTTTTCTTATTACAAAATCAATTATAAATCCGGCAGCCATTCCGATAACTATTTTCCATAAAATAATTGTAAGTATTGTGCTTGCCGGAACTTTCTCAGATAAAAACACCGGCAGCATCTCATCTGATGTCGAAAGATATATCGCAATCAGCGTTCCAAGCGTAATTACTCTTCCGGCATATAGATTGGACGCAGCCGCCGAGAAACCACACTGAGGCACAGCACCAAGGATGGCACCTGCAAAAGGACCTGCCTTGCCGGAATTCTTTATCATCCGCTTCGTTTTTGCTGTCGTCTTATGCTCTATATATTCCATCGCCAGATATGTAAAAAACAAAAACGGCAGCAGTTTTACACTGTCAATAAGTGTATCAATTATTACATCTAACATATAAATCTCCATTTTATTTTTTCAGGAATTTCTTAATAAACCCTTTTATATCCGGAAATTTTGAGCCCTTAATTTTTAATGGTACATATTCACTGTCTATGACACTGATATTTCCACTCCTGCATGGCTTTTGTCGTATCGCACTTTCAATAGAATTATCTTTGTTATATAAAAGTTCCATAAGCTCATCATTAACCGGTCCGATTCCTCCCACCATAGATAAATACCTCCTAGAAAAATAAATCTGACATTTCTTTAATTATTTGTCTATAGCTATATACGAAATCATCTGCAAAAAAGTTTAACCTGTCATTAATTATTTTTGAAATAACGTTTTATAAGGTGCTCCTTCATCAAATACTTTACGCATCTTTTCTGATTTTTTCATAATAAACTTAACTATGTAATATGAAATAATTCCATAAATGCTTCCCAGTATAAGGCTGACAAGAACATCTGTAGGATAGTGTACTGTAAGGTAAAGTCTTGAAATTGCTATAAGTGCTGCTATAACAATAGCAAATCCACCTTCTTTTTTATACCACATGAAAATGGCAAGTGCTGCCGCAAAAGCTGCTGATGTGTGACCTGAAGGGAATGACCAGTCATCAATTGTGGCAAAAATATTATACAAACTCTCAAATGATGTATCTACATTGAAAGGTCTGACCCTTGCAAATGCATTTTTCATAACTCCATTGCACATTATAAGCGATATTATAAGTGCAAATGCCATTGTAAGTCCTACTTTTCTATATTTTTTAGGTAAAACCGTAAGAGCTGCCAGTGCTACCAGTATAAGAAATATTCCTTTCTCGCCAAGCATTGTTATGCCATACATAATTGGATTGAGAAACGGATTGTGCAGGCTTTCAAACCAATGTAAAATCTGTAATTCCATTTAAAAAACTCCTCTTTAATTTTTATTCTGCCTTATACATTTTATCTGCTAATATTTTTTTTTGCAAGTAAAACATTTTTGTGTTATAGTTTTAAGAAAATATCATTTTTGAACGGAGAGACTTATTTATGTTTGAAAGCTTTAATTCAATCCTTAAAACGATTGATAGTTTCGTTTGGGGACTTCCCCTTATTATTCTTATTATTTCTGTTGGTTTGTTTCTTACAATCCGTCTGAAAGGACTGCAGATTACAAAGCTTGGACTTGCCATTAAGCATACGGTAAAAAATGAAGCATCCGGCGATGGCGAAGTATCCGGTTTTGCTTCACTTTGTACAGCTTTATCAGCCACAATAGGTACAGGTAATATCGTTGGTGTAGCAACTGCTCTTGTTGCAGGCGGTCCCGGTGCTTTATTCTGGATGTGGATTGCCGCCCTTGTAGGTACAGCAACAAAATATTCAGAATGTCTTCTTGCTGTAAAATACCGTGTCGTCCAGAAGGACGGACATATTCTCGGAGGACCTTTCTACTATATTGAACATGGAATGGGGAAAAAATGGAAATGGCTTGCCAAGTTATTTGCATTTTTCGGTGTTGGCGTTGGTCTTCTTGGTATCGGTACATTTACACAGATTAACGGTATAACAAGTGCTGTAAATAATTTCTTTGATGCCAATAACCAGTGGGCAGTAACACTGTTTGGACGTGAATATTCATGGTCTGTTATTATATCCGGCATACTTCTTACAATATTTACAGCTCTTGTACTCATTGGCGGTCTCAAAAGAATTTCATCTGTTGCACAGGTTATAGTTCCTTTTATGGCTGTTACATATTTTGTTGTTACACTTGCTATCCTTGTATACAATTTCAGGGAAATTCCCAATGCTCTTGCAACTATTGTACAGAGTGCATTTGGTCTGCGTGCTGTAGGCGGTGGTGCTATCGGCTCTATGATGATAGCTATGCAGATGGGTGTTGCCAGAGGTATCTTTTCTAACGAAGCAGGTCTTGGTAGTGCTCCTATTGCTGCTGCCGCTGCCGTTGCTGATGCACCTGCACAGCAGGGTCTTATCTCTATGATGGGTACTTTTATTGACACACTTGTAATCTGTACAATGACAGGACTTACAATTGTTATAACAGGTTCATGGAATGTCGGTCTTGAAGGCGTTTCTGTTACAACAAGAGCGTTCCAGATGGGACTTCCTCTTCCGGCACAGTTCTCTTCATTCATACTCATGCTCTGTCTTGTATTCTTTGCATTTACAACAATACTTGGATGGAATTATTACAGCGAACGCTGTCTTGAATATCTTATCGGAGATAAGAAAAATGTTATCAAAGCCTACAAATGGTTATATATCTTATGTATTTTCATAGGTCCTTTTATGACTGTTTCAGCTGTATGGACAATTGCAGATATATTCAACGGTCTTATGGCTATACCAAACCTTATTGCACTTATTGCATTAAATGGCGTTGTTGTATCCGAGACTAATAAATATATTAACAGCCTGAAAAAGGATAATCCGGCATTTCGGAATAAACATGGGTTCTGCTCATTTCCGTAAATGCCGGGTTATTTGCTTATTGTATGCCCACCGCTTTTTTTGCCAGCCTGTCGGCTTCTTCATTGCCTTCTACGCCTGAGTGACCTTTGACTTTTACAAAATGCAGTTCTATATCATTTTTTACTGACTGAATATAATCGTAGTATGCTATAGTTCCAGCTTTATTACGCTTCCATTCACCTGTTGCCCACATCTGGATTCCCATATAATCATAATAAATATCAAGCGACCTGATTCCCAGCTCTATCGCCTTTTTTACTGCCGCCATACTTCCAAGCACTTCTCCTGCAACATTTCTCATTGATGCCATATCAGCATCGTTTCCATTTCCCATAAGTTCATAGCGTTCACCTTTATACTCTATAAATCCGCCATAACCATATACTGATGTCGATGTATTAAATGAACCATCAACAAATGCAAATGCTTCAGATCTGACATGACTGCATTTTGCCGCACTCATATATTCATCTGCATCCTCTCTTGTCGTAAAACTTTTGTACTGTGCTCCTGCAAAGCCATGAACCTGTGTTTTACATGCTTCCCACGACATATATATTCCAGGTTTTCTTCCGGCACGCACTGCGTAAAATTTCTGTGCCATCAAAATTATTTCAGCTTGAATATTTCCTCAAGCTCTTCCTTTCCTTTGAAACCTACAGATGTAATCTCCGGTTTTCCATTTTTAAATAAAATAAGTGTAGGAATACTGACAACCATAAATTTCTGTGCGAGTACCATCTCCTCATCTACATTAACTTTTCCAACCTTAATTTCAGGATGTTCTTTTTCTATCTGCTCCACTACAGGTGACATCATCATACATGGACCGCACCATGATGCCCAGAAATCAATAAGAACAGGCTTATCACTATTTTCAACTTCCGAATTAAAATTATTCTGTGTTATAACCATAATAAAACCTCTTTTCTGAATGTTTTTTGTTTTTATATCTGACAAACCGTTTATATTACGGAATGTATTGTGGAATTATTATACCCATATGGCTGTTATAAAATCAAGAAAATTATATACTTTGTGCCATGCACATTTTCCCCCACCCGGTAACATCATCAGGTATATTCATTCCATTAAGCGGTAATGATCCCTTTATAAGATGTGCCTTTAATTTTTCACCATAAAGAAACAGGTCATTGCCACGCACAATTCCCCATTCCATCAGAAGTGCTGATGCTCCCGTGACAAATGGTACTGCATATGACGTACCGCTTACTATAGTCCTTTCATCTATACGCACATTTTCCCCAGGTGCCACTATGTCCGGCTTTACTGCAATTCCTGATTCTGACTGTGTCACATACCCTCTTCCTGAAAACGGAGATGGCGTGTTTGTCGCTGCATTGTATGAACCAACAGTTATAACATTGGATGATGTTGACGGAACCGTATAAGTAAGGGAAGAATCAGGACGTGTAAATCCTGTCTTAGGATTCAGTGAAGCTGCAGCCGGAAGCCACATGTCAAAGAAGCCGGTTCTTATTTTATCCGGTATGAAATTAATTCTCCACAAGCCTGATGTTATATAATTATTTACCGGAACAATATCTATATATATTTCCTGCCTCATGCTGAACGGAAGCGGCTGTGCATAATAACACAGCACTTTTTCCGTCCCGGTACTTACCGTGTTCAATGTATTATATCGGCTAATACGTCCCAGATTTATGCCAGCCGGAGTTATAACCTCAATATTAAAATCATCCCAATAATCTTTCCATATCTGGATATTAAGTGATGTCTCGTATTCAGAAACAGCTATCTGGACGTATTGTTCCTCTCCCTGTCGAAGCCTGCCTGATGTATGTCCTGCTCCAAGCCCCTCATTGCCGCTTCCGACACATATTGCACATTTCCATGATGCAGAAGCTGTATTAATAAAGCTTTCCTGAATTGAGCTGCCACTGTGATCACCATAATTATTGCCATAGCTTATATTTATTGCTACAGGTTTTCCCAAATCTGCAGCTTTTTTTATACAAAAATCAACTCCTTTAATAAGCTGGCGTTGTACCAGAAAAAATGATGTTCTGTCTGTATTTCCCATCTTTACTACAAGAATATCGGATTTTGACGCAACACCTCTGTTACCACATGCAATTTTGCAAACATTCGTTCCATGTCCGCTTATATCAAATCCGGGGCTCTTTTGTGCATGCATCCCTTTTGATTTTCCCATCCAAATATCTGTCTATATCTGACTGCTGTCATAAAATATATCTCTGTCCTGATCCCATATATACCGATAATTTTGTTGTTCCATTCTCATTTTAAAATCAGGATTCGTCACATCTATTCCTGAATCTATAATTGCAGATATAACTCCTCCAAATAACCGTATGGATTGTCAGATCCTGCCTGTACCGGTGTTATACAGGCAGCTGATTTCTCATTACTCAATTGAAAATACAATCTTTTAGGCTTTTCTATAAACTGTATCTGTTTTTCCTGTGACAATGAATCAATGTATTCTTTTTTTATTTTTATAATTGCATATCCACCCAGTAATTCATATATTTCCATACCCGGATATTTTGCTGAAAATTGTGATAAATCCTGTGTATATTTAACTATAATTTCCCATATACCTGCTTCTTCATCTACTCCTGCCGATAAATCAGGCGATTTTGCCCTGTCTTCCTGCGTTGCCTGCATGCTGACATTTAACAGCGTTTCCAGCTTCTGATTTGCCATATATGCTCCTTTTTTATATTTCATATTATTCTTATTCCGATAATTACAAAATATATCATATCTGCTTTAAATCTATAATATGCAAACATTAAAAAAGTACCTGCCTGATAAACTTCCCAAAAATATACAGAAACTATATAACAAAGGACATGAATAAATGATTTTTTCTCCATCAAACTAGAATTTTTCAATTCCATCTGACATATGATCTTTCTCAGTTATTTTGCGGATAACCCGGCATGGATTTCCAGCTGCCAGACTATAGGGTGGAATATCTCTTGTCACAACGCTTCCTGCACCAATTACACACCCTTCTCCTATGGTGACACCACCGCAAACAACCACATTAGATGCCAGCCAGCAATTATCTTTTATAGTTATTGGTTTCGCATATTCAAGATTATAAAAACTGCCATCTTCTCTTTTTCGGATATTGCGTTCTTCGGGTAATAATGGATGCATAGGAGTTGCCAATGTGACATTGGGACCAATCATCACATTATCCCCTATATGTATTTCGCATACATCTAAACATGTAAAATTAAAATTAGCAGAGCTGAATTTTCCAAAGAACGTATTACATCCATAATCAAAATAAACAGGTGCCTGTAAATACGGAAGTTCCTCTGTTGCCGACAATAATTCTCTCAATATCTGCATTTGCTCTTCTGAGCAATCTTCGTCCGTCAAATTATATTTTCTTGATAATTTACGTGCATTCAGACGTAATTGTTCTAATTCCTTATCCGCTGAATCATACAACTCTCCGTTTATCATTTTTTCTCTTTCTGTCATTCCTGATAACCTCCAATCCAAAGTTATAATTAGACGTTTAAAAACGCCACCGGCCGCATAAATACTGCATTTTTTATTACTAAATTAACTCCTCTCCGGCAATACTTTCGGAGATAATATTTCCTATCGTCTGCCTTCACCCTTTGACAGCAATATAACCAAATAATAAATAATTCCAAATACAGCTATACTTCCAATCATAATGCCAATCATCTGATTTACACTTACCACATTTCCATGAAATACCGGATTGCAATCAAGAGTGTCTCTTATCGCTTCAACCATTTCACCCGGATAATGTTTTCTCTCCATCTCCCTGAATACTCCGTGAAGCATATGATTCTTAATCAATGAAGTGGCATACGTACTCGGAAAATAAGACAGTGCCTTCTGAAGACCTGAACCAAAATTTGAAATCGGCATATAAGCTCCACATATAAAACCATAACCTGCACTGACAATTGTACCCACAGCCGAAAGCTGTCCCTGTGTTGTCAATGGAAAGCTAATGATACTTGAAAGCGTACTTCCAAACAGGACGAGCATTATCATATCAAATAAAACCCATAATACATCTGCTGTATTCATATACCAGCCCATTTTAAGTAAATATCCCAGGCATAATACAAACGCAAGTCCATTGACCATCAAAGAATTAGCAACTGTTGAGAGAAAATATCCCAAATAGATTTTTCCCCTGCTGACCGGTGAAACATTAAAATCCTTCCTTGTTCCATTCGCCTTGTCCTGCACCATAGTCAGATTCACACAGAATGTTACAGTGATACAGCTCACTGCCATAAGTGATGCTGTCAGCTGTGCTGCCACGGTTCCATTAATGAGCTTATCCGAAATCGTAATCATATCCGGAATTGCTGCTGTAAAAGAATCTCTGAAAACCTTTGCAAGAAACGTAGCATACAAAACAATCAGAATGACGGGTGTGATCATTGATGTAAACAACATACCTTTATCTTTAAAAAAGAGTTTTCTGTTCCTGTTCATTAATGCCAATACTGTTCTCATCAGCGTTCACCTCCAAGCTTCTTTCCTGTGACTGCAAGAAATACATCATCCATACCGCCTTTTACTACCTCATAATCCCTAAACAGCTCCTGATTTTCTACAATAAGCTCCGTTGCTTCTTTCGTATTTCTTACTTTTATCTGATATCCGTCACGTATTTTTTTATATTCTCTGTTCAATGTCTTTATTTCATCTTCGGAAACACCATAAACAGACACGATATCCTGTACATAATCATTTTTAAGTTCAAACGGTGTACCTTGTGCTGCAATACTTCCTTTGTCAAGAATCACAACATACCCGGCATTAGCAGCCTCTTCCATATAGTGTGTAGTCAGAAATACTGTCATATTTTCTGTTTTCTGAAGTTTCTCAATAACATTCCAGATTAACTGTCTTGTCTGTGGATCAAGCCCTGTGGTAGGCTCGTCAAGAATCAAAATCTCCGGTCTGTGCAATAATGCACGGGCAATATCAATTCTTCTTCTCTGACCTCCCGACAGCTTACCCACAGGCCTGTTTAAAAACTCGTCAAAATCCAGAATCCCGACCAGCTCCTGTAATCTCTTATCAAAGGCATTTCCTGTAATGCCGTACAAAGCAGCTCTGCTCATTAGGTTCTCTTTCACCGTAAGCGGTTTATCAAGTGCACTATCCTGAAATACAACACCAATCATCCTTTTTGTCTGTTCACCGGCTTTGTCAGTTTCTATTCCATTTACCTGAACCGTTCCACTATCTTTTTTCTGCAATCCACAGAGAATAGAAATGGTTGTACTTTTCCCCGCACCGTTTATTCCAAGAAACGCAAACAATTCTCCTTTTTTTACACGAAAGCTCAGATTATTTACAGCTTTTACTTCGCCAAAGCTTTTATTCAGATGGCTGATTTTAATTATATCTGATTCCATATCCTTTTCCTCCTCGTTCTAATGTTGCAAGTTCGTTTTCTAAAACTTCATCCGATACAGTTCTATTCCAAGCACTGCATTATACCCTGTCGCAGCAAACACACTGAATCATATTACCATAATGAGCATAAATTTGGGCAGGGCTTTCCGATTTGCCCCTCTTAATTTCATTTTTATCCATTATCTTCTTCCTCCTGTAAATAAAAAACTTCTTCCACCGCGACGCCGCACACTTTTGCAATCGTTAAGGCAAGGGTAACGGATGGCGAATAATCGCCACGTTCAATCAAACTGATTGTCTGCCTTGATACACCGCATAAGCGTCCCATTTCCTGCTGATTAACATTCAATGCAGCCCTGCGTTCCTTTAAACGATTTCGCAGTATCATATAGCACCTCCGTCTGACAATTTTGCTTGTCCATTTGACAACTTTAATTGTCAAAATGTATTATACTCTTGTCATTCTGATCCGTCAAGGGTAAATTATTCTACACACAACCCCTCCATCAACTACAAATACTACCTTTCCTTTATCCTTATCTTCAATTTTGTCATATTAGCACATTTTTGTGTTTGATACGGTAGACAATACTTTACTTAGAAATCCTGGTTAGCATCCACTGTTTCACAGAGACAGAGGATTCCAATATACGAACAGGACATTGCATAAAAACTGCCAGCAGATAAATTTCTGCTGGCAGGAAAAATTTATATTTTTTCAATTGTCTACTTGACAGGGAGCAGTTCATTTATTAGGTACAACAGCCCCTTGATACCTACAGTTTGTTTTGTGCTACACTCTCCCACAATCCTACCTAATTATATACCGACATGTACAAAATATCATTTTCTAATCTTTATTTCAGGATTTCTTAGACTTTTTATATGCCTGTTTGTTTTCATACATATAATAATCTGCCTTATCTAATAGCATCTGTATTGTACACTCACTATCAGCATCTGATATTGCCCATCCACATGCATAGTCGATTGGCATATTATTATTATTACCACTGCTGTTTAATCTGTCTTTTTCCCTGCTTAGCTGCTTTAATATATCCTCAATTTCCGTTTTGCTTGTATTGTAGATAACTACCATGAATTCATCTCCGCCATATCTTCCAACAAAATCTTTTTGTGGAATTACATTGCGTAAAAGCCTGGCAAAGTTCAATATAAGCTGATCTCCCTTTGAATGTCCCTTTGTATCATTAATAATCTTAAGATTATTTAAATCAAACATCATGCACGCCGTATGCTTTCCAACTGTTTCCTTATTGTTAAGAAGCTCTTCACAGGCGCTTTTATTTGGCAATCCCGTATGGGCATCTGTATATGCTCTTTGTTCTAACAGCTTGTTTAGTACAGACATTTTCATGGCTGCTAAGGTCTGTATAACAATCAATATCACAAGACATAGCATGTCAAGTACTGACAACAGCTCTAAAGTACGGATTTTAACAGCTATCCTTTCTGAATAGCTTTCCGCAGCGGATACTGTTTCATCTGCCATCTTAAAATATATTTCACTCATATTAACAATATCTGTATTTTGATAGCCTGCTTCCTCCTGCTTTGATTTTTTTTTTAATTCTTCCCAGTAGTCACTTAGAATCTGTAACTTGTCATGATATTCCTTATCTTTAAGATCTACAAGATTGTATTGTCCATTCTGATATTTCAAATCATTAAGAATATCATCAAGATATTTAATTAATTCATCATTCTGGTTTTCTGTAATTTCCAGCTTCACTTCACGCTGCGTAGCTCCACGTACCATACCTGCATAATTTATTACGCGGGCTGTACCCTGCAGCCTGCTGATATTCACCATAATAAATATAATAAGAACTATCAGTATCAATATTAAACAGCTTTGGATAATTCCTACTATATTCTTACTTTTCCTATATGATTGTTCTTCTTTCTCCATACTAACGCCTCAATAATACACAATTTTATATTTATTGTACATTATTTCATATTATTTTATTTACGCATATTATTTCTAGCTTTATCTATACCTTATATAATTATATCTATATAATGATGAGAATGTCAAAAATAAATTTTGCCACTTACTGATGTAACCGGACCGCTTAATTGCTATTTAATTCCCGCAATCCTCAAACACCTTAAATCTATATTATATAATATAAAAATTACATAAATAAGTCAACAAAATAGTAATAATTACTACTTTAATTATTACTTTATTGTATGTGTTATTTAATAGACTGTATGTCTAGACAGCTTAAGCTGTTGTTCTGTTAACTGAAAACTCCACTTCTATTATTGTTCCTCCTGATGGATTAGGCCTGATTGCAATACTGCCATCGTGTACCCGCACAATTTCATTAACAAGTGCAAGTCCAAGACCAACACCACCAAGCTCACGGCTTCTTGATTTATCTACGCGAAAGAACGGTTCAAACACACGTTCCTTAAGTTCCTCTGGAATTCCGTTTCCCGTATCCTTTACTGACAGATAAACCTGCTTTTCCCTCTGATATGCCTCTACTGAAACCTGTCCACCTGAATGATTATATTTTATGGCATTCTCAACAAGATTATATACAAGCCTGTATATAAGAATATCACTTCCGACCATATTTACATCCTTACATTTTCCAATAAGCTTTATATTCTTTTCCTGTGCAAGTGGCTCCAGATCCGCCAATACCTCATCAACAAGTGCATTAACTATAATCGTCTCATCACGTCCCACTGTCTGAAGCTCGCTCATGTCAAGGAGCGTTTTTACCATTTTACTAAGTCTTTCATTCTGTTCAGTAACCATCTTTATCGTCTGTATAGTATCTGCATCATTACCTGGATGCTTGCCAGAATTATATAAATCAAGCTGAACCTGCATTAATGATAATGGAGTCCGAAGCTCGTGTGCCGCATTCTCAGTAAACTGCCTCTGTATCTTAAATGCCTCCGATAGACGTTCAAGCATCTTATTATACGAAACACTAAGTCTGTTCAGTTCTTTAACCTGGTTTTCTTCTATCTGAGAATCAGACAGATTCTGTAACTGCACCTCTTCAATTTTATCAGAAAACTCACCAATTGGTTTAAGTGCCCGTCCACTTATAAAATATGTAACACCGCCTCCAAGAAGTGCCAGTAACACTGAAATTATTAAACTATTTCTTTTATAATCTGCCTTATTATTGTACACCTGGACAGAAAAATCCTTTGCAAATTCATCCCATTTATCCTCTGGAATACTTATATATATCTGTTCTGAATCATCACCCTTATTATCCC
>SCPN01000929.1_pt1 | contig 25679 bp, 22 predicted proteins | sample 6106831 | NCBI WGS metagenome assembly SCPN01 (sample SAMN10720447, study PRJNA508395) | human gut metagenome | isolation source: Participant 1, 0 month
TTACTGATTAAATTGCCGGTAAAGTGCAAATTATCTCCTGCTATTGTGGTTCCACTGCCCAGCAACATCAGGCTACTAATAAAAAACAACGTACGCTTTTTCTTCATTGGTAATCTACCTGTAACGTGGCCCAGGCCTCAAAGTCCGCCTCTGGCAAAACGACACCACTCTTTTTTACTGGCACAGCCGTTAACACCGGTAAATCGGTTTCATTCACCACAAGTGGCGTATTGATCGTAAAACTCTGCCCTGCCTGTTTGAGCTGAATGCCTAAACCAGTGATATTGCTGCTTACTGCAGCATTATCAAAATCGCTTGGTGTGCCACTCCAGCTCAAGGTCATTTCCATTAATGGGTCGCGAACCGCCGTATCGCAGGTAATGGAATACGGCACGGTTTGCTCATAATTGCTGCCATTAATGTCATCAATAAGCACATCCTGAAAAGTTATTTCAATGGTTTGAGCGTTGCTAATCGTGCAGTTAGGCGGCTGCACTAAATAACCGTGAAAAGAGACGTTTGAGAGTGCCATCGAGCAAAAGCCCCACAGCAAAATAAGCGAGATCCGTTTCATTGGTAATCCACCACAATTGTGGCACTGGCGTTAAATTCAGCTGCCGCTAACGTTGTACCACTCTGTTTCACCGGCACAGCTTCCAGAACGGGAACTCCCGAGGAAAATTAAATGGCAACCATGGAGCCAGAGTTTAAGTCGAGTATTAGTGTGATCCTACTTTTCACAGCCGAATACCAAACCCAGGAATACCCGTGCTGATAACTGTTTCACCGTTAATCACGACCGTTGTCGCCTGCATCTGTAGACGCAGGTCATCCATTGCCAGATTGTTACAAACAAGCGAGTAGTCAATGGGACGTTTATAATCAACCCCATTGATCTTATTAATGAATACATTACCAAACTCAACTGCCGCACCATTTACCGTACAAGGAGGAGGGGCATCGACAAGCACCCGTAAATTCATACTTACTGACTTACTCGCTGCAACTGCAAAGCCGCTACCAACACAACATATCAGTAACCCAGTTACCGCCCAGACAGAACAAGATCCTTTCATACTGGCTCTCCCGGCCTCAGCCTTTGCGGCTCTGCTCTTCATCGACCTGGCAACTGTTACCGTTGCAAGTGAAAAAGAGCGGCATCCGAGCGCCATAGTCGTTGACATAGGTCAGTACCGGCACGCTACCCATCTTCACATTCAGCGGTGCAGAGGTTTTCGGCGACATCACTATTGGCGAGAAACCGGCTGCCGGATTGCCATTTTTCTGTGTGCTGGCATTACTGAAAATGACGTAATACGGCGTCGGGTTATTGACGGTAAATTCCTGACCGTTGCGGGTTAAAGTAACCTTATATTGCCAGGGGTTTTTCATGCTGACGTTCTCCAGCGCCTTCGGTCGCCAGAACAACTTAATACGCGTTTGTAGTGCTATTTGCAGCGTGTTGGCTTTGTTTGATTTTGGCGGGATCTCACGCACGTTGAAGTAGAACAGGCTTTCACGATCGGCAGGCAATTTGTTGATATCCGGCATTCCCTGCACTTTTACCTGCCCGTTCATCATTGAATCGATGCGTTGCACCGGTGGCAGAACAGTTAACGGTGAACTGATCTTGTTACCCTTTTCATCTTCGATCCAGCTTTGGGCCAGATAAGGCAGTTTCGGATCGTTATTGCGCAACGTCACGCTGATTGATTTGTCGCTTTCATTAAATATCAAACGGGTACGATCTGGCGTTACAGAAGCCTGGGCAGACAAACTGGCAGCGCTAAGCAGTAACGCTAGCGTCGTAGCACCCAATTTGGCAGAGCAAAGTAAATCAGACATGGATCATTCCTTAATCACGTTATTGGTTAGCTGAAACAGAAACAGGGGGATTGGTGGGTGTCACCTGTTGCGTCTGCTCCTGAATGACAGGCTTTATGTCATCAGGAACAACCGGCGCGACGTTGCCTTTATGCTGGCATGGCAGTAACAAGCCGTTAAACAGATCGGCAGGCAGCGGGTCCGGCAGGTTGATATCGCAATGCGCAACACCACTCCAGAACACACTCATGTGTTCGCCAGGTTTCACCCCAGCCAGATAAACATTGCCGTCATCATCGACAAGGCCCACTGTCTGCTCGTTATCATTTTTTACTTCTGCGCCAAACGGAGGATGGCTGCCGTCTTGTAAACGCAGCACCGCCATCGCTTTTTGACCACTGATGACGGCAAATTTGCGGTAGCCAATCGCCCCTTCAGTTAGCGTGGCTTGTACCACCGACTGGGTTGCTTCGGCGTTTTCCGGCAGTTTGTTGAGGTCGATATACGCCTGATTGCGGTAATAGTTATTGACGTCAGAAACGACGGCTTTACCAAACATATTGGTATAAACAGCAGCACCGTTACCTTCTACCGGAACATCGGCAACGCCATCGGCATCAATCAACAAGCGTGTCCCGCCCATATTCTGGGTACGGTGAAGTGCGCCACCGTGGGCAGTAAGCGTTGCGCCGCCCTGTAACGACAAGCCCGCAGAGGTGTATTGCCCTTCATGGTAGTTCGCACTGAGGTCAACCTGCGCCAGCGAACCATCATGGCTGTAATAGCCGTCAACGCTGGTGTGTTTGTCACTGGTGCCGACGTTCAACTGATAGTGAGTCGCGTCATCGACACGGCTGAAATAACCGACCTGACTGCTGTCCGTCCCACTGCCATAGTTACCGTTATAGCTAACGGTACTGTTGTCGCCCCACGGCATACTGAGCGAAATGTACATGCCTTTGTCGGCCTGGTTGTCATACTCGTAACGGTAGCCAGTCATCGAGATGCTGACATTACGAATACTGCCCATATTGAAATAGTGCGAGAGCATGATGTTGTAGTTTGTCTGCTCCTCGCGATCCCAGTAGGTATGGCGGGTATAGTTGAGATAAACCGAAACACCCGCATCGCGGAAGTTCTGGTTATAAGTGGCGGTGTACATCTCTTTGTCGTTGCCCGTGCGTACCATTCCGCTGTCACTGGCATCCAGATACTCGCTCATGGTCATAAAGTTCTCTTCCGAGAAGCGATATCCAGCAAAAGTAACGCGGCTGTTGAGCTGGTCAAAGTCTTTGGAATAACTCACACGGAAGGAGTTACCGTCCAGCGAACCTTTGCCATAAGCGGTGTCTTTATCCAGTTTGGTGTGCGAGTGAGTAACATCAAACGCGACCGCGCCGAATGTAGACAAATCGCGACCGACGCCAAGCGCCGCAGACTGATAGTTTTCATCTCCCAGTGCGCCGCCATATAACGACCAGCCGTTAGCGATCCCCCAGGAAGCTTCAGCACCAGAAAAAAATTCACCCTCGACATGGTGTCCCCACTCTTGCGGACGGCCCATCATGATCTTATAGCGAACCTGACCTGGACGAGTGAGGTATGGCATCGAGGCGGTGCTGATGTCATATTCCTGCACCTGGCCGTTCTGTTCTTCAATGCGAATATGCAACGTACCGGAGACAGAATCACCAAGATCCTGAATACGAAACGGTCCAGCCGGAACCTGCGTTTCGTAAATCACACGCCCCATCTGGCTGACGGTCACTTTTGCTGTGGTGTGTGCCACGCCGGAAATGTCTGGCGCGTAGCCGCGCAGATTGGGAGGCAACATTTGATCGTCAGTACTGACACTGCCACCAACATAGTTAAAACCATCAAAAATATCGGATCTGAGGTAATCCTCGCCCAGCGCCAGTTTGGCTTTTAATGATGGTAACGCCCGCCAGGCATAGTAGCGACTCCACTCCCATTTTTTTTGAGTTTCATCGCCGCTGAATTCATCGTCATCATTACTGCGAGTATGTTGATAGTTAGTCTGCCAGTCAGCACGCATACGCCACGGCCCCAGGTTAACCCCGACCGTCCCGTTGCCGCTGATCTCGTTACTATCATCACCGCCATTTTCTTCGTGCCGGGTTTGTGCGTTGATGCTGTAGTCCGCGACGATCCCGGAGATGCCGTCATCCCAACGTGAAGGCGGATCCCAGTCGGGGTAAGTATATGCTCGAGGTAAGCCTGTGGCAGTGAAATGACTAATGCGGACTGGCTTAAATCAGCCTTAATTTCCATGCCTTCCAGTTGACCGGATTTCAGGCATTTAGCATCGTGGCTCCATTGCAGATTTTTCGCCACGTCTTCTTTTAAACCAAACTGCGCTACCAGTTCCGGTGTCAGACAAGCATAGCTTTTGCTCGCGTCATCTTCACCAGCATACCAGTAAATATCGTACTCTTCCGCCAATGGCTGTTTATTTAGTTGAACCTGTAAATTGTATTTTCCGGGCTCAACATATCCCTGGCTGGAAAAACGCTTCAGATCAATTTTTGTGTCGCCTTTTAATTCCAGAAAACGGGAATCAAACTGAATGTCGTCTTCAGCCCAGACACTGCTATAACTCCCTGACATTGCCAGCGCAATGCACCACGGAAGAATCCGTAATCGAAAAAGAGAATGGTCAGGCATACACGTTTCTATCCGTTTTTATTCTTGTTCGGTCAAAATCCATTTAAATCCCCCATAGCAGTGTCGCTATGGGGGTATGCCTTACAGGTAAGTAATCTGGAAGGTGGTATTTGCTTCGAAATTACCCAGATCTGGCGCATCAGCTGCGCCGACCAGCCAGGCTTTAAAGTTCAGTGTCTGCTTCGCTTTGCCTTTATTGGTAGAAGTGTCTTTCACTATTTTCTGGTCAATACCCATGCCGCTTTTGTAAGAGGTACCCAGAGAGTCACCGATCGCCAGGCTAACATTGTTAAATGCCGCACCGGTATCGGTATTGAAAATGGTGTAATAATTGCCGCTATTTGCAGAAGAAACGGTACCAGTAAAGGTAGTGGTCATTGTTTCCTGAGTATCAAATACGCAATCTTGCAGACGAATCTGGAAACTTTTCGGCGTGGTGGTGCCGTTATTTTTCAGTTTTTCGGCACCGATATCACCCATATCAACTTCCAGTTTGTGATCGTCCGGAACGATAGAACACACTGAGTCTTCAATGGTGCCGTAAAAACGTGCAGTACCGTTGTTACCCGCAGCGATTGTTGCCGTAGAGGTGAAACGCCCATCACCATTGCCGCAGCAGCAATAGCTGTTTTAACAAACTTACTCATTATTTGTCCTTAAACTATAAATAATTAAAAATATAAACATTACAATACATTGATTCAGTCAATACCCAATGTTTATACCCAGCCATTGAATACGGCATGCGATCCAAAAAGAACAGGTCGTAGAAAATTGTATTCTTTGGTGTGGGGCCGCATAGTGATGTTTTCACCCCCCTGATGCAATTTAATTTTACTAAAGAGTAAATGTAGATTTAATTAATATATTGACAGAAGAAAGGTTATCTTAAGGACATCCTTAAAAAATACGGAATAAGTATTTAGAAAAAATAGAAAGTATATCAATAATGAATATCAACAGCTTAAAAAACAAACAATGAACATATAATGCGATTGGCATTTATCCACTTTTGACAATATAATATATAAACACTATAGCCAGAATTTAATCAAGTTTCAATTACATCCTGCCTGATTATTCAACTCTATTTTCTCTATTATCTGTATTAATAAATGACAATGAGTGTCAAACAGACATTATTCATTTCAACATGTAACTTTGGGCAAAATCAAGATACGCGCAGAAGAATAATTTCCGAATGAATGTAGAAAGTGTTTTATTTATAGATAAGGAGAGTCTTCGATAGTAGTGAGGTTGACAGATATCCGCTGCCTGATGAGCAATTATGCCCAATGAATCTACCTCATTGGGCATAATTTGGAACACATCAGATAGCTTTTGCCATCTTCAGATTACACGGGCTCATCTGCCAGTTGAATGTACCGTTTCCGCTTTCATCAAGCGTTACGCTGGCAATGGCCGAGGTGGTAAACATAGGCGGCGTTTCGCCCGGACATAACTCGGCAACCAGATACCCGACTAACGGTAAGTGAGAGATCACCAGTACCGAAGCAACACCTTCATTGGTCAACGCCTGCAAATAGGCACTGACCAGACCAACATCGCCGCAGGGCGTTAACTCCGGCAGAACTTCTGCACTGGAAGGCAGGTTCAGACAATCCCCTACTTCTTCCAGTGTTTGCTCGGCTCGCAGGAACGGGCTCACCAGAACGCGTTCGATTTCCACTTTTTGACCTTTCAGCCAGTTCGCCATCAGGCGAGATTCGTCACAACCATTAGTGGTCAGAGGACGAACGGAATCACTGGCGGCATCGAGGGCTGCGTCGCCGTGACGCATGATAAAAACTTGCATATTGCACCGCTTTTGTTAACCAGATTCGCCCGTTTTCTTTCATCTGAAACCAGAGAAAGAAAACGGTGGCCGGCATTGTGCCTTATCCATTCACCGAATGAAACGCTGTTTTTTACCTCAATGGCGTAAGTATAGTCAATATGCGTTTACATTTTGACCAACACTCCGCCATTCAGCGCGGATTCATATAGCTTTGACCTTCTTATTACAGGTCAGTTGCAGTTGTTTTCCAAAAACTTTCCCCACGCGCGCCCATCTCGACCAAACGCTCGCAAGGGGTAAAACGGGAACCATACTGCGTGGCAAGTCGTTGCATTATTGCAACCACTTCGCCCGCGCCGAGAGAATCGATATAGCGGAACGGTCCACCGAGAAATGGCGGAAAACCAATGCCAAATACCGCGCCAATATCCCCGTCACGCACGCTACGGATAACCTGCTCATCAACACAACGTACTGCTTCATTCAGCATCAACATCACACACCGTTCAGCAACCTGCGGTGCGGAGAGTCGCCCCTGCCCTTGTGCGCCAATGAGCGGGTAAATGGCAGGATCGACCTGTTTTTTGCTTTTACGCCCTTTCTGACCATAAAGATAGAAACCCCGACCATTTTTTCTGCCTTTGCGATCGTCGTTCAAAATTGAAGAAACAACATTTGCAGGCGCGCTAAAACGTTCTCCATAAGCGGCTTCCAGTACAGGAATAATTTTAGTCCCGGTGTCGATTCCTACCTCATCCAAAAGTTGGATTGGGCCTACCGGAAAACAAATTTCACTAGCGCAGCATCAATGTGCTCACCCGTTCACCTTCGGTCAGCATGCGGATAGCTTCATTAATGTAAGGCGCTAAGATGCGATTGACGTAAAACCCGGCTTTGTCACGCACGACAATGGGCGTTTTGCCCTGTTTTTTCGCCAGTTTTACCGTAGTGGCGATGGTTTGCGCTGATGTACCCGCATGAGGAATAATCTCCACCAGCGGCATTTTTTCCACCGGACTGAAGAAATGCAGGCCGATAACTTGCTCAGGTCGCGTGGCGTGAGCGGCGATATCACCAATCGGCAAAGATGACGTATTCGAAGCAAAGATGGTATGAGCGGCGCAATTTTGCTCCACTTCCGCCACCATCTGTTGTTTTAATTCGAGATTTTCAAACACCGCTTCAATAATCAGATCGCGATGGGCAAAGCCGCGATAGTCCGTCGTTCCGGAGATTAATGCCAGCTGTTTGTCACGTTCGCTGGCTTTGAGATGACGACGGCGAACTTTGCCCTCCAGCTGATCCCAACTGTACTTCAGCGCATGATTTATGCCCTGCGGGTTGATATCTTTAATTCTGACCGGAAGCCCCGCTTTACAAGCAGTGACATAAGCAATACCGCCGCCCATCAAGCCACCACCTAAAATTCCCACGCTGTTTAATGGCGCAGGCGGTGCATCACTACCGGGATCTTTCTTCACTTCCGTACTGGCAAAAAAGATACTACGCAAAGCTTGCGATTGTGGCGTCATCGCCAGTTCGCCAAACGCCCGAGCTTCGGCGTCATAACCGCTGCTGGTGCCCTGCGCTAATCCCGTTTCAACAACCTCCAGGATGCGTTCTGTCGCCGGATAATTGCCTTGAGTTTTGTGTTCTGTTTTCTTGCCGACCATTTTGAACAGCAGCGCACGACCTAACGGCCCCGCCAGAATACGCTCGCGTACAGGTAGAGGGCGGGAAGATGGGCGATCCTTCTTCGCCAGCTCAACAGCGGCTTCCAGCAAAATGGAGTGCGGAACAACGTCATCCACCAGCCCCAGCTTTAATGCCTGTTTCGCCCGAAGTTGTTTTCCGGTGAGAATCATCTCTAATGCTGTACTGACGCCTATCAGACGCGGTAAACGCTGGGTGCCGCCTGAACCGGGTAACAATCCAAGTTGTACTTCAGGCAAACCGAGCACCGTTTTAGGATCGTCAGTACAAACGCGACCGTGGCACGCCAGCGCCAGCTCCAGCCCACCGCCCAGGCAAGCGCCATGAATAGCCGCGATAACCGGAATGGGCAAAGCATGAATCTCCGCCATCAACTGTTGGCCCTGCCGCGCCAGTGCTTCCGCTTCTTGCGCCGTTTTGCAGTTGCCGATCATGTTGATGTCTGCGCCAGCAATGAAGTTGTCCGGTTTAGCGGAGACAAAACCACGCCTCGCAACTCTTTGTTTTCACGGAGTTGCTTAATAATGGCGCGCACCTGCGAGGCAAACTCCGCCTTCAGGGTATTCTCATTTTCTCACCCGGTACGTCGATGGTGATAACGGCAATGTTGTCCAGACGAACATTAAGGGTAAACGCTGATGTCATTTCCATTATTCCGCCTCCAGAACCATTGCCGCGCCAAGCCCACCGGCAGCACAGGCGGTAACTAAACCAAATCCACCGCCGCGACGGTGAAGTTCATGCAATGTCTGGGTAATCATCCGCGCGCCGGTCGCCGCGAAGGGATGCCCGTAAGCAATCGAACCGCCAAGCACGTTAAATTTGCTATCGTCCACTTCGCCAGTGGCATGTGCACGCCCCAGTACTTCACGAGCAAAACGTTCGCTGCCCAGCAACTGAATATTCGCCAGTGTCTGAGCGGCAAAGGCTTCGTGCATATCGATCAATGTCAGATCGCTCATCGTCAAACCGGCACGTTCCAGCGCCAGCGGCGTTGACCAGGCCGGACCGAGCAACATGTCCTGCCAGACATCAATCGCAGTAAATGCGTAGCTGCGCAGATACCCCAGCGGTACCAGCCCTAATTCTTTCGCCCGGGATTCAGTCATCAGGATCACCGCCGCTGCGCCATCGGTCAGCGGCGTACTGTTCGCCGCCGTTACCGTTCCGTGTTTGCGATCAAACGCCGGGCGCAGCTTTGCGTAATCGGCAAGCGAGGAATTACCGCGAATATTGTTGTCTTCGACAAGCGGTTGTTTATAAGGAGGGATAAAGGCAGTCATCACCTCTTCTTTGAGTTTACCGTCTGACCACGCCTGAGCGGCACGCTGATGCGAACGGTGCGCTAATGCATCTTGCTGTTCTCGGGTGATGCCGTAGGTTTTCGCCATTTGTTCGGCGGTGTCGCCCATCCGCAAGCCAGTAGAATATTCTGCTACCGCAGGCGGTACGGGCATTAAGTCGCGCAAACGCAGGCGAGAGAAGAGTTTCAGTCGCTGGCTCATGGTTCGAGCTTTGTTGACATCAACCAGCACGCGCGCCAGTTTTTTACTGACGCCAATTGGCAATACGGAAGAGGAATCTGCCCCACCGGCAATCCCCGCTCGGATAGTTCCCGCCATCACGCTTTCTGCGACGTTTGCAACCGCCTGGAAACTGGTAGCGCAAGCGCGGCTGACGCTGTAAGCATCGGTATGCACATTCATTCCGGTACCGAGAACAATTTCACGCGCAATGTTGGGGGCTTCAGGCATTTGTACGACCTGACCAAAGACCAGCTGTTCAATCACTTCAGCGGGGATCTCGCTGCGTGCCAGCAGTTCGCCTACCACCATCTTCCCTAAATCAACCGCGGGAATGCCATGAAAAGCCGTCGCCTGGCGGGCAAAAGGCGTACGTAAACCGCTAACAATGGCGATACGATCGCCCTGGCGGGTAACCAGCGGTAAAACCTGACCCATAACACTCCCCTGTAAAAAAATAAATAAAGTGGTCTGACCTGATCATAGTCTTAACCATTTTTTTACATTTAGCCAAGCGGAGAAAAAGGAAAGTGGGAGCTATGACACAGTGAAGACAGGAGAAAGAAAAGAAAACGCCCCTGCCAGCAACTGACAGGGGCGAACGTACCCGAGAGGAATTAACGCAGACCCAGCTGGAAGATCAGCATTTCAGCTTCGCAGGCAAAAGTGAAATCGATATCCAGGCGCACACCGTCAGACTCTTCAGTGAAAGTCGGGGAGATTTTGCACGGTTCGGATTCCACGCTACGGGCTTTTTCAGTCAGCGCCGCCAGCGTTTGTTCTGCTTCTGCGCGGTTTGCAAACACGCGGCTGTAAGACGCGGTGCAGTCGGAGTTGTCCATAATGGTGCCAACATCCATACAGCAGCAAACCGGGGTTTCATCAGCACTACATTTACTCATCGTTGATTTCCTCTGTATGTGCACCCAAGGTGCCAGATAAACGTTGTGGATATTTTACGCTTCCGGAAAGTGCTGCTCCAGTTGTTAATTCTGCAAAATCGGATAAGTGACCGAAATCACACTTAAAAATGATCTAAAACAAAATTCACCCGAATCCGCGAGTGCGCAACCTCCAAATTTTGCCAGCTGGATCGCGTTTCTTAGATCATATTTGAAAAAAGATGGAAACATACTTGCAACATTCCAGCTGGTCCGACCTATACTCTCGCCACTGGTCTGATTTCTAAGATGTACCTCAGACCCTACACTTCGCGCTCCTGTTACAGCACGTAACATAGTTTGTATAAAAATAAATCATTGAGGTTATGGTCATGAGCCAGAAAACCCTGTTTACAAAGTCTGCTCTCACGCAGTAATTTTATCTCCACCGGGCCGGTCGGTGGCTTTCAGTTAAACGAATTTTCTTCCTCTGGCCTGGGCCGGGCTTATTCAGGGGAAGGCGCAATTGCCGATGATGCAGGTAACGTTAGCCGTAACCCCGCATTGATTACCATGTTTGACCGCCCGACATTTTCTGCGGGTGCGGTTTATATTGACCCGGATGTGAATATCAGCGGAACGTCTCCGTCTGGTCGTAGCCTGAAAGCCGATAACATCGCGCCTACGGCATGGGTTCCGAACATGCACTTTGTTGCACCGATTAACGACCAATTTGGTTGGGGCGCTTCTATTACCTCTAACTTCTATGATACTGATATCGACAACTGACCTTGAAACCATGAACCTGAACTTAAGCGGTGCGTATCGCTTAAATAATGCATGGAGCTTTGGTCTTGGTTTCAATGCCGCCGTCTACGCTCGCGCGAAAATTGAACGTTTCGCAGGCGATCTGGGGCAGTTGGTTGCTGGTCAGATTATGCAATCTCCTGCCGGGCAAACTCCTCAAGGGCAAGCATTGGCAGCTACCGCCAACGGTATCGACAGTAATACCAAAATCGCTCATCTGAACGGTAACCAGTGGGGCTTTGGCTGGAACGCCGGAATCCTGTATGAACTGGATAAAAATAACCGCTATGCACTGACCTACCGTTCTGAAGTGAAAATTGACTTCAAAGGTAACTACAGCAGCGATCTTAATCGTGCGTTTAATAACTACGGTTTGCCAATTCCTACCGCGACAGGTGGCGCAACGCAATCGGGTTATCTGACGCTGAACCTGCCTGAAATGTGGGAAGTGTCAGGTTATAACCGTGTTGATCCACAGTGGGCGATTCACTATAGCCTGGCTTACACCAGCTGGAGTCAGTTCCAGCAGCTGAAAGCGACCTCAACCAGTGGCGACACGCTGTTCCAGAAACATGAAGGCTTTAAAGATGCTTACCGCATCGCGTTGCGGTACCAACTTATTACTACGATGATAACTGGACCTTCCGTACCGGTATCGCCTTTGATGACAGCCAGTTCCGGCTCAGAATCGTTCTATCTCCATTCCGGACCGACCGTTTCTGGCTGAGTAGGTACGACTTACGCAGTTTAATAAAGATGCTTCCAGTCGACGTTGGTGTTTCTTATGCTAACGGTCAGAGCGTGAAAATTAACGAAGGCCCATACCAGTTCGAGTCTGAAGGTAAAGCCTGGCTGTTCGGTACTAACTTTAACTACGCGTTCTGATAACACGTTCGCCTGGATAAAGTCACCTGCATAGCAGGTGACTTTAACTCCCCCACTTCACCGAAAGTAGTGTCCTCATTGCTTACCTCCTGAGTTTTGCAAACAGCCTGATGGCAGCTTGCCCTTTCAAATCAATAAGCGGTATCCACAGACAAATCTGAAGGGAAAGGCATATTTTCAGGCGTTCTGCTCGTCCTTCTCAAAGAGTTTACTTTTCTGAATTTCCAGGATACTCACCCCCCCCTGGCTATTGTGCGCTCATACACTCAAATTAAAGATAGGTTCTAAATAAATGAGCGTTTTTTGATAGTCTATTTCATTAGGTAATATATATTTGTAACAAATCAATCAAAATGGAATAAAATCATGCTACCATCTATTTCAATCAACAATACCAGCGCAACTTACCCAGAATCCATTAATGAAAATAACAATGATGAAGTTAATGGATTAGTACAAGAGCTCAAAAACCTTTTTAATGGTAAGGAAGGAATAAGCACCTGTATTAAACATCTACTTGAGCTTATAAAAAACGCCATACGAGTAAACGACGATCCTTATAGATTTAATATTAATAATTCCTCAGTTACTTATATTGATATTGGCTCCAATGATACAGACCATATTACTATTGGTATCGACAACCAAGAACCAATAGAATTACCTGCGAACTATAAAGACAAAGAACTCGTCCGTACTATCATTAATGACAACATAGTTGAGAAGACTCATGATATCAATAACAAGGAAATGATCTTCAGCGCATTAAAAGAAATATATGATGGAGATCCTGGTTTTATCTTCGATAAGATATCACACAAACTCAGACATACGGTAACGGAATTTGATGAGAGCGGGAATAGCGAACCAACGGACTTATTTACCTGGTACGGTAAAGATAAAAAAGGCGACTCTCTCGCTATTGTAATTAAAAATAAAAACGGAAATGATTACTTATCTCTCGGTTACTACGATCAGGACGACTACCACATTCAAAGAGGAATTCGTATTAATGGTGATAGTCTCACCCAATATTGTAGTGAAAACGCCAGGAGTGCTTCAGCGTGGTTTGAAAGCAGCAAAGCTATCATGGCAGAATCATTTGCAACAGGTTCCGATCATCAGGTTGTAAACGAGCTCAACGGGGAAAGACTGAGAGAACCTAACGAAGTTTTTAAACGTTTAGGTCGAGCAATAAGATATAATTTTCAAGTGGACGATGCAAAATTTAGACGCGATAATGTAAAAGAAATAATTTCTACTTTATTCGCTAACAAAGTTGACGTTGACCATCCTGAAAATAAATACAAAGACTTTAAGGATCTCGAAGATAAAGTTGAAAAAAGGCTTCAAAATCGCCAGACGGAATATCAAAATGAAATTAATCAACTATCTGCGCCAGGTGTTAATTTTGATGATATTTAAAATTATTTTTCCAGTTTTTTGATTTTTCAACTCCTGAATATCGGAAATAGTCAGTGACGAACATCAGTATTTTTACATCATTACGTCCGGGTCATTGTCGGTTTATCTCCTTTTACTTGTGGTAATTGAGGGATAACAACAAAAAAGGTGAGTATTGCGACTCACCTTTTTTATTTGTTTCTTATTCAGAATCGATATCTTTTAAATCATCCTGAATCGCTTGCGCGTTCGGATTTTCCTGCGGTTTGAGTTCGCCGCCATTAGCGATGAAATCATGACGCTGGAAGTACGCTTCGCGCACCATAATATAAGGATCGGACGACTGACGCAGCAGACCATCGGAATCCAACAACTGCGCACGAGTTTCTATCCCTTCAAGCGTCCATTTACCCACAGACATCGGCCAGGTCAGCCAGGAAAGAACCGGGTAAAGACCATCCGCCATATCACCACCGTCATCACGCAGCGTGAAGCTACCGTAGAACGGTAACTGGACGTAAGGCCCATAACCCACGCCATAATGACCAAGCGTACTACCGAAGCGGTGAGGTTCAGTCCGTTGCAGTTTCGGGTTCGCCATCCCTGCAACATCAATAAAACCGCCCATCCCCAAAATGGTGTTCAGGAAAAAGCGGGTAAAGTGGACCATCCCCTGATAAGGGTCGCCCTGCAAGAAGTAGTTAACCATCACCGCAGGTTCTTCAAGGTTGCCAGTAAAGTTGCTCAAACCGTTACGCGCCGGTTGCGGAACATAATCACGCCAGGCGACAGCGACCGGTCGAACAATATACGGGTCTAATACATTGAAGTTGAAGTTGTACATGGTGCGGTTGAACCCTTCTAACGGGTCAGAACGCCCTTGCTGATCTGTACCGGAACTCGCACACCCCACCAGAAGCGTAGTTCCCAGAGCAAGCGCCGACAGGCGAAGCTTCATAAATGTCTCCCTGTTTTTTTATGGCTTATGCAGTTTGCCATCCATGACGGAACGATACCGTATCCGCCTGTTTAGGTGTGGGCGATTGTAACAGCACGTCAACTGATGTCCAGACGCCCTGATTTGCTGATTTGATCATAGCCTGGTAATCGCCGCCCTGTAGGCTACTTGATTCTATAGAAACAGAAAAAGGCAAACGCAGCCTTTTCTACATTTTCAGAGTAACTCCCGCCAGTTGCGAGCAAAAAAGCCGCTACGCTTTAGCTATACGTGCTAATTCAAGAGAAGAGACCATGGACAACGACAAAATTGATCAACACAGCGACGAAATTGAAGTTGAGAGCGAAGAAAAAGAGCGCGGCAAAAAAATAGAAATAGATGAAGACCGACTCCCCTCCCGGGCGATGGCAATTCATGAGCATATCCGCCAGGATGGTGAAAAAGAGCTGGAACGCGACGCAATGGCGCTACTGTGGTCAGCCATTGCGGCGGGTCTGTCGATGGGCGCTTCGCTACTGGCAAAAGGGATATTTCATGTCGAACTGGAAGGAGTGCCAGGCAGCTTCTTACTGGAGAATCTCGGTTATACCTTTGGTTTTATTATCGTCATTATGGCCCGCCAGCAATTATTTACCGAAAACACCGTGACTGCGGTACTACCCGTCATGCAAAAACCGACAATGAGCAACGTCGGCTTACTTATGCGATTATGGGGCGTCGTGCTGCTGGGTAATATTCTCGGGACAGGTATTGCTGCATGGGCATTTGAATATATGCCTATCTTCAATGAAGAAACTCGCGATGCATTTGTCAAAATCGGCATGGATGTGATGAAGAACACCCCCAGCGAGATGTTTGCCAACGCGATCATTTCCGGCTGGCTGATCGCCACTATGGTTTGGATGTTTCCTGCTGCGGGTGCGGCAAAGATTGTGGTGATTATATTGATGACCTGGCTTATTGCACTGGGTGACACCACCCACATCGTTGTCGGTTCTGTTGAAATCCTCTATCTGGTGTTTAACGGCACGCTGCACTGGAGCGATTTCATCTGGCCCTTCGCACTACCTACTTTAGCGGGGAACATCTGCGGCGGCACCTTTATCTTCGCGTTAATGAGTCATGCACAGATTCGTAACGACATGAGCAACAAGCGTAAAGCAGAAGCACGCCAAAAAGCAGAACGTGCGGAAAACATTAAGAAAAATGATAAAAACCCAGCATAAATGGCGAGGGTTTAAGCAATCGAGCGGCAGCGTACTTACCCCGCAGTCCATTAGCGGGTATACTCATGCCGCATTGTCCTCTTAGTTAAATGGATATAACGAGCCCCTCCTAAGGGCTAATTGCAGGTTCGATTCCTGCAGGGGACACCAGATACCCTTCAAACGAAATCTACCTTCACCCCGTAAAAGATGGGTTTGGCAGCACACTTGCCTTATATCTACTCATTTTTACTGCAACAGGTTGAAATCTCAGCACTGTCAGAAAGCGCTGATGACTAAACAGCCCTGAGCCGGGCGATGTAACCATCACACAGAATCCTGATAGCGAAATATGGCGTGACTCGATACTTCACTCCGCAATGCATTCCTTGATGAATTCGCAGGACCGTGATACACGGGACAGGTCACTGAATGACGACAATGTCCTGGAAATCAGCGAACCGCGCATCTGAAGTACATTTGAGCGACTGTACCAGAACATGAATGAGGCGTTTGGATTAGGCGATTATTAGCAGGGCTAAGCATTTTACTATTATTATTTTCCGGTTGAGGGATATAGAGCTATCGACAACAACCGGAAAAAGTTTACGTCTATATTGCTGAAGGTACAGGCGTTTCCATAACTATTTGCTCGCGTTTTTTACTCAAGAAGAAAATGCCAAATAGCAACATCAGGCAGACAATACCCGAAATTGCGAAGAAAACTGTTTGGTAGCCTGCGTGGTCAAAGAGTATCCCAGTCGGCGTTGAAAGCAGCACAATCCCAAGCGAACTGGCAATTTGAAAACCAATCAGAAAGATCGTCGACGACAGGCGCTTATCAAAGTTTGCCACGCTGTATTTGAAGACGGATATGACACAAAGTGGAACCTCAATGGCATGTAACAACTTCACTAATGAAATAATCCAGGGGTTAACGAACAGCGCGCAGGAAAGGATACGCAACGCCATAATCACAACTCCGATAAGTAATGCATTTTTTGGCCCTACCCGATTCACAAAGAAAGGAATAATCGCCATGCACAGCGCTTCGAGTACCACCTGGAATGAGTTGAGATAACCATACAGGCGCGTTCCTACATCGTGTGATTCGAATAAACCTGAATAAAAGACAGGAAAAAGTTGTTGATCAAAAATGTTATAGAAAGACCACGTCCCCACAATAAATATGACGAAAACCCAGAAGTTTCGATCCTTGAAAACTGCGATAAAATCCTCTTTTTTTACCCCTCCCGCATCTGCCGCTACGCACTGGTGATCCTTATCTTTAAAACGCATGTTGATCATCATAAATACAGCGCCAAATAGCGAGACCAACCAGAAGTTGATATGGGGACTGATACTAAAAAATATGCCGGCAAAGAACGCGCCAATAGCATAGCCAAAAGATCCCCAGGCGCGCGCTGTTCCATATTCGAAATGAAAATTTCGCGCCATTTTTTCGGTGAAGCTATCAAGCAAACCGCATCCCGCCAGATACCCCAAGCCAAAAAATAGCGCCCCCAGAATTAGACCTACAGAAAAATTGCTTTGCAGTAACGGTTCATAAACGTAAATCATAAACGGTCCGGTCAAGACCAGGATGAAACTCATACACCAGATGAGCGGTTTCTTCAGACCGAGTTTATCCTGAACGATGCCGTAGAACATCATAAATAGAATGCTGGTAAACTGGTTGACCGAATAAAGTGTACCTAATTCCGTCCCTGTCAACCCTAGATGTCCTTTCAGCCAAATAGCGTATAACGACCACCACAGCGACCAGGAAATAAAAAAGAGAAATGAGTAACTGGATGCAAAACGATAGTACGCATTTCTGAATGGAATATTCAGTGCCATAATTACCTGCCTGTCGTTAAAAAATTCACGTCCTATTTAGAGATAAGAGCGACTTCGCCGTTTACTTCTCACTATTCCAGTTCTTGTCGACATGGCAGCGCTGTCATTGCCCCTTTCGCCGTTACTGCAAGCGCTCCGCAACGTTGAGCGAGATCGATAATTCGTCGCATTTCTCTCTCATCTGTAGATAATCCCGTAGAGGACAGACCTGTGAGTAACCCGGCAACGAACGCATCTCCCGCCCCCGTGCTATCGAGACACAATTCACAGACATTCCAGCAAAATGGTGAACTTGTCCTCGATAACAGACCACCACACCTTCTGCACCTTTAGTCACCAACAGCATGGCGATCTCATACTCTTTCCAGGGCGCATATATCCCGATCGTTCTGTGTTTTTCCACTGATAAGTCGCCATTCTTCTTCCGAGAGCTTGACGACATCCGCCAGTTGTAGCGCCTGCCAACACACAAGCGAGCAAATGCTCGTCTCTTGCCATAGATCTTCACGAATATTAGGACGAAGCTGACAAAACCTCCGGCATGCCGGATCGCCGTCATCGCAGTAAATGCGCTGGTACGCGAAGGCTCGGCAGACAAACGCAATTGAACAGAGATGTAACCATTCGCCATGTCGCCAGCAGGGCAAGTCTGTCGTCTCTAAAAAAAGATCGGCACTGGGGCGGACCATAAACGTAAATGAACGTTCCCCTTGATCGTTCAGATCGACAAGCACCGTGGATGTCCGGTGCCATTCATCTTGCTTCAGATACGTGATATCGACTCCCTCAGTTAGCAGCGTTCTTTGCATTAACGCACCAAAAGGATCATCCCCCACCCGACCTATAAACCCACTTGTTCCGCCTAATCTGGCGATTCCCACCGCAACGTTAGCTGGCGCGCCGCCAGGACAAGGCAGTAGGCGCCCGTCTGATTCTGGCAAGAGATCTACGACCGCATCCCCTAAAACCCATACTTTGGCTGACATTTTTTTCCCTTAAATTCATCTGAGTTACGCATAGTGATAAACCTCTTTTTCGCAAAATCGTCATGGATTTACTAAAACATGCATATTCGATCACAAAACGTCATAGTTAACGTTAACATTTGTGATATTCATCGCATTTATGAAAGTAAGGGACTTTATTTTTATAAAAGTTAACGTTAACAATTCACCAAATTTGCTTAACCAGGATGATTAAAATGACGCAATCTCGATTGCATGCGGCGCAAAACGCCCTAGCAAAACTTCATGAGCACCGGGGTAACACTTTCTATCCCCATTTTCACCTCGCGCCTCCTGCCGGGTGGATGAACGATCCAAACGGCCTGATCTGGTTTAACGATCGTTATCACGCGTTTTATCAACATCATCCGATGAGCGAACACTGGGGGCCAATGCACTGGGGACATGCCACCAGCGACGATATGATCCACTGGCAGCATGAGCCTATTGCGTTAGCGCCAGGAGACGATAATGACAAAGACGGGTGTTTTTCAGGTAGTGCTGTCGATGACAATGGTGTCCTCTCACTTATCTACACCGGACACGTCTGGCTCGATGGTGCAGGTAATGACGATGCAATTCGCGAAGTACAATGTCTGGCTACCAGTCGGGATGGTATTCATTTCGAGAAACAGGGTGTGATCCTCACTCCACCAGAAGGAATCATGCACTTCCGCGATCCTAAAGTGTGGCGTGAAGCCGACACATGGTGGATGGTAGTCGGGGCGAAAGATCCAGGCAACACGGGGCAGATCCTGCTTTATCGCGGCAGTTCGTTGCGTGAATGGACCTTCGATCGCGTACTGGCCCACGCTGATGCGGGTGAAAGCTATATGTGGGAATGTCCGGACTTTTTCAGCCTTGGCGATCAGCATTATCTGATGTTTTCCCCGCAGGGAATGAATGCCGAGGGATACAGTTACCGAAATCGCTTTCAAAGTGGCGTAATACCCGGAATGTGGTCGCCAGGACGACTTTTTGCACAATCCGGGCATTTTACTGAACTTGATAACGGGCATGACTTTTATGCACCACAAAGCTTTTTAGCGAAGGATGGTCGGCGTATTGTTATCGGCTGGATGGATATGTGGGAATCGCCAATGCCCTCAAAACGTGAAGGATGGGCAGGCTGCATGACGCTGGCGCGCGAGCTATCAGAGAGCAATGGCAAACTTCTACAACGCCCGGTTCACGAAGCTGAGTCGTTACGCCAGCAGCATCAATCTGTCTCTCCCCGCACAATCAGCAATAAATATGTTTTGCAGGAAAACGCGCAAGCAGTTGAGATTCAGTTGCAGTGGGCGCTGAAGAACAGTGATGCCGAACATTACGGATTACAGCTCGGCACTGGAATGCGGCTGTATATTGATAACCAATCTGAGCGACTTGTTTTGTGGCGGTATTACCCACACGAGAATTTAGACGGCTACCGTAGTATTCCCCTCCCGCAGCGTGACACGCTCGCCCTAAGGATATTTATCGATACATCATCCGTGGAAGTATTTATTAACGACGGGGAAGCGGTGATGAGTAGTCGAATCTATCCGCAGCCAGAAGAACGGGAACTGTCGCTTTATGCCTCCCACGGAGTGGCTGTGCTGCAACATGGAGCACTCTGGCTACTGGGTTAACATAATATCAGGTGGAACAACGGATCAACAGCGGGCAAGGGATCCGCGTCACTCTTCCCCCTTCACGACCTTCAATAATATGCAATGCAGCTTCCCGCCCGATAATGTCATGTGGAAGCTGAATTGTGGTCAGCGGCGGTAAAAACAGATGCCCGACGCCAACCAGATTATCAAAGCCCATTACGGCGACATCCTGCGGGATTCGTACCCCCTTCGCCAGAAGAACCTGATAAGCCACAAAGGCTGCGCGATCGTTACCACATATCAGAACATCAAAATCTGGTTTGCCCGATTTGAAGTGGTCATTGAGTAAACTTGCGAGATCGGTGTAGTGATCATCACCTGTTGCCATGTGAAATTGTTTCACCTCAGCCAGATCTCGTCCAGCATCACGCCAGGCCTGCTCAAATCCCTGCCGACGATACCCTGTTGCCAACGCACTTTCCGGTAGCCAGAAGCATAACGGTTGACGATAGCCCGCCCCGAGCAAATGCTGTGTTGATTCATATTGTGCAGTGTAATCATCAGGGATATAACTGGGTAACGCTGGGTCATCCGCCACACAGTTCGCCAATACAATATTTTCACCATACAGAGACTCAGGCAGCGTGATATGTCGCAGCCCCATTGTAGTATAGATAATGCCATCCGGACGGTGGGCAAGCAGCTGACGTGCCGCGCGGGCAGCGTCATCTTCAGAAAAAATATTGATTAAAAACTATTCCAGCCGAACTCGCTGGCGGTTTGCTCAATGGCAAGCAGAATATCAACAGAGGAGGTGGTAGCCGTGTCCCTGCGCCAGCACGGCGAGAGTCGACGGCTTACGTCCTTGAGCGCGCATCTACGGGCGGAAGATCAGGAACATAATTCAGGGTCTGGATTGCCTGCAATACGCGGTCACGCGTTGCAGGACACAGTTCTGCATTATGCATCACCCGGGAGACTGTCATCATCGACACTCCGCGGCGTCGACATCTTAATGAAGCCATACCCAAAGCCGTTTGCCGTAAAACGGGCACTGTAGCAGAAACAGACGTCACTGGCGAGATCAACGCCTATCACCTGGCAATACAATAAAATAACAATAATTCCCGGACAATTGTCCCAATTCCGCCTCTGTTCTCGCCAACGAGTAACCATATAGGCAAGTAAGTAAAACATGCCAACTGGCATCGCCAACTGGAAGAAAAATATAAATATGGATCATTGTGCTGCCGCTGTATCCCGACATCAGCCCGGAAATTATTTGCGATTGCTATCGGTTCAGGTGCAATTGGCTGCACGATCGTTACGGACTCGCTTTTCTGGCTAGTGAAGCAATATTGCGGCGCTACGCTCAATGAAACATTTAAATACTATACGACAGCGACATTTATCGCTTCAGTCGTCGCTCTGGCGGGCACATTCCTGCTGTCATTTATCATCTAAGCGCAAAGAGACGTACTATGGAAAACGCTAAAATGAACTCGCTCATCGCCCAGTATCCGTTGGTAAAGGATCTGGTTGCTCTTAAAGAAACCACCTGGTTTAATCCTGGCACGACCTCATTGGCTGAAGGTTTACCTTATGTTGGCCTGACCGAACAGGATGTTCAGGACGCCCATGCGCGCTTATCCCGTTTTGCACCCTATCTGGCAAAAGCATTTCCTGAAACTGCTGCCACTGGGGGGATTATTGAATCAGAACTGGTTGCCATTCCAGCTATGCAAAAACGGCTGGAAAAAGAATATCAGCAACCGATCAGCGGGCAACTGTTACTGAAAAAAGATAGCCATTTGCCCATTTCCGGCTCCATAAAAGCACGCGGCGGGATTTATGAAGTCCTGGCACACGCAGAAAAACTGGCTCTGGAAGCGGGGTTGCTGACGCTTGATGATGACTACAGCAAACTGCTTTCTCCGGAGTTTAAACAGTTCTTTAGCCAATACAGCATTGCTGTGGGCTCAACCGGAAATCTGGGGTTATCAATCGGCATTATGAGCGCCCGCATTGGCTTTAAGGTGACAGTTCATATGTCTGCTGATGCCCGGGCATGGAAAAAAGCGAAACTGCGCAGCCATGGCGTTACGGTCGTGGAATATGAGCAAGATTATGGTGTTGCCGTCGAGGAAGGACGTAAAGCAGCGCAGTCTGACCCGAACTGTTTCTTTATTGATGACGAAAATTCCCGCACGTTGTTCCTTGGGTATTCCGTCGCTGGCCAGCGTCTTAAAGCGCAATTTGCCCAGCAAGGCCGTATCGTCGATGCTGATAACCCTCTGTTTGTCTATCTGCCGTGTGGTGTTGGCGGTGGTCCTGGTGGCGTCGCATTCGGGCTTAAACTGGCGTTTGGCGATCATGTTCACTGCTTTTTTGCCGAACCAACGCACTCCCCTTGTATGTTGTTAGGCGTCCATACAGGATTACACGATCAGATTTCTGTTCAGGATATTGGTATCGACAACCTTACCGCAGCGGATGGCCTTGCAGTTGGTCGCGCATCAGGCTTTGTCGGGCGGGCAATGGAGCGTCTGCTGGATGGCTTCTATACCCTTAGCGATCAAACCATGTATGACATGCTTGGCTGGCTGGCGCAGGAAGAAGGTATTCGTCTTGAACCTTCGGCACTGGCGGGTATGGCCGGACCTCAGCGCGTGTGTGCATCAGTAAGTTACCAACAGATGCACGGTTTCAGCGCAGAACAACTGCGTAATACCACTCATCTGGTGTGGGCGACGGGAGGTGGAATGGTGCCGGAAGAAGAGATGAATCAATATCTGGCAAAAGGCCGTTAATAACGTTTCAACGCAGCATCGCAATCCTTTCCCTGGGTGAGCGATGCTGCCGATGGCGCAGACTTAAGATCCCCGGTCTTACCCGCTATAACCCCCTCCTTTTATCATCACCCAATGCCTTTCGCTGTAAACGGCGGTTTCGCAAACCAAACCAAAACCGTAAGTAAGATAAAAGCAATAGCCGCCATACGGAAAATCTCATTTGCAGAAATAGAAAGTGACTGCTGGGTTATTTCATTATTAATTTCATTAAGAACTCCTGAAAGCGAACCATAGTATTTATCCATAATTTGTGACGATGAATTAAACACGGGGTTAAATTGATCGATGGTTGCTGTCAACTGACTATGGTGTAACGATTCGCGTCGTCCCCACAGCGTCATTGTCAACGACGTACCAACTGATCCTGACAAGGTACGAAAAAAATTACTCATACTCGAGGCATTGGCAAATTTATTATCTGGCAAGCCTGAAAACGAAATCGTTGTTAAGGGTAAAAAGAAACAGGCAACGGCGAATCCCTGGAAAAACTGTGGCAAAATGATGCCTGTAAAATCAATCGTTGGCATAAATGTCACAGAACGCCAGTAATAGCAAACCGCATACATCAAAAAACTAAATGTCACTAACAACCGCATGTCTATTTTGTTGCCATAACGTCCTATCAAAGGTGAAATCAATAGTGGCATGATGCCGATGGGCGCATAAGCAAGCCCGGCCCATATCGCATTATACCCCATCGTTTCCTGGAGTAACTGCGGCATAAGGACGATCGCTCCAGAGTAAAATAAATACGCGCAGGTGATACTCACAATACCAATGGTGAAATTACGAGACTTAAACAAACTGAGATCAAGAATCGGATTCTCTGAGGTCGACTCCCAAATGACTAAAGAGATCAGAGAAATAACTGATACTACTGTTAATATTATTATTGTACTCGAGTTGAACCAATCCAGATCGCGCCCTTTATCAAGCATAATTTGCAAGCCACCAACACCGAGCACTAACAGGGTCAGTCCTGGTAGATTCATTTTTACCGGTGAAGTTTCAGTTTCTCTTCCTTTAAGTAAGGTTAAGCATAATGTCAGGACGATAATCCCCATAGGGACATTGATTAAAAATATCCAACCCCAGCTAAAGTTATCGCAAATATAACCGCCCAATATCGGCCCACATATCGGAGCGATAATCACGGTCATTGACCATAATGCCAGAGCAAATGTTCTTTTTTCTGGTGGATAATTCCTCAATAATAAACTCTGTGACAGTGGAATTAACGGCCCCGCCATTAACCCCTGAACGACTCTAAAAAATATCAGCACATCAAGATTGGTCGATAGGCTACACATTAATGAAGACAGCGAAAAAAAGGTTACTGAAAGTAAAAATAATCTTAATTCGCCTATTCTTTGTGCCAACCTGCCAGTAACAGGGATCGCAATGGCATTTGCTACACCAAACGAGGTGATAACCCAGGTGCCTTCGTCTGTTGATGCTCCCAGAAAGCCAGATATTGTCGGTATTGCGACGTTAGAAATAGTGGAATCCAACATTTGCATAAATGTCGCTAATGACAATGCAATAGTGACGCACCATAACGTCCCACCGGTTAATGGTGCCGGAGTTGATTTAGTGATTGCCATTAAAGTTGTCCATTATGCGAAATAATGTTGCTAATTTCTTTTTCTATCGGACTGGTATCGATAACTAAAGCCTTACTGGTATAAGCCGGCATGGAGTTCACGGTTGAAGCCAGCTCAGGCATCTCGGCAATGTCTTCGTTCTTCGTATCAATAGTTGCTGTCATCGATAAACCAATACGCAAGGGATGTTCCATGAGTTCTTTTGGATCAAGAGAAACTTCAACCGGTACACGCTGAACGATTTTGATCCAGTTCCCTGTCGCATTTTGTGCAGGTAATAAGGAGAACGCATTGCCGGTTCCCATATTGATCCCTGTCACCCGACCATGAAACACAACATTTTCACCATAAAGATCGCTGATAATATTGACCGATTGACCAATCCGTACATCCGTAAGTTGTGTTTCTTTAAAGTTGGCATTAACCCACATTTGACGTGCCGGTACGACAGCCATTAACGATTGTCCGGGGCTCACTGTTTCGCCGACCTGAACACTTCGCTGGGCAATATAGCCGGTAACCGGACTCTTAATATCCGTACGTTTAAGCGCCAACCAGGCTTCTTTAGTTGCATCCGCCGCTTCAACGACTTGTGGCTGACGGTTTAATGGTGTGTTCATTACTAAAGCTTTATTCGCTTTATAAGCCTGGATAGCGGCATTCAATGCCGCTTTGCTACTTATTAACGTATCTTTGGTATGCTCCAGCGTTTCTTTTGAAATAACCCCCTGCTTCGCTAACGGCACTCGACGGTTATAATCTTCTAAAGATTGTTGATACTGAATACGTGCTGAAGCGACTTCGGCACTGTATTGTTTATCCTGTAAGTATAGTTTATTCGTTTGCCGAACAATATTTGCCAGATTATTTTTAGCTTTATTGAGTGCGATAGTGGCATCAGTTTTATCCAGTGAAACTAAAATGTCACCTTGTCGAACGTAGTTCGTATCTTTATGATTAACGACAGTGACACTACCTGAGACTTGTGCAGAAATTGGATCTGCATTCCCCGTGACATAGGCGTCATCTGTACTAATCATGTCTTCTAATTCCATTGACCAATAGGCATAGGCACCTGAAA
>SCPN01000224.1_pt1 | contig 25678 bp, 31 predicted proteins | sample 6106831 | NCBI WGS metagenome assembly SCPN01 (sample SAMN10720447, study PRJNA508395) | human gut metagenome | isolation source: Participant 1, 0 month
GGTGTCCGCCCGGAAGCGGGGTGAGGCGTGGAGGTGCGCATCGCCGACGACGGCCCCGGCATCTCGGACGAGGCCAAGGCCAAGCTGTTCGACATGTTTTACACAGCCAGCACAACGCCCGGGGCGACGGCGGCGGGGCCTGGGCCTGGGCCTGTCCCTGCCCGCTCCATTGTGCAGGCCCACGGCGGCTCCATCACCGTGGAGGACAACTATCCCAAGGGCGCTATCTTCAGCACACTACCACCACTTGGAGGTGAACACCGATGAACAAACCTCAAATCTTGATCATTGAGAGACGACAACGCCATCGGCAACCTGATTTCCACCACCCTGGAGACCCAGCACTACCAGTACCGGCGGGCCAAAACAGCCTCCGGCGTGCTGGGAGGCGGCCTCCTGCCGGCCCGACGTGATCCTGCTGGATCTGGGCCTGCCTGCGACATGGACGGCGTGGACATCATCAAGAAGGTGCGCACCTGGGCAACACCCCATCATTGTCATCTCCGCCCGCAGCGAGGATCACGACAAGGTGGAGGCCCTGGACGCCGGGGCGGACGACTATCTGACCAAGCCCTTCTCGGTGGAGGAGCTGCTGGCCCGGCTGCGGGTGTCCCTGCGCCGGGTGCGCTATGACAGCGAGAAGGTGGACGGGCGGCCAGCATCTACCAGAACGGCGGGCTGAAAATCGACTACGCCCGCCGGCTGCACCTACCAGAACGGGAAGAGGATCCACCTGACCCCATCGAGTACAAGCTGCTGTGCCTGCTGGCCCAGAACACCGGCAAGGTGCTCACCCACAACTACATCCTCAACAAGATCTGGAGCAGCGCCCTGCCCTCCGACACCCCCTCCCTCACTGCGGGTGTTTATGGCCACGCTGCGCAAGAAGATCGAGCCCGATCCCAGCCACCCCCGGTACATCCAGACCCACATCGGCGTGGGCTACCGGATGATCCGCCAGCCCGACGAGGAGGCCGGGGCGGAGAGCGAGGCATGAGCGGGGAGGAGAGGCCATGCTGTATCCCTACCGCCCGCAGGCACCCCCCGGACTGCGGCCCGGGGAGCGGCAGGCCCTGGGGCGCTGCTGGGCCTGATGCGGGATGTGGGACAGCTCTTTGACTGCGAGCCTACGGTGCTCCAGCGGCCGGACAGCCCGGTGCTGCTGCTCTTCTACCCGGACACGGTGTTCCAGTGGCGGGATCTGGCGGAGGTGTGCGGCGGCGCGCTGGCGGGGCTGGAGGGCCTTTGGCCCGTGACGGTGACGGCACCACCGCCCGCCGGGAGACCGGCGAGCCGGGCCGCCGTCCGAGCGAGCGCGCCCCGTCATCCGCCTGCGCTCCGTGTCGGGCCAGCCCCGAGCAGCTCACCGGCCTGTGCCTCCATGTGGAGATGGACACCCGCCCGCCGCGGCCTGGGCGGCCCGCGGGAGCGCCCGCACCCGGTCCAGCGCCGCCCTGGAGCCCGCCCAGGCCGCCGCCCTGGGGGATGGCCTTCCGGTCCGCCGCCCCACGGGGAGCCGCTACGCCTACCTGGCCTGGGAGGAGGACGCCGGTGTGCTGGACGCGCTGGAGGCCCTCTCGGCCCGGCAGAAGGAGGCGCTGTGGCGCGGCTTCCTCCAGGACGGGACCCAGCCTATGGAATTCCAGTGGCTGTGGGACGACCTGGGAGGGGCGGTGGACTCCTGCTGGAGTGGGAGCTCACCCTCCAGCTCACCCTGGAAGCCCTGGGCTTCGCGGTGGTCAACGGGGCGGGCCGGTTTACCGTCACCGGGCCGGACGGTTCGGCGCGCAGCTTTGATCTGATCCGCGGCGGCCCGGCCGAAAAGCTGTTCCTGAAAATCCTGTTTCCCCTGGACAAGCGGGAATAAAAGATGTCCCCCGGAACCAATCGGTTCCGGGGGACGCTTTTGTATGGAAGAGGAAGATCAGGAGGTACTTACATCCAGTGCTCCTCGCCGTCATAGACACGGTAGCTGTGGGCGTTGGTGGCCTCCACAATGTCGTGGTAGGCCCAGTAAGAGGCGCTCACATCGGGGAACTGCCGCAGCTCGCCGGCGTGGTCGTCCACGTAGTCCCCGTCCGCCGCCCGGTCCAGCAGGCGGTTGGTGATGGCCGTCACCTCCGCCCGGGTGATGGTGGCCTCCGGCCGGAAGGTGCCGTCGGTGTAGCCGGTGATCCACCCACTGCACCGCCCCCCACCTGGTCGTAGAACCAGTCGGAGGAGGTCACATCGGAGAACGGATTCTCCCCGCCGGGCAGGCGGGCAAAGCGCATGGCCATCACCGTGAACTCCGCCCGGGTGATGGTGCGCTCGGGGGCGAATTTCCCGCCGCCTACGCCTTCCACCATGCCCAGGGAGGCCAGGGTCTCCACCGCGCGGGCGTACCAGGCGTCGGCGGGCACGTCGGTGAAGCGGACCGCGGCGGACACCTCCTGGTCCAGCAGGAGGTTGTAGAACATCTGGGCCGCCTGGGCCCGGGTCATGTGGTCGTCGGGGCCGAAGAGGCCACCGCCGTAGCCGTTCAGGTACGCGAGGTGATCCTCGGTGTTCAGCCAGCCGGAGACGCCGGTGTCGTCCGGGTCGGCAAGCTGCTTTTCGGGCGCGAAGAGGGCCTCAATGGTGTGGGCCTTACGCACGCCTCGAAGGTGTACTTGTCCACCGCGCCTACGCTCTCGCCGTCCACCAGCACGTCGGCAATCTCATACCCGGCATCGGGGGTGATGCGGAAGGTCTTGTCGCTGCCGCGGCTCACCCGCACCCTGCCGTCCGGGCTGATCCCGCCGCCATGGCCCGCGCTGGCCTCAATGGTGTACCGGGTCGTGCCGGTGCTGCCGCCGCCGTTATAGCTCCACTGCGCATAGAGGACGGCATCCTGGCCGGTGAGCTGGAAGGCGTCGCCGGCGGCATAATCCTCGCCGCTGCCGTCCGCCTGGGTGTTCCACCCGGCAAAGCTGTAACCGGAGCGGGTGAAGGTGTTTTCCGCCACGGTGACGGCGGTCCACTTTTTGGCGCTCTGGGGGCAGGCCGAGCCCTCGCCGCTGTTGGCGTCATAGGTCAGGGTGACGGTGCCCTCGTTGGCGTCGGGGACGTTGTTATTGTTGGTATCCTCACCGAAGGTCACAGAAATGGTGTGATCTTCCCGGACATCGGCGAAGGTATAGGATTCCCACTTTTCCCAGGTGTCCATGCCGGGCAGCAGGTTGTACCCCGTTGTTGACATAGGCCGTGCCGTCGATGGTGCCCCGGTCCACGGCATAGCCGGTGTCCGGAGTAAAATCAAACTTCTGGCTGTTCCCGGCCGGGACATAGACCTTGCCCTCCGGGGCGATGGAGCCGTTCTTACCCGCGGAGGAGGTGATGGAGGGATTCTGAGTGATGTCGGGCTTGCCGTCGTTGTCGGTGTCCCAGCCCCAGACGGCGTATACGGTGATACTGGAGTCGGTGAAGGGCACCTGCTCCGCAACACCGGCGGGCATGGTGTCACCCTGCGAGAGAATGCGGTCAATCTGTGTCTTGGACCAGCCCACGAAACGGGCCGTTCCCTTGTCGCTGGTTGTAGTTCCGGTGAGGCTGAGGCCGCTTCCGTCGGCCAGGGCAACCGTATTGCCCTTGACATAAGTGCCGCTGTCGGTGGGCAGAACCCCCTGCAAGGTGCCGTTCTCCAGCTCGTTTTCGGCGTAGGTCAGCTTGTACTTGCCGGTCTCGTTCACGTCCGGCACGCCGTCGCCATTGGTATCCACGCCCCAGGCGGCGTAAACCGTCGTGTCGCCGTTGATGTCTACGGTGGCAACAGTGGTGGGCGCTGTATCGCTGGCGGTGTAGATCTTGTCTCCGGTGGTGTTCGCTGTCCATCCAATAAACAGCACATCCACGCCGTCCTGCTGGTCGTGAGTGGGGACGGGGGACTGCTTCAAGGTGTAGCCGGTCTGGGTGTCCAGCAGCTCCGTTCCAGGGCCGCCGCCGCCGTTGGGATCATAGGTCAGGATATGGAGATTTTGCTGCTGACCGTGATGGTGCCGGTGAAGTCGGTGTAGTTTTGGCTGCGGATCACAATGGGGATCTCGGCCACCTTTCCGGTATCCTGTGTGTCCACAGCGTTGGCTTTCAAGGTCAGAAGATTGCCTGTGATCGTTACATCGTTTGAGGTAAAATAGGACTCCTTGCCGGACTCGAACTTTATGTCGCCCTTCGTATACGAGGTAATGCCGAGTGGCGTTATCCGGATTCAAAGTGCGAAGATCAAAGGAATAACTTCTGGCGGCCCGGTTGGCGATGGTCAAGGTGCCGGGGTTGGCGGCAATACCGGCCTGGGTGGGGTCAGCTTTGGTAATGACTACTGGTTTGGTGTCTTGGCTGGACTCAGGATATAGTGTGCCGCCCTGGTGCCGGTCAGCGCGTAAGCAATGGTGACCGACCGATTGCCGGCGTTTGCATTGCTCAGTGTTCCGGTGGCGGTCACATCCACATCATCGCTGCCCACAATGTCAGCTTGGGTCAGTTCGGCCTCGACTGTAACCGACGCCTGTCCATCATAGGGCCACGTATACGGACTGGAGTGACCGTTCAGCTTCACGGTGCTGTCATCCACGGAAATCGGCTTTTGAGCCACAGATACGGTGACGGTACCGCTGGCGGCGGCATAGCCATCGTCTCCGCCTTTTCCGCCACGCTGGCGGTAATGACAGCGGTTCCGCTGCCGGTGATGGTAACCTCACCACTCGGGGCTACTGTTACCACATCTTCATTATTGCTAGCAAAGGTAACGAGACTATCAGGAGAAATAAGGCTATCATCCTTTTGAAGTTCGACAGTTAGAGTGAAGTTTTCATCCCCATAGGTCTTGTTGATGGTACCATTTGTAACAACCTCATCTCCCTGCCGGATCACAACCGGATAAATGGGCAGATTGGTAATCGTGATGGTCAGTGTCCCGGACTTGGACTCTGGCGCAAAATTGGAATCACTGTGGCTGAAAACCCAATAGAGGGGTACCTCTTCGCCGGCGGATGTATTCTGAAGAGAGGTATCGGTCACCGCTTGCGAATGTTGCTCATCCATATACCAAGTCAGTTTCCCAGCCCTCAGGCCGGTCAGGTCATCTTGAATCGACGGGTCAATGGAAATGGTGGCAGGGGGCAGCTTGGACAGGAGCTGCGTTTCACCATGCGCCACTGTCCAATTCCCGTCGGACACGTTAATGGTATAATCGGCGGGTTGAATGGTAAAGGTCCTGAAGGCGCTGCCCTCCAGCAGGTCGCCGGCACCAGTGGAGGTAACAACGGCCTTGGCGGTCTCTCCGGCGTTTGTGGCATCTGTGTAAGTTACGGTATAGTCCGCCGGATTCCCATAGGTATGGGAATAGCCCCACAGATTTAATGTAACGCTTACCTCGGGGCTCTGCTCCGTGCCGTTGTAGGTCAGGTCCTCCGCGCCGGACAGGGCAATCAGCTTTTCCTCCGGGGGCAGTTTGACGGTGCCGGTGCATTCCAGTGTACCGCTGCCATCTGTCTGGTCAAGACCTTCCCGCAGAATCAGGGTGCTTCCCTCGTCTACGGTGACGGTGCCGTTATTGGTCAGTTTGCCGTCCTGGCCGATTTCCAGAGTGGCGTAGGCGTAGTTTCGGTCATTCTGGACGACCAGCAGCTCGGTGCCGCTTTCCACCACAAGCGGATAGTCAATCACCGGCTCGCCCCAGACCTGGATATTGGCCTCTGTGTCATTCAGGTGAACCGTACCGTCCTCACCCACCGTCGCGCTCGTATTACTGCCCTCATAGCTGATAAAAATACCGTCCCAGTCAGCGAAGCCGGAGGGGTCCCCAATGCCGTCCGGGGCCACGATGACGGCGTTTCCGCCCGTGCCGGTGGTGAAGGCTCCGTTGTCGCTTGTACCGATAGCACGGTTGCCGCTGCCGATGCTGGTGGAGTCCGCACCGCCCTCGGCGTATACCACACCGCCGTTGATGGTGACGGTTCCGCTATAGTTTGCGTTCTCACCGGAGCCGATGCCCGCGCCGCCGGTACTGCCGCTTGACCCACCGATGGCCGTGACGTATCCGCCGTTGATGGTAACATTGCCGGTTACAGTCCCGCTGCCGACCTCGTAGCCGCCGCCGATGCCCGCGCCGCCTCCGGAGCCTCGGGCAATGATGGTACCACCGTTGATGGTGATATTGCCAAAATTACTGCTGGCGCCATATCCACCGCCGATTCCGGCCGCCCCCAAACCGATGGATGCCCCCCCGGCGGAGGCCTCGAGTAATCCGTTTCCTTCAAAGGTAACGGAGGAACCGGACTCCACCCAGATGGCAGGATGATTCCGGTAACCTCTGAGAGTGTTGTTGCCCTCCAGTATAAAGGTGACATCTGCGTTACCAGTTATATCAATAGCAGATTTCTCAACGCCCGGTGAGTCAATAGTAAGATTACTAAGCGTAATTGTATGGGTTCCGCCATCAATGGTCTGATTCCTCCTGTTCCCACTCCAGGTCTCTTCGCTTTCACTAAAAGCTAGAGAAGTTGAAGGAAGAATAGATAGTAACATACATAAGGATAATAATGCGGCAAACCACCGTTTTTTTTGATGTCTCATGGTGTATCCTCCTCGTATAATAAGTTTCAAAGTTAATAGTTTCAGGTATCAGCAGGCTTTGAGGTGCCCGTGATACAATAGCTGTAGGACAGCAGGGTCAAGTTCTGAGTCCTCCGGTTGAGCCGTAAGGCTACTTCACTGAAAGTCTGTTCCCCTGAACCGGAAGTTAGCTGCAAACTCATTGGCTGTTTGCCTGGGACAAGACCGCCCTTTCAGCAGTGAGGGCTATCGCATTGGTCTGCCCAGGAATGATTCTGATAAGCGAGGGTGCCAGATGCTCCGGTTATCATGGGTATCTCAAAGCCTGCTGGCCTGAAATCTCCATGCGGGGAGGTGAAAATTGTGAATCCACTATTCGTTGGCATTGATGTGAGCAGCAAGAACAATGTGGCCTACCTGATGAAACCGGACGGCAGCAAACACTCCAGCTTCTCCGTGCAGAATAACCTTGGCGGTGCTAAACTGTTATCAGAGAGAATCGTATCGGCACTTGGCTCCATGCAGCTTGAGCGTGTGGTGATTGGCCTGGAGGCCACCTCCATCTACGGGGACAGCCTAGTCTATGCTCTTCGTGAGGATGGCCGCTTGGGGCGGTTTCAGAGGAAAATCCATGTTCTAAATCCAAAGCAGGTGCGGAAATTCAAGGAAGCCTATTCTGACCTGCCAAAGAACGACTGGGTGGACGCCTTTGTGATTGCCGACCATCTCCGTTTCGGCAGAATCAACAGGGAGGTCTACATGGACGATTACCGCTACAAAGCCCTGCAAACCCTTACCAGAGCCAGATTTGATGTCATCCAAAACTTGACCCGGGAGAAGCAGCGGTTCGCCAACTACTTATTCCTCAAATGCTCCGGCATGGCCCAGGACAAAGACATTCAGAACACCAGCGCCACCACCATCGCACTCATGGAACACTTTGAAACCGTGGATGACTTGGCGAATGCCGACCTGGAGGAACTGACTGCCTTTATTACTGAAACAGGCCGTGGCAAATTTGCTGACCCGGATGCTACCGCCAAGGCAGTTCGGGCTGCAGCCAAAGGCTCCTATCGGCTGCCCAAAACAGTAAACGACACTGTAAACCAAGCAATGGCTGTTTCTATTGCCTCCATGCGCGCCTTGAAAGGGCAGGTCAAAGTATTAGATAAGGCCATTGAACAGCAGTTTGAAATCATTCCGAACACTTTGACCTCCATCCCCGGTATTGGCAAGGTCTACTCCGCCGGTATCATTGCTGAGATTGGTGATATCCACCGTTTTGATTCCCAAGCCTCGGTTGCCAAATACGCCGGCCTTGTCTGGAACAGGAGCCAGTCTGGCGACTTCGAGGCCGAACACTCCAGAATGATTAAATCCGGCAACCGCTATCTCCGCTACTACCTGCTGGAAGCCGCCAACTCCGTGAGAAGATGCGACTCCGAGTTCCGGCGTTACTATGACCTCAAATTCAAAGAGGTCAACAAGTACCAGCATAAACGCGCACTCGCTTTAACTGCCAGAAAACTGGTCCGGTTGGTCTTTCGGCTGCTAAAGGACAACCGCCTGTATATCCCGCCGGAGGGCTGAGAGCGCAGCTTGCCACTCTGACTCATAGGCCCTGTTTCAAAATTTCTCAGGGACAGGGCTTTGGTTGGTGTTGCCTTTTTGCTGTCTACACAGTGCTTTTTACTCTGTTTCGCTTAAAATTTTCTTGCATCACCTACTTGACTTCATACCATTGGACTTTTTGTAAATGTCTACCTTTTTAAACGAGGATACAACATTTTGCGATAGGAAGATTTAGGAAATAAATTTGTAAAATATATTAATAGCCTGTTGCAATTTTCCTGCAAAAATGATATATTTACTAAACATCCACATGTTTGATAATGTAGACATTTAAAAACACGATGTCCGCTTCTGCGGGCATTTTTTATGCGCGGCCGGTCGGGGCGGGGACGGCTGGAGCAAAATGAAGCCAGTTGGCACTTCCGTGCGCCCAAAGTGGCGAAAATTGAGCAAAAGAGAAAGAAAACCGACGGGTATCTCTTGCAATCTTTTGGCAAAATGGTATAATGTCTCCGGTTACTGTATTTGAGTATAGTAGTGCAACGTAAATCTAGGAGGAATGACAATGGCCAACACGCATAAGTATGTCTATTTGTTCTCAGAGGGCAACGGCTCCATGCGGGAGCTGCTGGGCGGCAAGGGCGCCAACCTGGCTGAGATGACCAATCTGGGTATGCCCGTGCCCCAGGGCTTCACCGTCACCACCGAGGCCTGCACCCAGTATTATAACGACGGCCGCCAGATCAACGCGGACATCCAGGCCCAGATCTACGAGTACCTGGGCAAGATGGAGGCCATCTGTGGCAAGAAGTTCGCCGATCCCGAGAACCCCCTGCTGGTTTCCGTGCGCTCCGGCGCCCGCGCCTCCATGCCCGGCATGATGGACACCATCCTCAACCTGGGCCTCAACGACACCGTGGTGGAGGGCCTGGCCAAGTTCACCAACAACCCCCGCTTCGCCTACGACTCCTACCGCCGGTTCATCCAGATGTTCTCCGACGTGGTGATGGAGCTGAGCAAGAAGCGCTTTGAGGAGATTATCGACGACGTCAAGGCCAAGAAGGGCGTCAAGCAGGACGTGGAGCTGGATACCGAGGACATGAAGAACCTGGTGGTTCTGTTCAAGGAGTTCTACAAGAAGGAGAAGGGCGAGGACTTCCCCCAGGATCCCAAGGTCCAGCTCATGGAGGCCGTCAAGGCCGTGTTCCGCTCCTGGGACAACCCCCGCGCCAACGTCTACCGCCGCATGAACGAGATCCCCTACGACTGGGGCACCGCCGTCAACGTCCAGTCCATGGTGTTCGGCAACTCCGGCGACAACTCCGGCACCGGCGTGGCCTTCACCCGCAACCCCGCCACCGGCGAGAAGGCCCTGTTCGGCGAGTACCTGATCAACGCCCAGGGCGAGGACGTGGTGGCCGGCGTGCGCACCCCTTCCCCCATCTCCAAGCTGCATGAGGAGATGCCCGCGGTGTACGAGCAGTTCGCCGCCATCGCCGACCGCCTGGAGAAGCACTACAAGGACATGCAGGACATGGAGTTCACCATCGAGAATGGCAAGCTCTATATGCTGCAGACCCGCAACGGCAAGCGCACCGCCGCCGCCGCCCTGAAGGTGGCCGTGGATCTGGTGGACGAGGGTATGATCGACGAGAAGGAGGCTGTGTGCCGCGTCGATCCCAAGCAGCTCGACGCCCTGCTGCACCCCACCTTTGACGCCGAGGCCCTGAAGAAGGCCCAGGTCGTTGGCAAGGGCCTGGCCGCCTCCCCCGGTGCCGCCTGCGGCCGCGTGGTGTTCACCGCCGAGGAGGCCAAGGAGTGGCACGAGCGGGGCGAGAAGGTCATCCTGGTCCGCCTGGAGACCTCTCCCGAGGACATCGAGGGCATGCAGGTCTCCCAGGGCATCCTGACCGTCCGCGGCGGCATGACCTCTCACGCCGCCGTGGTGGCCCGCGGCATGGGCACCTGCTGCGTGTCCGGCTGCGGCGACATCGTGGTGGACTATGAGAACAAGAAGTTCACCCTGGCCGGCAAGGAGTACCACGAGGGCGACTGGATCTCCCTGGACGGCTCCACCGGCAACATCTACGGCGAGGCCGTGGCCACCGTGCCCGCCGACCCCGGCTCCGGCTACTTCGGCCGCCTGATGGGCTGGGCGGACAAGTACCGTCAGCTCATGGTCTACACCAACGCCGACACCCCCCGCGACGCCGCCCAGGGCCGCGCTTTCGGCGCCCAGGGCATTGGCCTGTGCCGCACCGAGCATATGTTCTTTGAGGGCGAGCGCATCAAGGCCATGCGCGAGATGATCGTCGCCGACAACACCGAGGACCGCAAGAAGGCCCTGGCCAAGATCATGCCCTACCAGCAGGGCGACTTCGAGGGCCTGTACGAGGCCATGGAGGGCTGCCCGGTTGTCATTCGCTTCCTGGATCCCCCGCTGCACGAGTTCCTGCCCACCAAGGAGGAGGACATCAAGGAGATCGCCGGCGAGATCGGCGTCACCGTAGAGCGCCTGCACGAGGTTATCGCCTCCCTGCACGAGTTTAACCCCATGATGGGCCACCGCGGCTGCCGTCTGGCCGTCTCCTACCCGGAGATCGCCGAGATGCAGACCACCGCCGTCATCAACGCCGCCATCAACGTCCAGAAGAAGCACCCCGACTGGAAGATGGTGCCCGAGATCATGATCCCCCTGGTGGGCGAGGTCAAGGAGCTCAAGTACGTCAAGGACGTGGTGGTCGCCACCGCCGACAAGATCATCAAGGACGCCGGTATCGACATGAAGTATGAGGTCGGCACCATGATCGAGATCCCCCGCGCCGCCCTGACTGCCGACGAGATCGCCAAGGAGGCCGAGTTCTTCTCCTTCGGCACCAACGACCTGACCCAGATGACCTTCGGCTTCTCCCGCGACGACGCCGGCAAGTTCCTGAGCTACTACTACGACAAGAAGATCTATGAGTCCGATCCCTTCGCCCACCTGGATCAGAACGGCGTGGGCAAGCTGGTCGCCATGGCCGCCAAGCTGGGCAAGGAGACCCGCCCCGACATCCACCTGGGTATCTGCGGCGAGCACGGCGGCGATCCCACCTCCGTGGAGTTCTGCCACAAGGTTGGCCTGAACTACGTGTCCTGCTCCCCCTACCGCGTGCCTATCGCCCGTCTGGCTGCCGCCCAGGCTGCTATCAAGAACCCCCGCAAGTAAGAGTTCTGTCATTCACCATTGGATTTGATGAAGCGCAAACCTTCTATAAATCCCATGGATACGGCATAAAACCGTCAAAATGGCATGATTTGACCGTGGAGGTTTATATCTAATCACCAAAACCCCCGTACATTCCCAATTGGGCAATGTGCGGGGGTTTTTTGTTGTTATTTTGGGCTGTTTGTACAAATCTAAACGGGAACGCAAAAATGTATTCTGATTTCAAAAATACATTTTGTCCATGCTCGCTGCTATTTTCACAGCAGCCAATTCCGTAATTTTGGACGAATTCAGCTTTCAGTAAAGGAGGCCATTATGAGACGAGACGATCAAAGGCAAGCAGTAAAAAACATTCCCTTGGAACAACTGAAGCCATTTAAGAATCATCCCTTTCAGGTACGAGACGATGAGGAATTTCGGCGTCTTGTTGAGAGCATTGAAATTCACGGTGTAATTCATCCAGCGGTGGCTCGCCAGATTGGTGAGGATTGTTATGAACTAATTTCTGGTCATCGACGCAAAGCGGCTTGTGAAGTATTGGGTTACTCTGAGATGCCTGTTTTAGTCCAGTCTATGACGGATGATGAGGCAGTTGTAAACATGGTAGATGCAAACCTTCAGCGTGAAACGATTCTCCCAAGTGAAAGAGCCTTTGCATACAAAATGAAGTTGGTATTCCCATATCCTGATTGACTGTCAGCCCTCCCTGGGGATGCTTACGGTCAATGCGTTGGCGGCTGCCAACAGGGTCATAATCCCCGTCCAGGCGGAGTATCTGCCCGCCAAGGGCCTGGAACAGCTGCTCCAGACGGTCAATAAGGTGAAACGGCAGATCAACCCCAAGCTCCAGATCGACGGTATCCTGCTGACGATGGTGGACAACCGCACCAACTTTGCCAAGGAGATTGCGGCTCTGCTGCGGGAAACCTACGGCAGCAAAATCAAAGTGTTCGGAACTGAGATTCCCCATTCTGTCCGAGCAAAGGAAATCAGCGCCGAGGGCAAAAGCATTTTTGCCCATGACCCCAAGGGCAAAGTGGCCGAGGGCTACAAGAATCTGACCCAGGAGGTGATGAAACTTGAAAAGCAGCGCGAAAAAAATAGAGCTGGCCTCAGTAGATGACCTGTTTTCTACTGAAGAAAGTCGGCAAGACGAGCAACTGGAAAAAATCCAGGAAATTCCCCTATCTGAACTGCATCCGTTCAAGGATCACCCCTTCAAGGTCAAGGATGATGATGCAATGATAGAAACCGCAGACAGCATCAAAAAGTATGGCGTGTTGGTTCCTGCGATTGCCAGACCTCTGCCTGATGGCAGTTATGAGCTGGTAGTCCAGAGTTTGGAAGCATTCGAGTAATCGAGGAAAATGGGAAATACCTGTTCTGCGGCGCTGATGTTGCAAAATCGCTGGGATACAAAGATACAGTAAATGCCCTAAAGACACATTGCAGAGAAGGTGGGGTGGCGTTTTACCACCTCACCGATAATTTGGGGCGTAAACAGAAAGCTAAATTCATCAGCGAAGGAAACCTGTATCGCTTGATTGTCCACAGTAAATTGCCATCGGCAGAACGATTTGAGCAATGGGTCTTTGACGAGGTTCTTCCTACCATTCGCAAGCATGGGGCCTATCTCACAAAAGAAAAGCTATGGGAAGTAGCCACTTCACCGGAGGCACTGCTCAAGCTCTGCTCAGATCTCCTGGCTGAACGAGAGGAGAATGTATCTCTGCGCATAGCAAACGCACAGCTGGAGGGTAAAGCCGCTTTCTATGACCTGTTCATTGATTTGGAGCATAGCACCAATCTCAGAACTACTGCCAAAGAGCTTGCTGTCCCGGAACGCCGCTTTGTCCGATTTCTTCTGGAAAAGCGTTTTGTGTACCGCACTGCGTCCGGCAATGTACTGCCCTATGCAAAGCCAGCCAATGAAGGGCTGTTTTGTGTAAAGGACTACTGCAATCACGGTCATACCGGTTCTTATACGCTGATAACTCCGCAAGGCAAGCTGTATTTTGCCCAGCTTCGGGAGATGATCTTGCTGGTCTCATAAGAACGGAAGGGAAGTGGGTTTTATGCAGGAAGGCAAAACAATCGGTCAGCTGATGGAGGAAATGCGCCAGAAGGCCGGGGCGCAGAACTACCACGGCCATGACTACATGGATCTTCAGCGATTTGCGGAGAATACCCGGCACATGGTTATTTTTGATGTGCTGACCGATGACTCCCCGGTGGGCTGGAAAGGAGAACGGACCCGCCTGTTTTTGTCAGATATAGGCTATGAAAAAGCGCTGGACAGTCAGGCAAAGGGGCAGATCAAAATTCTCAGCCATGCAAAGGTCAGAAATGGAGATTTGTTTTATGACCACAAAGAACAGATACGATAGGAGGTATCCGATATGAATGAGGAAAAGAAAGTACCCTTCAAGTGGGAATATGGGGAAGAAACCATATCGCTGCAACTTGGGATGTATGCGAATAATCAGCGGCTTTATACAGACCACACAGGAGGTCGAGATTTACTTCAATTTTGTCGGGCGATTCGTTCCTCCGGCGTTTGGAGAAGTGGAGCTTACCCCAGAGGAATTAGAAGAAATCCGCAAGCGTGAGGAACGCAAGGACAGGCTTCATCAGAACTACTTGAAGCGGAAAGCCAGCGGAGCGCAGAAGCGATACGAGGACAAAATCAAGGGGAGAAAAAAGGCAGAAATCGAAGCCAAGAAAGCCGCTATTCGTGCGGAGGACATTGCAAAGGGAGTGTTCGTCCCTGTCAGCAGTTTACCGCAGAGAGAGCCGATGAAAGGAGTACAAACAGCATGAATATCACTTACACACGGAACGGCGATTATCTTATCCCGAACATCATTATCCGCAAGACCAAGCCCATCGGACACTACGGCAGACTTCGCAAGGCGTATTTAGAAATGCACCGCCCGATACTGTTCAATGAACTGGTGCTATCCGACAAGCTCTTTGAGCATTGCGCCGAGATTGACGAAGCGGCACGAAACCGCATGGAGCTGATCGTGCGGTCACTGGCAGAGCAAAACGGCGTGACCGAGCAACTGAAAGCCAAAAACCAAATGGAATGGGTGCGGCAGATGAACGCTTGCAAGGCGCAGGCAGAGGAAGTTGTGAAAGCGGAATTGATTTATAATTGAGCGAGAAAGTCCGGGCAGAAAACTGTTCGGACTTTTCTCATATATTCCAAAGTTGCGGTAGACTTGTTCACAAGTTTTATGGTATAATTTGAACACGAAATTGAGCAACAAATCGGAAGCTGTGGAGGAAAAGCATTATGAAAAAAATTATGTTTGGTAACAGTTTAATGCTCTTAGGTATTGCAATAATGATTCTTGCAGGTTTAGAGCTGATATACATTGGTATTATGTGGGCGTCTTTTCTTTTAATACCTGTAGGATTTATTATGGCTGTTATAGGTTTTTTTAGCAAAGACAGTTAAATTCAAGTTTGTCGAACTGATAAAATCCCTTTAGGAACTAAAGGGCGCACTTCTATACTCTCTGTCGAGAGTAGTGCGCCCTGCGGAGCTTCATTCTCCGTCAGCAGAAGAAAACTGCATGACCGAGAATGTTGCGTCACTTCGTTCCGTCAAGGTGGCTACACCCCCTTGCGCCGCTAAAGCGGCTATCCCCTGTGGACTTGCCGTCCGCAAACGGTTTTGACAAACCGTTCGCCGCCAGCAAGTTTGAAAATCAAGAATCTTAATTTGATAAAGGAGTGTGATTCTATGAAAAAGAAATTACCCATAATCCTCTTGGGTGTTATTTTGGCTTGTGTGTTGGTTTTCGGTTTCCTTTATGCAAACAATGATATTGGTAAAACCGCAAACAGTTTAGAAGCAGACATTCGCCAATCTCAAAAAATTTTGGATGATTGGATTGTTGATGGAAGCATTTCCGACACAATGGCTGCATTTATTTCTTACCCACAGGACAAGACAGACCACACTTTTTCTGTCTATGTAAATCGCCCTGGCTTGTCTTTTGGATATTTCTTCCGTGGTGGTGGAGATATAGTTGAGGTTGATGATTACATTGCAGAGTTTGTTGTTGGGGGAAATAACGAAAGGGCATTTATCTCAATGAATACCCAAAATATTGTTCGACTTGAAGTAGATGATGGCAACGGCATTCAGGTGATTGATATTGATAGTGGCAAGCCTTTCGCCATTGTCCTGCCCCTCAATGTAGGAAACATCTGTTTCTATGATACGAATGGAAATGTTGTGGAATATCTTCGCCAACAACTTTGACCAACTTCAATTTACCGAACTGAACACAACAACTGAATACCGAAAAACTGACCGTTGACTGGTCGCAATCTGCGAAAAGTTGACGGTCTTTTTTTATCCCCATTTTCAAAAAAGGAGGTCACGAAAAATGGCAAAACCGAAAAACCTTGAACAGCTCCGAGCCGAAAAGGAACAGGTCGAGACACAGCTTGCACAGGAACAGCACAAGCTGGAGCGTCTGGAGAACAGAAAGAAGTATCTGGAGAAAGGCGAGAGACAAAAGCGCACCCACCGTCTTTGCAATCTGGGCGGCACGATTGAGAGCCTTGCCCCGGAGTTCAAAGATCTCACACGCACCGAAATGACGGAGCTGATGGAGTACATCTTTTCTCTGCCCGAAGTCCAGCGAGCCGTCCGTCACATGGCGATTACCCACATCAACCAAGCGAGCAGAGGAAAGGAGCAGAAAGCCGATGGCACTATTTCATCTGAGCGTCACGCAGACTAAGCGAAGCGCAGGACAGTCCGCTATTGCTTCTGCCGCCTACCGTGCCGGGGAGCGATTGTATAAGACCAACAACTTTTACGCCGCCCTTGCGCGGCAGGACCAATTAGACCGGGAGGTGTATCGCATTGTTCAAGGCAAAAAAGCAAACGCCTGCCAAGGACGCGCCGGGAAAAGGCCGCCGCAGGCTGACCCGCGCCGAGCGCCGGGAGATCGACGCGGCCATCCGCAGGGCGGCCCGGACCGATAAAAAGGAGCTGTCCGCCCAGGACAGCATCCCCTATCAACGTATGTGGCCGGACGGCGTGTGCCGGGTCACGGACACCTACTACACCAAGACGGTGCAGTTTCAGGACATCAATTACCAGCTCAGTCAGAACGAGGACAAGGCGGCCATTTTCGAGGGGTGGTGTGATTTCCTGAACTATTTTGACAGCTCCATCCGCTTCCAGTTTTCCTTCCTTAATCTGGCGGCCACCAGGGAGAGCTATGAGAAGCGCATCGTGATCCCGCCCCAGGGGGACGATTTTGACAGCATCCGGGCGGAGTACACGGAAATGCTGCAAAACCAGCTTGCCAGAGGAAATAACGGTCTGGTCAAGACCAAGTACCTCACCTTCGGCGTCGACGCGGAGAGTATCCAGTCGGCCAAGCCCCGGCTGGAGCGCATCGAGACCGATTTGCTCAACCACTTCAAGCGGCTGGGCGTGTCCGCCGCGCCTCTCAACGGTGCGGAGCGCCTGTGCCTGCTGCATAGTATCTTCCACATGGACGAGCCGGAACCATTTCGCTTTTCCTGGGACTGGCTGGCTCCCTCTGGCCTGTCTACCAAGGACTTCATCGCCCCCACACCCCTGGAATTTCCGGGCGGCAAGACCTTCCGTATGGGTCGGAAGTTCGGCGCGGTTTCCTTCCTCCAAATCCTGGCCCCGGAGCTGAATGACCGTATTCTGGCGGATTTCCTGGATATGGAGTCCAGTCTTGTGGTGTCCATGCACGTCCAGTCTGTGGATCAGGTCAGCGCCATCAAGACCATCAAGCGTAAGATCACCGACCTGGACCGCACCAAGATCGAGGAACAGAAAAAAGCGGTCCGGGCCGGGTATGACATGGACATCATCCCCTCAGACCTTGCCACCTACGGCGAGGAGGCCAAGAAGCTGCTGCAAGACCTCCAGAGCCGGAATGAGCGCATGTTCCTGGTGGCGTTCCTGCTGATGAACACGGCGGAGAGCCGGAAGCAACTGGACAACAACATGTTCCAGGCCGGTTCCACCGCGCAGAAGCACAACTGCCGTCTGGTGCCCCTGGACCTTCAGCCGGAGGAAGGGCTGATGAGCTGCCTGCCCCTGGGTCTCAATCAGGTGGAGATACAGCGGGGGCTTACCTCGTCCAGCACAGCTATCTTTGTGCCCTTTACCACCCAGGAGCTGTTCCAGACCAGCCCCGAAGCCCTTTACTACGGCATCAACGCCCTGTCCAACAACCTTATCATGGTGGACCGGAAACTGCTCAAAAACCCCAACGGCCTCATTCTCGGCACCCCCGGCTCCGGCAAGTCGTTCAGCTCCAAGCGGGAGATCACCAACGTGTTTCTCGTCACGGAGGACGACGTGCTGGTCTGTGACCCGGAGGACGAGTACGCCCCACTGGTCAAGCGCCTGGGCGGGCAAGTGGTAAAAATCTCCCCCACTAGCACCCAGTATGTCAACCCCATGGACATCAACCTCAACTACTCGGACGACGACAACCCCCTGGCCCTCAAGGTGGACTTCCTGCTCTCCTTCTGCGATATCGTGGTGGGCAGCAAGGACGGCCTCCAGCCGGTGGAGAAAACGGTCATTGACCGCTGTGTGCGGAATGTGTACCGCCCCTACCTGGCAGACCCGGACCCAGCCCGGATGCCCATTCTCCAGGACCTCTACGACGAGCTGCTGGCTCAGCCGGAAACGGAGGCCCAGCGCATCGCGGCGGCGCTGGAGCTGTATGTCACCGGCTCCCTCAACGTGTTCAACCACCGGACCAACGTGGAGCTGACCAACCGGCTGGTGTGCTTCAACATCAAGGAGCTGGGCAAGCAGCTCAAGCAGCTGGGGATGCTGGTCATTCAGGACCAGGTGTGGAACCGGGTCACGGTCAACCGGGCGGCGGGAAAGACCACTCGCTACTATGTAGACGAGTTCCACCTGCTGCTCAAGGGGGAGCTGGCAAGCTGGAGTGTGGAGATTTGGAAGCGATTTCGCAAATGGGGCGGCATCCCCACCGGGATCACGCAGAATATCAAGGACCTGCTGGCCTCCCGCGAGATCGAAAATATCTTCGAGAACTCGGACTTCATCTATATGCTCAATCAGGCGGCGGGGGACCGGCAGATTTTAGCCAAGCAGCTCAACATCAGCCCCCACCAGCTCTCCTATGTGACCCATTCCAGCGAGGGTGAGGGGCTGCTGTTCTACGGCAACGTGATTCTGCCCTTTATAGACCGCTTTCCCAAGGACACGGAGCTTTACAGGATCATGACCACCAAGCCCCAGGAGGTGTCTGGTTGAGACGAGAGCCGCGCTTGCAGTTTACGAAAGAGAACGGGAAAATCCCGCCCTGGAAAAGCCCATCCGCAAAGTGGATCGGGCGGCGGACCGGGCGGATGAGGCCCAGGTGAAGGTCCCCAAGCGGAAGGTCAAGCAGCGCACCGTGGACCCGGAGACCGGGGCCGTCACGGTGCGCTTGCAGTTTGAGGACAAGAAGCCGCCCTCCAAGCTCCAACATGCGCTGCGGGAGGCCCCGGCAGATACGGTGCTGGGCGCGGTGCATCGGGAGGTCCGGCAGAGTGAGGCGGACAATGTGGGAGTGGAGAGCGCCCATAAGACGGAGGAGGCGGCAGAGAGCGCCGGGCGTCTGGTCCGGGCTGGGTATCGCTCCCAAAAGCTGCGCCCCTACCGCAAGGCGGCTGCGGCAGAGCGGAAGCTGGAAAAGGCGAACGTCAATGCCCTATATCAAAAGAGCCTGGAAGAGAACCCCGGCCTTTCTAGTAATCCGCTGTCTCGTTGGCAGCAGAAGCAGGCCATCAAGCGGCAGTATGCCGCCGCCCGCCGCGCCGGTCAGACCGCCGCCACCGTTGGGCAGACTACCGCGCACACGGCCCAGTCTACAAAGAAGGCGGCGAAAAAGAGCCGTCAGGCGGCAGACTTTGCGCGGAGGCACAAAGGGCCTTCTGATTGCTGCGGGCCTGTTTCTGGTAGTCGCGTTCTTCCTCAACTGCATGTCCTCCTGTTCCGTGCTGGTGCAGGGCGGCATGTCTGGCATCGCCAGCACCACCTATCCCTCTACCGACGAGGCCATGCTGGGCGCGGAGGCCGCCTATGCTGGGATGGAGGCGGAGCTGCAAAACTACCTGGACACCTACGAGAGTACCCATTCCTACGACGAATACCACTTCGACCTGGACGAGATCGGGCATGACCCCTATGTGCTCATTTCTATCCTCACCGCCTATCATCAGGGAGAGTGGACGCTGGACGAGGTACAAGTGACGCTGGATATGCTCTTTGAGAAGCAGTATATCCTTACCGAGCGTGTCGTGGTGGAGACCCGGCATGATAGCGAGGGAGGACCCCTACTCCTGGTACATCTGCTATGTAACGCTGGAAAATACCGACCTGTCCCACCTGCCGGTCTACATCATGGGCGAGGACCAGCTTTCCATGTATGCCGTCTATATGGCGACCCTGGGCAACCGCCCGGACCTGTTCCCGCAGAGCCAGTACCCCAACGCCTCCCAAAAGGAGGACTATCTGGACTACGACGTGCCCCCGGAGGCATTGGAGGACGAGCAGTTTGCCGCCATGCTGGAGGAGGCGGAGAAATACCTGGGCTACCCCTATGTTTGGGGTGGGTCCAGCCCCTCCACCTCCTTTGACTGCTCCGGCTACGTGTCCTGGGTGCTCAATCACAGCGGCTGGGATGTGGGGCGGCTGGGGGCGCAGGGCCTGTGCAACATCTGCACCCCCGTCACCGCCGCCAATGCCAAGCCGGGCGATCTGGTGTTCTTCAAAGGGACCTATGATACGCCGGGGGTCTCTCACTGTGGCATCTATGTGGGGAATGGCATGATGATCCACTGTGGGTCCCCAATCTCTTACGCAAACCTGAATACAAGCTACTGGCAGGAGCACCTATATTGCTATGGCCGCCTGCCCTGAGAGGAGTGTTTTCATTGAACCCGAAAATCACAAAACTGCTGGCGGAGCGGGAGAAAAACAGCGAGAAGATCGCCAAGCTCAACGCCCGCAACGACGAGATCGACAAACAGGTGACGGAGCTGGAGAACCTGGATATTGTGGGCATTGTCCGGCGCATGGGCGTGACGCCGGACGAGCTGGCCGCGCTCATGCAGGCGGCCCGTCCGTCCGGGCCGCAGTCTGCCGACCCTGCGGAAAAGGAGGAGGCAAACTATGAGGAAACTTAAAACTCGTCTGTTCACCGGCCTGTTGGCCGTGATGCTGTGCTGCACCGCCTTGACCCCTGCCGCTTTCGCCTACGCCGAGGACCCGGAGGAAGGAACTTCGGAGAAACCCGTCACCGGGGGCGTGGAGCCGGAACCCCTGACCCCGGAGGGCAACCTAACCATCGTGGACGACATTGAGGGTGACGCTGCCGGGGATAAGCAGTTTATCACCGTCCAGACCAAGAGCGGCAATACCTTTTATATTATTGTGGACCGGGCGGCGGACGGTGAGAACACCGTCTATTTCCTGAACGCCGTAGACGAGGCCGACCTGATGGCGCTCATGGAGGACGGGAACCCGCCGCATGTTCCTGCATGGAGAAGTGCGCGGCTGGGGCAGTCAACACCGCCTGCCCGGTGTGTCAACATGACCGAGTGCGCGGGAAAGGAGGCGGAGCCGGAACCCACCCCGGAACCGGAGGAAACGCCGGAGCCGGAGAAAGGGGTAGGCGGCCTGAACCCCGCCGTGCTGCTGGCTGTCCTGGTCCTGCTGGGCGGCGGTGGGGCGCTGGCCTACTTCAAGCTGGTCAAGGGCAAACAGGCCAGCACCAGGGGCAGCGCCGATGTGGATGATTATGACTACGGCGAGGGCGAGGAGGACGCCGATGCGGAGCCGGACGAGCCGGAGACGGAGGACGAGGAACTGTGAGATGCTTCACTGACAGCCCCTATGAACGGACGATGATGCCGGCCACACGTAGGCCGCGTCCATCCCGCCCTGCTCCTGCCCCAAAGGGCACCCCTGCCACGGCTGCAAGCGTTTTGGGGAGGGCTGCGTCCTGCCCTGTCACCGGGGCGTCATGCAGCTTTATCCAGCAAAAGTATGAAAAGAGACGGCCCGCCAAGCGGCAGGCCGTCCTTCATACCCTGATTCATATTGCGTTCTCGAAAATTGTGATCCCCGTGGCGTGAATTTCCCAGTCCAATGGGGAGCCGCGTTCAATATGGGTCACGTCAAACACATCTACCGGCCTTTCAGTGACTTGCCGGATCGCCTCCATAAGCCCCACGAACTTCATGCCGCGCAGGTGGCTGTCTACCAGAAGGTCTATATCACTTTCCTGTGTGGCTGTCCCCTGAGCGATGGAACCGAACAGGACAGCACGGGAGACCCCATATTGCTCAAAGACCGGCGCAAGGGCAACTTGCGCATCACGAACCGTCCAGATCATGTTCAGAAATAGGAGGTCCGAAACAGCTTGGGGTAATCTGTCGCGCCGTGGGCAATATGGTACACGACCACCGTATCGCCCAGGAGACGGTAGATCACCAGATATTTACCCGCCAGGATATAGCGATACCCTCCGACACGCAACTGCTCATCCCGGACCGGCGGGCCGGAGAGCGGAAAACGCGTCAACTGCTCCATGGCATCGTAGATTTTATCGGTGATTTCTTGAGCGGACCGGGGGCCGGAGAGGGCCATGTGGACACGCGCAATTTCCTCTAGTTCTGCCTGGGCGGGCGCTAAAATATCCAGCTTACAGATCCTGTCCATAGATGGCCTCCAGACGCTTCCGGGATTCCTCGATGGAATAGACCGGCTGGCCGGACAACCGCGCCTGCTCCGCCGCCTCTATCTTTGCCCGCAGCTTCAAAACTTCTTCCCGGCGCTCATAGGCGTCAATGCTCATAATGACCAGATCGCCCTCGCCATTCTTTGTAATGTAGATGGGCGCATCCTCCGTGTGGGCCAAGTCGGAGATGGAGCCGTAATCATTCCGCAGAGCGGTGGATGGCTTGATAATCATAGCAAAACCTCCAATTATATTTTCTTGATAGTATTCTATCATTATTATACAGGCCGTGCAAGCGTTTTATGCTGCTTGAAAAAGGAGTGAGACAAACTTGTATCAGTTGGTAATTGCGGAAAAGCCCTCGGTAGCCCAAAGTCTGGCCGCCGTGCTGGCTGGACAGCGCCGGAGGGGTATCTGGAAGGAAACGGCTGGCTGGTGAGCTGGTGTGTGGGGCATTTGGCGGAGCTGGCGGACGCCGCCGCGTATAACCCGGCCTACGCCAAGTGGCGGAAGGAGGACCTGCCCATCCTGCCGGAGAGCTGGCGGTTTACCATCGCCAAGGACAAGCGGGACCAGTTTGACGTACTGCGGACCCTCCTTCGGCGGGAGGACGTGTCCGAGGTGGTCAATGCCTGCGACGCGGGCCGCGAGGGGGAGCTGATTTTCCGCACGGTCTATGCCCTGGCAGGCTGCTCCAAGCCCATCTCCCGGCTGTGGATTTCCTCCATGGAGGACGAGGCCATTCGGGAGGGCTTTGCCCATCTGCGCCCCGGACGGGAGTATGACGGGCTGCATCAGGCCGCCCTCTGCCGGTCCAAGGCGGACTGGCTGGTGGGCATCAACGCCACCCGGCTGTTCTCCCTGCTCTATGGCTGCACTCTGAACATTGGCCGCGTGGTCTCCCCCACGCTGGCGCTGGTGGTCCAGCGGGAGGCGGAGATCGCCACGTTCCAGCCGGAGCCGTTCTACATGGTGGAGCTGGACTGTGACGGTCTCTCCCTGGCCGGGGACCGGAAGGCCAGCAAGAAAGAGGCGCAGGAGGCCGCCGCCCGGTGCCAGGGCAGCGCCGCCGTGGTCCAGTCTGTGGAGCGGTGGGAGAAAACGGAGAAGCCACCCGCCCTTTTTGATCTGACCACCCTCCAGCGGGAGGCCAACCGCACCCTGGGCTACACCGCCCAACAGACGCTGGACTACCTGCAAGCCCTCTATGACAAGAAGCTCTCTACTTACCCCCGGACGGACAGCCGGTATCTGACGGACGATATGGAGGCGGGCGTCCCGGCACTGGTCGAGGCGGCTGCCTCCATTTGCGGTGTGACCGCGCCGGAGACGGTGCTGGCCGGACAGGTCTGCGACAGCGCCAGGGTCAGCGACCACCATGCCGTGGTGCCCACGGCCAGCGCGGGCAAGGCGGATCTGGAGGCCCTGCCCATTGGGGAACGGGAGATACTGCGGCTAGTGTCTTTGGGCCTGCTCCGGGCCGTCTGCCCGCCCTGCCGCTCTGCGGAGACCTGCATCACGGCGGTATGCGGCGGAGACCCCTATACCGTCAAGTGGAGGTCGGTTCTGTCCCCCGGCTGGAAGGTATACGCGCAGACGGCAGACGCGGAGGCTGGGAGCGGGCCGGATGGACTGACGGAAGGGCAGACGCTGCCGGTGGCCGCCGCCCAGGTCAAGTCCGGCAAGACCACGCCGCCCAAGCACCACACCGAGGACTCCCTGCTCTCCGCCATGGAGATGGCGGGCAAGGAGGATATGCCGGAAGATGCCGAGAGGCAGGGCATTGGCACACCGGCCACCCGCGCCGCTATTCTGGAAAAACTGGTGTCCGCTGGTTTTGTGGAGCGGAAAAGGGCAAAGAAAACCGTCTCTCTCCTGCCCACCCCCCTGGGCACGGCGCTCATCACGGTGCTGCCGGAGCAGTTACAGTCTCCCACGCTGACCGCCGAGTGGGAGCACCGGCTGAAAGAGGTAGAGCGCGGGACACTGGCCCCCGGCGATTTCATGGACGAGATCGCCGCCATGCTGCGGGAACTGGTGGAGACCTGCCGCCCGGTAGAGGGCAGCGCGGTTCTGTTCCCCTCCACCCGCGAGGCGGTGGGCCGCTGCCCACGGTGCGGCGGGACCGTCACCGAGGGCAGGCAGGGCTTTTTCTGTGAAAACCGGGCCTGCGGTTTCGCCATCTGGAAAAACAGCAAGTGGTGGGAAAACAAAAAGAAAACGCCCACTAAGGCTATTGTAGCCGCGCTGCTGAAGGACGGACGCACCCAGATCTCCGGTCTGTGGTCGGAAAAGACCGGCAAGACCTATACGGCCACGGTGGCACTCACGGACGACGGGACGCGGGCCAGCTTCCGGCTGGAGTTCAGCCATGAATGACCCGCCCCGTATGACCGAGGCCCAGCTTCGCCGGGCCAGACGGCTGATCCGGTCCCTGTGCGCCAACTGCAACGGCGGCAACTGCCTTCTGCTGGACGATGGGTATGAGCCGTGCCCCTGCCCACAGATGCTCACCTGCTCCGTACTCTGCCGGTACTTCCGCGCCGCCGTCCTGCCCGCAGACCGGGAGCTGCAAGCGGAGATTATGGCAGACAGCCGGAGGCGGTGCCGGGAGTGCAGGCGGCCCTTTGTCCCCAAGGCGAAAATACCCTATACTGCCCGGAGCGCCGCACGAAGGACCCGCCACAGCAAGCGCGAGTGGGCGGCCCGGAACAAGGGCAGACCTTAGAAAAGCGGCCGCTGAAAGGCCGGATTTCCGGGGCTTTTCAGCGGTAAAACCGGAGCGGGAAACCACTTTCCCAGGCAGCCCACAAAACGCATTTACTTTTTCTATTTTTCAATCCAAACCACCCCCGCACGGGACGGTGTTTCCCGTCCTGTGCGGGGGCATTTTTTATGTGCAGAAAGGAGCGCCTTATGGCAAAGAAAGCTATCCCAGCCGCGAGGAACGTATGAAGGACCTGAACCAGCGGCTGGAGCAGGGCATCCGGGACGTGTTTGAAAGCGAGCGGTTTCGGGATTACCTCGCCGTCATGTCCCGGTTTCACACCTATTCCGCCCGCAACGTCCTTCTCATCCACATGCAGCGTCCCAACGCCACCCGTGTAGCCAGCGCCAAGCGGTGGAAGGAACAGTTTGAGCGGTTCATCAACAAGGGGGAAAAGGCCATTTATATCATGGCTCCTATTCCCATCGTCAAAACGGTGGAGCGGCAGAAGCTGGACCCGGACACCAAAGCGCCGGTGCTGGACGAGGACGGTCAGGTTATCACAGAGAAACGGGAGGTGCAGGTGCCACGGTTCCGCCCGGTGCCGGTGTTCGACGTGTCTCAGACCAACGGCAAGCCCCTCCCACAGCTGGCCCAGGACCTGACCGGCGATGTAGAGCAGTACGAGGCGTTTATGGAGCCCCGCCGGACCGCGCCGGTGCCTATGGAGATCGCCCATGGCGGAGAACCTGGACGGCTATTTCAGTCTGGACGAGCAGAGCATTTCCATCCGGGCGGGTATGAGCGAGGTCCAGACGAGCAATACGTAACTGAAAACGA
>SCPN01000486.1_pt1 | contig 25652 bp, 30 predicted proteins | sample 6106831 | NCBI WGS metagenome assembly SCPN01 (sample SAMN10720447, study PRJNA508395) | human gut metagenome | isolation source: Participant 1, 0 month
GCAAGGATATGCATAAGGTGAAACGCAAAGAAACTATTTTCAGCGTGAGCCGTGAATATGGAATCAGCGAACAGGAACTGATTGCCGCCAATCCCGAATTGAAAAAAGGAATGAAAAAGGGTCAATTCCTTTGTATCCCCTACCCGGCAACAACTACTGTACAGCCTACTCAAAAAGAAGATCCTTACGCTATTCCCCCAAGCAACAGTGAACTTTTCAGCAAGAGTAAAGAGGCTCCCAAAGAAATGTCTACCATAAAAGCTGCATTAATACTGCCTTTCCAGGAAGACAAACGTATGGTGGAATATTACGAAGGCTTCCTTATGGCAGTAGACAGTTTGAAACGTACAGGTACTTCACTCGACTTATATGTATATGATAGCGGCAAAGAAGTTTCTACATTAAATGCGATTCTTGCCAAAAACGAGATGAAGAAAATGGATATAATCTTCGGCCCGATGCACCAGAACCAAATCAAACCATTATCCGATTTTGCGGAAAAGAATGATATCCGCCTGGTGATTCCTTTCTCCAAGAAGGGTGAGAGTATTCAATAATCCCGCTGTTTATCAAATCAACACGCCACAATCATACTTGTATTCGGAAGTTTACGAGCACTTCAACCGTCAATTTCCTAATGCCCACGTTATCTTTATTGAACCGGCAAGTGCCGATAAAGAGAAAGCGGAATTTATCAGTGGACTGAAGCAAGAGTTAAAAAACAAAGGAGTATCAATGCAAACTGTTAACGAGAGTGCAACAAAAGAAACATTAAAAGCGGCACTTCGTAGCGGAAAAGACAATATTTTCATTCCAACCACAAGCAAGAATGTATTACTAATCAAGGCACTTCCCCAGTTGACCTTGTTAGTCAGGGATAACCCTGAACAAAACATTCATTTGTTCGGTTACCCGGAATGGCAAATCTACACCAAGGATTATCTGGAAAGTTTCTTTGAACTGGATACATATTTCTATTCCTCGTTCTACACGAATACCTTGTTTCCGGCTGCCGTGCGATTTACCAACAATTATCACAGATGGTACAGCAAGGATTTAGCAAGCGAGTGGCCTAATTACGCAATGCTCGGATTTGACACCGGCTTCTTCTTTTTGAAAGGATTGTCACGTTATGGCTCAGAACTTGAAAACAACCTGGCTAAAATGAATCTGACTCCCATCCAGACCGGATTTAAATTCCAACGTGTAAACAACTGGGGCGGATTTATTAATAAGAAAGTGTTCTTCATACGTTTCACTAAGAATTTTGAATTAGTAAAACTAGACTTCGAATAATACGAAAATGATAAAGATAAAACCATTTTTGATTGCCACACTCCTGCTCACAGGTTTTACCCTTCCTGCTATTGCTCAAATCGGAGAAGCACGAAACAATTTATCTGTGGGTATCAACGGCGGCGTCAACTTGAATAGTACCTCTTTCACTCCGACCGTCAAGCAAAACAGCCTGATGGGAATCACCGGCGGATTGACGGCACGTTATATTTCTGAAAAGTATTTTGCCATGATTTGTGGCGCACAGGTCGAATTGAATATCTCACAACGGGGATGGGATCAGTTATTCGAAACTGTATCACTAGATGCCAATGGGTATGAAGTGACTTCCAAGGATCCCACCAAAACTTATACCCGCAAAATGACCTATATTGATATTCCTTTTCTAGCCCATCTTGCTTTCGGACGAGACAGAGGATTGCAGTTCTTCGTCCACGCAGGTCCTCAAATCGGCTTTCTGATAAGTGAATCAGAGACAATAGAAGGAATAGACATGAACAGTCTGTTGGATACCCAGAAAGCACTATACGGTGTCAAAATTCAAAATAAATTCGATTACGGTATTGCCGGTGGCGGCGGTGTAGAACTCCGAACAAAAAGAAAGCCGGCAGTTTCATTGTAGAAGGACGTTACTACTTTGCCCTATCCGATTTTTACAGTACAACGAAGAAAGACTATTTCGCCCGTGCAGCGCATGGAACAATTACCATAAAGCTCACTTATTTATTTGATTTGAAAAAATAGAGCATAGCTTTAGAGAGCAAAAAGCACCGCTTTAGGATGACTAAAGCGGCGCTTTACGTATCAGATATGAATGCTCAAATTACCTCAACCTATCTGCTGCCTTTACCATCACCTCATCGCGTCCAATAGCACGAACAGCCAATATATTCAGGATAATAGAAACAAGCGGCAAGCATAGCGCCCAACCAATACGGAACAAATTCGCGTCATTTTTCAATGCAAAATAAAAAGCAAGGAAAGCGATGTAATAACCTACCAGTAACAGGCTATTAAAGATTGTCATACGAATCTGCAACATACGGTTCTTAAACAAGAAAATTGTAGCGGCAGCCACCAAGGTACTAAGCATTAAAATGCCAAATAATCCCCATGTAGACTGGAAAGTGCCATTTACCCCCATCCCCAAAGCCTTGAAGGGATGCTCTCCCGTCGTATCAATAAAATAGCCCATCGGCAGGCACATCGCCGCAACCAGCAATCCTGCAACAATCAGTAAATAAACTGTTTGAATCCGTTGAATCATAAGTTTTCTAATAGTAGTTAAGTTAAACAATAATAGCCAAGCAATAAGGAGCAGGGATCAGTATCCCACTTACTACTTGACTATCAATTCTTTCGTCAGAAAATAAATTACTGAAGTTTTTCTTTTTCCTTAGCAGGATTTCTATAATATATTTTCCCTTCGATGTATTCTTGCGTAGCAATCAAATCCGGTTTCGGCAATTTCTCATAGTAGCGAGAAATTTCGATTTGCTCTCTATTCTCAAATACCTCTTCCATATTGTCAGTATATGAAGCAAACTCTGCCAATTTCTTAGAAAGATCGTTTTTGATTTCCACACTGATCTGATTAGCACGCTTACCAATAATGGCAACAGTTTCATAAACATTCCCTGTGTCAGAACAGAGTTCCATCATGTCACGGGTTACCGTCGTAGTAGGAGCATTCGTTTTTTTGTAGTCCATAAATCTATTTAAATTTAGTCTTTAATTACTTTCTGTGATTCATTGAATATTTTTTCCGCCTCTTTCAGGTATTTGCTTTCCGGAAATTCATTCTTAAAAGCATAATATTCATCAACCGTTTCACGGTAGCGGTCCATTTTCTTATCTTCCACACTATAAATAGCCATTTCGTGCCTTGCACGCAGAATCAAGATGGAAAGTTCTTCGCGATAATCGGTATAAGGATAATCTTTCAGAGCATTCTGAGCTGTGATAACACAAGATTCATAGTTATTGCCCATGTAATTACCCAAATTATAATACAGTCTGGCTGAATAAAGCTCCTTCAGCACCAACTTATCCTGCAAAGCAAAAATCATATCCTGTGCTTCCTGCTTCTTTGTGCTGTTCGGAAAATATTCCATGAACATCTGCAACTGCTGGATAGCCTGATAAGTGCTTGACTGATCCAAACGCGGTTCCGGTGTATCCAGATACAACGCCTTACCTGCATGGAAACGTGCCAGTTCAGTAAAAGTACCACGGGGGTATGTGTTGAAATAGGTGATAAATGTCTGGGCGGCCGTCTGATAATCTTTCTGGTTATAGTAGCTCATCCCCAACATATACAAAGACTCTTCCGCCTTGTCGGTTCCTTTAAGAATGGTGATTAACTCATTCAACAGAGTAGCCGAACGGTTATACTGCCCTTTCGCAAAATAGTTTTTGGCGGCTTCGTACTTGTATTCGTAATCGGTGCTTTTCAGCAATTTATTATACTCCCCACATGAAGTAAGAGTGGCTGCCGCAAGCAAAGTTATAATGATATTTTTCTTCATCCTATTTAAAAATAATGCGCAAAGTTACTTATTCGCTGGGAATTTAGCAATTAATCTATGTTTTTTAATACATAAAAGGCGTTAAACATCGACAAAAGGGGAGAAAATGACGTCAAACCGTAAACAATATGCGGTGAACAAACTGCACTATCCACTAAAAGCACAGCCCATCCACCGCATATTATTTGCTATTCATTGTTTACTTCCTACATTCAATCTGAAATTTACAGTTTATACAAGTCGCTCGCTGCCAACAAGTCGACCTTCTTTTCTTTCAGCACTTCGATGCACTTATCCAGATTGCTGGGGCGGATCACCACATTAGCGATATTGTTATTGGCAAACGAATACATATATTCGATAAACACCCCTTCATCAGATAAGAATCCCAGTACTTTAGCCAACGCGCCCGGTATGTTCGGGCAGCTAATGCCGACCACATCAGTCACATTCACTGCAAAATGGTTATCTTTCAAAGCTTTATATGCTCTATCCGGGTCGGATACGATTCCACGCAAAATACCAAAATCGGCATTTTCTGCGATGCACAAGGCAGAAAGATTTATATTTTCTTTCGCCAGCACTTCAGTCACTTCCGTCAAACGGCCTGACTTATTTTCCAAAAGATAGAAAGTTGTTTTGCTACCATAATTGTAAAGTATTATATTGTAAGTTCAGGTATTAAATTTTTCTGTTATCAATCACTCGCTTCGCTTTGCCTACGCTACGCTCAATGCTGCGCGGCTCTACCAGCTTCACGTTGACTCCCAAGCCGAGCACGCTTTGCAGGCGTCCCGCCAGTTTCTTCTTCAAAGCCAGCATCTTGTTAATCTCGTCGGAATAGAAATCCGGACGAACTTCCACCTGAAGCTCCATCGTATCGGTATTAGTTTTCACGACCCACTATCAACAAATAATGCGGTTCAAATTCTGCCATTTCAAGGATAACAGATTCGATTTGCGTCGGGAATACGTTTACACCACGGATAATCAGCATATCATCACTACGTCCCAGGATGCGGTCCATTCGTACCAATGTACGGCCACAAGAACACTTATCGTAATGCAAAGCGGTCAGATCGCGCGTACGGTAACGAAGCAACGGCATACCTTCTTTAGTAAGATGTGTAAATACCAGTTCGCCTGTTTGACCGTGCTCTACCGGTTGCAAAGTATTCGGATCGATAATTTCGGGGAAATAATGGTCTTCATTCAAGTGAGTGCCATGCTGGCATTCACACTCATAGCCAACCCCCGGCCCGGCTATTTCACTCAAGCCATAAATATCATAAGCCTTGATGCCCAGCTTTTCCTCGATTTCATGACGCATATTTTCCGTCCAGGGTTCCGCACCGAACGCGCCGACCTTCAACTTGAATTCTTCACGCGGCAGACCGGAATCCTTGATAGCATCCGCCAAATAAAGTGCATAAGAAGGTGTACAACAAAGTACCGTAGAGCCGAAATCATGCATCAAAGTAATCTGTTTCTCCGTATTTCCACTGGACATCGGGATAACGGAAGCCCCAATATTTTCAGCTCCGGCATGTGCGCCCAACCCGCCCGTGAAAAGACCATATCCATAAGATACCTGGAATATATCAGAACGGCCTGCCCCATATGCGGTAAAAGCACGGGATATGCACTCCGCCCATGAGGACAGGTCCTTACGGGTGTATCCAACGACAGTCGGCTTTCCGGTAGTACCGGAGGATGCATGGATACGTACAATCTGACTCATCGGCACCGCACACAGTCCGAACGGATAATTATCTCTTAAATCATGTTTCGTGGTAAACGGCAGTTTCACAATATCATCAATGCTATTGATATCATCGGGAGTAACCCCCATCTCCTGCATCTTCTTCCGATAAAAAGGCGTGTTGTGATAAACGTAATCTACAATTTTCTTGAGTCGTATGCTTTGAATCTTGCGAAGGCTTTCGCGGTCCATACACTCAATGCTCTCATTCCAAATCATGTGTTTCTGGTATTACTAGTTGTATGAATCTGTTTTTTGATATTAATATGTTGCAAAGTAAAGGATTTATTTGGAAAAATGATTTGTAATCTCGATTATTTTGCCGAATATTGCTCCACTTTTTAGGATTAACTATGAATTTTGAACTAACATCAGCTTACAAGCCTACCGGGGATCAGCCGGAAGCTATCGCACAACTGACTGAAGGGATACTCCAGGGAGTTCCCCGCACAGACTTTATTGGGAGTCACCGGCTCGGGAAAAACATTTACCATTGCCAATGTGATAGCCAATATCAACAAACCGACATTGATTCTGAGTCATAATAAAACGCTGGCCGCACAGTTGTATGGCGAGTTTAAAGGATTTTTCCCCAATAATGCGGTGGAATATTACGTTTCTTACTATGATTACTATCAGCCGGAAGCCTATCTGCCAAGCAGTGATACATATATAGAAAAGGATTTGGCTATCAATGACGAAATTGACAAGTTGCGTCTGGCCGCCACCTCCGCCCTGCTCTCCGGACGGAAAGATGTGGTGGTAATCTCTTCCGTGTCCTGCATCTACGGTATGGGAAATCCGTCGGACTTTTACAAGAATGTAATCGAGATAGAACGGGGACGCATGATGGATCGCAACGTATTCCTTCGCCGGCTGGTAGACAGTTTGTATGTGCGTAACGATATTGACCTCAACCGTGGTAATTTCCGCGTGAAAGGTGATACCGTGGATATCTATCTGGCTTATACCGACAATCTGCTCCGTGTCACTTTCTGGGGAGATGAGATTGATGGTATAGAGGAGGTAGACCCTATTACGGGTGTCACTACCGCTCCATTGGATGCTTACAAGATTTATCCGGCGAATCTGTTTATGACTACCAAAGAAGCCACTCTCCGCGCTATCCACGAAATAGAAGATGACCTAACCAAACAAGTGGCATTCTTCGAGTCTATCGGTAAAGAATATGAAGCCAAACGACTATATGAACGGGTGACTTACGATATGGAAATGATTCGGGAACTCGGTCATTGTTCCGGTATTGAAAATTATTCCCGCTATTTCGACGGTCGTGCTGCCGGTACCCGCCCCTACTGCCTGCTTGACTTTTTCCCGGAGGATTTTCTGATAGTCATTGACGAAAGCCACGTAAGTGTACCCCAAATCCGTGCGATGTACGGGAGGAGACCGTGCACGTAAAATAAATCTGGTGGAGTATGGTTTCCGATTGCCTGCGGCTATGGACAACCGCCCGTTGAAATTTGAAGAGTTTCAGGAGATGGCGAAACAGGTAATTTACGTCAGCGCCACACCGGCAGATTACGAGTTAATCCAGTCTGAAGGTATTGTTGTGGAACAAGTGATCCGCCCTACCGGCTTGTTGGATCCGATTATTGAAGTCCGTCCGAGCCTGAATCAGATTGACGACTTGATGGAGGAAATCCAACTGCGGATTGAGAAGGAAGAACGTGTGCTTGTCACCACGCTGACCAAACGAATGGCAGAAGAGTTGACAGAATACCTTCTTAACAATAATGTAAGGTGTAACTATATCCATAGCGATGTCGATACCCTCGAACGTGTCAAAATCATGGATGATCTCCGGCAAGGAATCTATGATGTACTAATCGGGGTGAATCTGCTTCGTGAAGGATTAGACCTCCCTGAAGTGTCCCTTGTAGCCATTCTTGATGCAGATAAAGAAGGATTCCTCCGCTCACATCGCTCCCTGACACAGACCGCAGGACGTGCCGCACGTAATGTAAACGGAAAAGTGATCATGTATGCCGACAGGATGACGGACAGCATGAAGTTGACCATTGACGAGACTAACCGTCGCCGTGAAAACACAATTGGCGTATAATGAAGCAAACGGCATTACTCCGCAACAAATCAAGAAGGCTAGAAACCTGGCCGTATTTGGTAATGCAAACTCCGAAGCAAATGAATTGCTGAAAGAGAAACATGCTTATATTGAACCTGCCACGCCCAATATCGCAGCCGATCCGGTGGTACAGTATATGAGTAAACCGCAAATGGAAAAGAGTATCGAGCGTACCCGCAAACTTATGCAGGAAGCTGCCAAGAAGTTGGAATTCATTGAAGCTGCCCAATATCGTGACGAATTACTGAAACTGGAAGATTTAATGAAAGAAAAATGGGGATAAAATTTTTTATTCTCCATCTATTACGGAAGATGGAGAATCTTAACAAGTCTATAATACTGGAAGCAAACATTTAACGAGTGTTATAAAAACACTAATCATTCACTGATAATTTGCAAATATCACGAAAGTCCGTATCTTTGCACTGTGTTTTTCATAGTATTAGATTTAAGGTTAACAAAGGTTGGAGCAAGGCGTTGCTCCTTTTTTTATGCCCATACTTATCCTGCATTTCTTATTTCAGCACAGCATATAAAAATAGTGACGCTATCCGGGTAGGATACCGTCACTATCGTAACCACATAGCGTCACTATACCAACCGGATAGTGACGCTATTTTATTCACTAGTTTCGACTACAAAAATTCACTTATTTATGACCGATGTATCAAAGTCTGCCAATATTCTTTAAAGCGCCTTGTCTATCGCTGCTTTAATCAACGGCTCCATTATATCATATCCCTCACCCGTCGGATGAACCCCATCTTTTGTATATTGAGGATTCAAAGCTTGATTATCATCGGCCACCATTGCCTTATAATAATTAACGAACGGAATTTTATTAGCTTTAGCATAAGCCTCTATACGGGCATTCAAAGCCTGAATCTTCTGTGGAGCATCCTTTATCTCCATTCTCCATTTAAAAGCCGCAGCAGGAAGTACAGAAGTCAATATCACCTTTATCTTATTTGCCTTAGCCAGTTCGACCATAGAAACGATATTGCCAAAAGTATAATCTTCATTGTAAGGATTCGTGTTTTCTGCCACATCATTGGTTCCGGCATTAATGACTACCAAAGCCGGAGAAAGATTTATCACATCTTCACGGAAGCGCAGCAAGAACTGATAGGAAGTCTGTCCGCTAATACCACGACCGATATATCCGTTCGTCTTAAAAAAGTCCGGATGAGTCCGCACCCATCCTTCGGTAATGGAATTTCCCATGAACACAACCCTTTTCTCTTTGCCGGTTTCGGCAATGCTGCATTCTCTTTAGCATAGCGAACCAGGTTTGCAAAATCCTTTTTCTGAGCAAATGTCTCTCCTATTGAGAAACTAAAACAAATAACAGCCAATAATACCCACTGGCCTATCCTTTTCCTTTTCATCTTTATATTTTTAAGTATTAGTGTATTAATTGCACGCAAAGATAAAGATTTCTCTTATATTTTGTTGCTTAACCAGCAAATAAGCGTTAATGTAAGCCCTCAAATCCTTAATCTATGTTATATAACATATTGTTTTTCTTGAATTATTTGCTATTGTCGCAAAAGTCCGTACCTTTGCAATGTGTTTTTCATAGTATTAGATTTAAGGTTAACAAAGGTTGGAGCAAGGCGTTGCTCCTTTTTTTATGCCTATACGTTTGGAATCCTAAAAAGAATAGATGAGATGCTATCGGTTATAACGCCAAACACATGGATACCTATTCAGGATTAAAAACCAATATCCGGGAACTATTTGCAAGAGTAAAAATATTTATCGACTTAGCAATAGACAAACAACCCCATTTCTTTGGAGAGAAAATTATAATTGAAAAATAATAATAATAATGGAACAACAACCTCAACTCAACGACCACAACAAGCAGGAGTATCCTCCCATGCATACAGCAGAGCATTTATTAAACGCTACCATGGTAAAAACCTTCGGTTGCCCGCGCTCCCGCAACGCCCACATAGAAAGAAAAAAGTAAATGCGACTATATTCTTTCATCTTGCCCGACAGCGGAGCAAATACAAGCTATCGAAAACAAGGTAAATGAAGTTATCAGTCAGAATTTACCAGTAACTGTCGAGTTTATGACACACGAACAGGCAAAGGACATCGTAGACCTAAGCAAACTGCCCGCTGACGCCAGCGAAACACTTCGCATCATTCGTATTGGAGATTATGATGCCTGTGCCTGTATCGGCGCGCATGTATCCAATACCTCTGAAGTTGGAAGTTTCAAAATCATTAGTTATGATTATGATGAAGAAAGACAAACGCTAAGATTAAGATTCAAATTAGTCGAGAAGAAATAAACAGATTATCAAATTAATACCTATATTATATAAAATAAATAAAAACAGAACACATTTTGGCATCAAACAGGTAAAATTAACATTGTTTTAATGACAAATAGACAAATTCAGTTATAAAAATCTCCTGGCATAAGGTTTGCACTATTAAGAGTGAACGACGGTTCAAGAACAGACGGTGAATACCGGAATAATCCCCACCACCGGAAGTGAAAGTTCCGAAGTTCAAACTTGAATTAATAAAATGTTTAACTTAAAGATAGGAGACTAAAATTATGATGCCTGTTAGAAGAACTCAAAGTTGGTTACCAAGTATCTTCAATGATTTCTTTGATAACGATTGGATGGTAAAAGCAAATGCTACTGCACCGGCAATTAACGTTTTGGAAACAGAGAAAGAATACAAAGTAGAACTGGCTGCTCCTGGTATGACAAAGGACGATTTCAATGTTCGCATTGATGAAGACAATAACCTTGTCATCAGCATGGAGAAGAAGACTGAAAACAAAGAAGAGAAGAAAGATGGTCGCTATCTGCGCCGCGAATTCTCATACTCTAAATTCCAGCAAACAATGATTCTGCCGGATAATGTAGACAAAGAAAAAATTGCCGCATCCGTAGAACATGGCGTTCTAAACATCGAACTTCCGAAACTCTCAGAAGAAGAAGTGAAGAAACCGAATAGACAAATCGAAGTAAAATAATACGGTAACCAACTAAATCACTGGAAACAGTGATGGAAATGATAAAGACAGCTCTTTCCAATAAAAAGGAATGGGCTGTCTTTTTATATACATATAGATGTATCCCTTTACGCAGATATTCCTTATTGATTCTTCCGATAACTGACCACCGCCCAACTATTAAACACAACTGCAAAGGACAGCAATATTCCCAACTGTGGTAATAAATCAAAGAACCCACTTCCTTTGAGATACACCATGCGCATCACTTCCATGAAATAACGCAAAGGATTGAGCCTGGTAATCCATTGTGCCCACTCCGGCATACTGCTAACCGGAGTAAACAGCCCGCTCATCAATATCAAAATCAACAGACAGAACCACATCACGAACATTGATTGCTGCATCGTTGCTGAATAGTTGGAAATGACTAGTCCGAAGCCGGACATCACCAGAACAAAAAGAACCGCGAAAAAGTAAATCAACAGAAAATGCCCGACAGGTACTATGCCGTAAATCAACCATGCCAATATGAAACATAAAGTCAACACAATGAAGCCAATCAACCAATAAGGCAGTAGTTTGGCAAGAATAAAGACGAACTTCGGAACCGGAGTCACATTGATTTGTTCTATTGTCCCCACTTCCTTCTCGCTAACCACATTCAACGCAGGCAGAAAGCCGCAAATCAACGTCAGCAACATAACCATCAATGCCGGAATCATGTAAAGTTTATAGTTCAGATTCGGATTAAACAATCCTTGCGTATCAACCTGTATGGAAGGGAAAGTGCCGGAAACGGTAGCTGCTTCGGGATGTTCCGAACGTAGTTCGGCTGCATAATCATTGACAATAGAAGCCAAATAAGAACTTCCAAGTCCCCCCTTCGTTCCATTCACAGCATTGGCAGCTATCAAGATATGAGCATCCTCGCCGTTCATCCAGTCCCGTTCCAGATGCCTCGGTATCTCCATTACAATATCCGTCGTTCCGGTTTCAATATTCCGAAGTCCTTCCTCATACGAAGCCGGCACTTCGACCAGACGGAAATAAGTGGAAGCAGCAATCTTATTCACCAGTCGCCGGGAAATAGCCGAATGGTCATTATCCACTATATTCAGTTCGACATTCTTGATTTCCAGGTTTACCGCCCAAGGCATCAGCAGCATAATCATACACGGAAAAACAAGAATCAGTTTCGGCAGAAACGAATTGCGCAGCAATTGTTTAAACTCTTTTTCTATCAGGAACTTTATCATAAGTAATTATCCATTTAGCCCATTATCATTCCAAGCGATATTTGAATTTCTTGAAGCTGACTGTTATAAGCACCGTCGCCATCAACAACAAAATACCAATCTCCTTACATACCAATACCACCGGCACACCTTCAATCATCAGTTTCCGCACCGCCTGAATATACCAACGCGCCGGGAGTATATCCGATATCCACTGAAGTATCACCGGCATACTTTCTATAGGGAAAATCATCCCCGACAACAGCATAGTAGGCATCATTAGCATCAAGCCCGATACCAACATAGCAGCAACCTGCGTCTGCGTTACCGATGAAATCAGCAACCCCAAAGCCAAAGACACAAAAATAAACAACAGAGATACCGTTATCAACCAAAACAAACTTCCCGCTACCGGGACATCCAACACAAAAACCGAAAGTAGCAGGATAGTTATCAAATTGACAAACGACAAAACAAAATAAGGTACAGCCTTCGCCAAAATAATAAATAACGGTTTCACCGGCGAAACCAACAATACTTCCATAGTCCCTGTCTCTTTCTCGCGAACGATGGAAATGGAAGTCATCATAGCACAAATCAACATCAGAATCAGCCCCATCACCCCCGGTACAAAATTATAAGCACTTTTCATCTGAGGATTGTACAGCAGCTTTATGTCAGGAGTCAGACGGGCAACCGATACATCGGGCGGCAACATCTCCTGCCCTGCCATAGAGACAATTCCAGTCGCATAATTAACCTGCGAGGTCGACATATTCGGATCCGTCGCATCAACAATCAACTGTACACGAGCATCTCCCGCATAAAGCCCGTCCATAAAACGTTCACCAAAAACAACTGCCATGTCAATCTCACTCCTCAGAAAAGCAGCTTCCATCTCTTGAGGTGAATAAAAACAGGCAGTAACCGTAAAATACTCACTGGCATCCAAACGATCAATAATCTTCCGTGTCACCATATCATTAGAAGGATCGAGTACAGCCAGGCGCACATCTTTCACTTCTGTACTGATGGTAAAGCCAAACAGAATAATCTGCACAACCGGCATCCCCAGCAGAATCAACATCGTCCGCCGGTCACGGAAAATATGGTAAAACTCTTTCTTTACAAAAGCAATAAACTGTCTCATAATCAATCTGCTTTGCGCACCGCACTGCGGGCTAATTTTTGGAAAACATCATCCATCGTCTCCACTCCGAATTGCTTTTTCAGACGGGCAGGCGTGTCAAGAGCCTTGATCTGTCCGTCCACCATAATAGAAATCCGGTTACAATATTCCGCTTCGTCCATATAGTGCGTAGTTACAAATACAGTAATCCCCCGGTCGGCAGCCTGATAAATCAATTCCCAAAATTGCCTTCGCGTGGCAGGATCCACTCCCCCGGTCGGCTCATCCAGAAAAACGATTCTCGGCTCGTGGAAGATTGAAACCGAAAAGGCTAGTTTCTGCTTCCACCCCACAGGAAGGCTTTTCACTAAAGTATCCCGCTCGGCAGAAAAGCCCAAACGCTCCAGCAATTCCTCAGTCTTCCGTTCTATTTCCTGTTCTTTCATTCCATAGATTCCGGCAAACAGGCGGATATTCTCCCATACCTTCAAGTCTTCGTATAAGGAAAACTTCTGGCTCATGTATCCGATATGTTTCTTTACCTGCTCCGCCTCTCGGAAAATATCATATCCTGCCACCTTTCCCACGCCCGATGTCGGTCGGCTCAGCCCGCAAAGCATTCGCATAGCCGTTGTCTTTCCGGCACCGTTAGCACCCAGAAAGCCAAAGATTTCTCCCCGGTTCACTTGAAAGGAGATATGATCTACTGCGGTAAAACTGCCGAAACATTTGGTTAGCCGGCTCACTTCAATCACGGGTGCCGTCTCATGCCGTACTTCATCCCGTTCCAACGAAGGCGGACAAAGGATAGAAGCAAATTGTTGCAGAATACGCTCAGGCGTATCGATGCCATGAATTTGTCCATGATTGATAAAAGCGATCCGGTCGCATTGACGGGCTTCGTCCATAATAGGAGTCGAAACAACAATCGTAATCCCCTGCTTCCGCAAATTCCTGAGCATCTGCCAAAATTCCTTGCGCGACACAGGATCCACTCCGGTAGTGGGTTCATCCAGAAATAAAATATCAGGTTTATGAATTAACGCGCAACTCAATGCCAGCTTCTGCTTCATCCCCCCCGATAAGGCTCCTGCCCTTCTCTTTTGAACGGTTCTATCTGCTGATAGATATCCTTGATCAAGTCGTAATTCTCCCGGATTGTTGTATGGAATACCGTAGCAAAAAACTCCAAATTCTCTTCCACCGAGAGGTCTTGATAAAGTGAAAAGCGACCGGGCATATATCCTACACGCGTACGAATCTGTTTATAGTCCGAAATTACATCCAATCCGCCGATAGCCGCCGTCCCCTTATCAGCCAGCAATAGAGTAGTCAGGATACGGAACAAGGTACTCTTTCCCGCACCATCGGGGCCAATCAGCCCGAAAATCTCTCCCTGCTCTACCGCAAAAGAAACTCCTTTCAGCGCTTCCACCTTTCCATAGCTTTTGCTGATTTCTTGCGCAACCACTATGGGTTCTCTTCCGTCTGCCACTTTCATCTCGATTCTCCGTTTTCAGTTTCCAACCTTCAGTTTTACTCCGCCATACATGCCTATCTTCAGTTCTCCGTCATTTTTCACAGCTATTTTCACGGCATATACCAGATTAGCGCGTTCATTCTTTGTCAGAATAGTTTTAGGAGTAAATTCCGAACGGTCGGAAATCCATGTAATCACGCCCGGATAGGCTTTCTGCTCCGAATTTCCGTAATCGGCATAGACAGTCACCTTATCCCCAGTTTCACTTGTGACAACTGTCCGGAAGTTATATAAGCCCGCAAGTACATTCCGTCAGTTTCCGCCACTTTAAATAATGGCCTGCCGACAGATGCCAGTTCACCGGCTTCCGCATATTTTGCCAGTACCGTACCTTCAATAGGTGACTGGATATGGCATTTGTCTAACTGGTCTTCCACCTGTGCCACCTGTATGGCTACCGAATTTCCCTGTTCCGTCAGACTATTCGTACTGTTCAGCAATGATGATTCCTGGGCAACAAGCTGCCTCTCGAGCAATTTAACCTGTGCATCCCAGTCATCCAACTGTTTCCGGTTTGCCGCACCTGCAGCAAGTAAGTTTTCCACCCGTTTCCTCTCACGCTCTGCCGTGACAATTTGCTGTTTGGTAGCGGCAATCTGTTTGGCAAGATCAGGACGCTGGTTTTCTACCGATTTCATACTAGCTTCCAATTGCAGTTTCTTCAGATATAACTGCACGGTATCGACCAACCCGACTTCTTCACCCGCTTTCAACCTTGTACCTTCCTCTACGTCCAACTTTAACAATTTTCCGGCAGCCTCGGCGGACACTATTACTTCCGTAGCTTCAAATGTACCGGTTGCGTCATAATCAGGTGTTCCATTTCCACAGGCAGATAACATCACCAATGCCATCCCCCATATTCCTATCTTCGTTATTCCTTTCATATCCGGAGAAGTTATATTAATCATTTATTGTATATTTCAATTGATAAATTCCCATTAACCGTTGAATCTCATGCATGGCTTTCGACTGACGCGCCAAGCTCTCATTAGTCAGTTCCACGTAACATTTCAGTCACGGTCAATGTTCCATTTGCCACCTTTGCTTCGGCAGCTTTACGGATATTTGTACGCAACCGTATAATTTCATCATCATCCCGCATTTGCTTCTCCAACGAACGAATCGCCTGATCCTGCTGTGTCATTTGCAAACGCGTATTGAAAAGAAAGACATCCCGGTTATTGTCCAACTGACGGCGTTTGTTTTCAATCACCCGCCGGTCGTTTTTCAACGTATATAAACTACCGAAATTCCATGAAAGCCGGACACCTGCCATATAATAAGGAGAGAATTCATTCTTCAGCATATCCAATCCGGGATTTCCGTATGCTCCTTGTACAAACAGTCCGAACTGCGGAAGATGACGCACATTGAGTGCTTTCTCCTGCACTTGCAATCCAGCTCCCTGTGCATCAAACAAGGACAGCTCCGGCCGGTGTATTTCACTGATAGCTGAAATCTCATTCTGAGGAACGGGCTTCTCCAAAGTTACCTCCTGAGACAGTTCTTCCTCCTACCAGCAACGAAAGCATTTTCAAATAGGCGGCACGTGACGAAACAAGGTCTACCCTCTTCTGACGGGTATTCAGCTGCTCCACTTTCACTGCATCCAAATCAGCTTGATTGGCTATTCCATTTTCCACATAAGCAGTAATCTGACGATAATTCCGTTCCAATTCATCTTGCAGTAATGCATTCTGCCGCAATTGCTCGTCAAGCAGCAGAATCCCGAAATACAAATCATTCACACGGCTGTTCAATGCATACATATCTACATTCAGTTTTTCTTTTTCTATCTCAGCTTCCGCCGTTACCTGTTTCTTCTGCATCCGTATTCCGCCACCATCCCAAATTTTCTGTTGCAACTCCAACATGACCTGATATTGGTCTTTGGGCAATCCTTTTATATCCACTCCGGGAAGTTTCACAGGAATTTCCGTCACTTCACTCTGGTAAGAAGCTTTGGCCGAAAGAGCAAATTGAGGTAAATATCCCTTGGCTGCATTTTCCAGATTATATTCCTTTGTCTTCTCCACTAAACCATACTGATGTACCAGCGGATAATTGTCCTGCGTCTTCCGCTGACATTCTTCCAATGTAATCTGCGCATACGCTCCCGCTACATACAGTAAAAAGGAGAAACTGAAAATCATTCTTTTCATACGCATCATTACTTTATATTCTTCGATTTCTTCGGAAGACAAAGATAGGCCTTTTGAAGATACATTCACATTCTGAAAGTCTGCAAATATGTCCTGATAGTTCGATAAAACAAAAGAAAGAAAGGTCGTTTGGAGCTTTTATTATCTTTGCCGGAAAACTGAATAACAAAGATGGAAAAGAAAACACCCCTGAATATAGGACTGGAAATACTAGGGAATCTGGATATCGTCCGGCATAATGAGTTCCGTTTTATATCCCCGCACTTCGGGTTCGTAAACAGTTTTGCCAGACTGGAGTCGCTTCTTATCACATTAGATCAGCCATACCGCATAAAGGAAGGACGTATTGCAATTATCAAACAAGGGTATGCACGAGTACTAATCAATCTGATAGAAGAGACTTTTCAACCGGACAAGATGTTGTTAATAGTTCCTAATTCCATTCTTCAGCTCATTGAAGTATCTCCGGATTTTGACATGCAAATGGTAGCGATGGATTCCGAGTTTCTTCCTATAACCGGCAAGGATGACTTCTTCACTCATCTCTCGCAATTTCAGAAAAACATCATATTATCTCTGACGCCACAAGAAAGCTACCAATTTAAAAGTTATTTTGACCTCATGTGGAACATATTACAAGAATCACCCTTCCACCGGGAAGTAATTCAGCATTTACTGGTCAGTCTCTTATATAATATAGAATATCTTACCCATAATAACGGGAATGCACAAAACCACCAGACACGCCAGGAGGAAATCTTTCAACGTTTCATCTCGTTGGTCAATACCTATAGTAAAAAAGAGCGTAACGTCGTTTTTATGCAGACAAACTATGTCTCACCCACGCTATCTTAACACGGTCGTCCGGCAAACCAGCCAACAAACAGTAATGGACTGGATAAACCAGTCCATTATACTAGAAGCTAAAGTATTGCTAAAACATAGCAATCTGCTTGTTTATCAAATTTCTGATGAATTGAATTTTCCTAATCCTTCTTTTTTCTGCAAGTTTTTCAAACGGATGACGGGAATAACGCCACGCGAATATCAAAACCCGAAATAAGCCTTATTTTGAAAATTCCTTGATACGTTGTTCTTCTTCCAGTTTGCAAATCAGCAACGTATTGTCTTTTTCGGCAATGATATATCCATCCAGTCCCTGCACTACCACCCGTTTTTCTTCGCTGGTATGCACAATACAGTTCTTACTGTCATACAGGCGGATATCGGCTCCAACTGTGGCATTACCTGATTTATCCTGTGGCAATAATCCACGCAGTGCTCCCCATGTACCCAAGTCCGACCAACCGAACGAAGCCGGCAGTACATAGATTTCCTGTGCTTTCTCCATCACTGCATAGTCAATAGAAATACTTTCGCACGTGGGAAACAACTTCTTAATCGTTTCACTCTCCTTATCTGTATAGAAATCCGGAAAGATACGGTCGAAAATCTGTGCAATCCCCGGAGCATATACACGCATCACGGAAGTTATAGTACGCACATTCCATACAAAGATCCCGGCATTCCAAAAGAAATTGCCTTCTGCCAAATACTTCTCTGCAGTCTCCTTATCCGGTTTTTCCTTGAATGAATCTACTGTGAAAATCTCCTTATCTGTCATTATCTGTTCTCCGGCAGCAATATATCCATATCCGGTTTCCGGACGAGTCGGCTTGATACCTAGAGTGACAATAGCACTGCTATCATTCGTAAAACGAAGCGCTTTCTCCACCACCCGACGAAATTCTCCCGTATCAAGAACCAATGCATCCGAAGGAGTCACTACGATATTTGCATTCGGGTGTTTCTTTTTAATCTTCCAACAAGCATAAGCTATACAAGGTGCCGTATTCCGTGCACAGGGTTCCGCCAGAATGTTACTCTCCGGCATCTCCGGCAACTGTTCCCGAACAATATCAATATATTTTTCAGAAGTTACCACCCACATATTTTCCTTCGGGCAAACACCGTCAAAACGATCGGCCGTCAACTGAATCAGTGACCGTCCGCATCCCATTACATCAATAAATTGTTTTGGACATTCCGGTGTACTCATCGGCCAAAAACGGCTGCCAATGCCTCCAGCCATTATTACGACATGATTATCCATACCTGTTATTCTCCAATTTTTTAAATAATTGCGCAAGTTACTCCAAAATGTCCGAATTTACAAGGAAAACAAAAGAAACTAACCAAAACATCTATAACGCATGGTCCTTTTATCTTAAAGCATAGCTTTAAAGGTCACAAAGCTACGCTTTATGTTTATCTCTTATTCGTACTCCAGTTTCCGTCTTTGCTTGCTATAAAAAATATATCAACGATCTTCGCAGACAGTTGATATAAAAGGAAATCACACCGGCTTTTAGCCGACATGAGGGCGTGGACCAGGAACATACCGCTGTACGTTTCCTGACCTACAAAGTGTAGGGTTCTTCATGTGTGTAGCATGAAGTTAGGGACCTACATATTCCATCTCACTTTGTGTAAAAGTATTAAAAGCACTTTATGTCATATCGACCTGTATATATCAGAATACAGGCAGAGATATAATGTCTATTTATTCAGCATTTATTCTTTATCTCCATGATTTTCTCCATAGCCGTAACCGTAGCCATAACGTTTGCCATAACCACAGTACTTACCATATTTGCCATAACCATAATAATAGCCGTATTTTCTTCTCTTCAAATCCAAACCATTAATAGTAATGCAGAGATTAGGCAATTTATTATTCTCGGCAAGCTCGTTGATTAAAGTAAACTCTGCCTTACGTGTGTAATCAGCACGACAGACATAAACGGATAAATCAGCTACACGGCCTATAAGTAAAGTATCAGTTACCATACCCACCGGAGCCGTATCCAATATCACATAGTCAAAATTCTCCTTCAATGTTTCAACAGCTTTCTCCAATCCGTCACGAGCCAACAACTCTGTCGGATTAGGTGGAACGGTACCACCGGGAAGAATGAACAGGTTCTTGTTTATGTCAGAAGGCTGTACCAAGTCCATCAGATTCGTGGTTGGATTAGTCAGATATTGAGTTATACCATGTTCTTTTCGAGAAAGATTGAATACTTTATTCAGCCCCGGTTTACGAATATCAAGACCTACAATCACAACCTTTTTCCCCAATAAGGAAAGACTGATAGCCAAATTGGCGGATATAAAAGACTTTCCTTCACCACTAATGGTAGAAGTTACCAAAATTACATTTTTACCGTTTTCAAGCATGAACTGAAGATTGGTACGGATATTTCGAAAAGTCTCGCTCATCAAATTGTTCTGATTCTCAAAGACGGCAATAGATCCAGACTTTTCATCTGCTAATGGAATATCACCGACAACAGGAAGCAATGTCAGTTTTTCAACATCCCCCCTACCTTCAATCTTGAACTTAGTTAATCCAATCAGATAGATAATACCACCGGAAGCCCCATTCCTACAACAAAAGCAGCCAAATAAATCATCATTCGCTTAGAGAGACAGGCTTATCATCCGCTAATGCCTCATCAATAGTCTTGGCATTATTTGCAGTAGCCGCCAAAGTTATGGCATTTTCTTCACGTTTTTGAAGTAACATCAGATAAAGTCCCGCTTTGATTTCCTGCTGACGGGCGATGCTGACAAACTGACGCTCCTGAGTAGGAGCATCATTAATACGACGAGAATAACGATTCGCTTCACGAGCTAAATCATCTTTGTAATTTGCAATCCTTTCAACGTAGCATCCAATGTAGCTTGCACATTGCTGCGCATTGCTCGAATACTAGTATCCAAATTCACGATGGTCGGATTATTCTCTGTCGATGTACGTAGTAAGCGCTTTCTCTCAACCAACATTTGATTATATCGGTCTATCGCGCCAGCCGATGCCGCATCTTGGAGTCCAATATTACTAGGCAAAACCTCATATTCATTACCTTTCATATAGCGTTGCAAGTCCATCACCAAATTAATTTGAGTCTGATTTTCTACGCGCTTCTTTTCATATTCCGCATTACCCGTTAATGCAATCTGAGCTTCACTTGTCAAGTCAGTAATGCCGGCAGTACGCTTGAAGTTCTCCAGATCCTGTTCTGTACTTCCTAACTCCTTAGAAATAATGCCAATACGTTCATTTATAAATTCCGCAGTCTTTTGTGCCACTTCATTCTTATCATTATTAGTATTGATATTATACATCTCAAGCAACTTATTGATAAAGTCTTTTCCGCGTTGTTAGTATTTGAATTCTGCTTGAAAGCACAGCAACTGAAGTAGTCTTTGAAGTAGGAGCTATTGACAAAGCTTCACTATATCTTTTGGCTACAGACATCGGGCGACTTATAAAGGCTTTAATATGTCGTTCCCCCTCTTCTCCTTTCTGTAGATTCACTGCCAATGTATCTTTATTTTCAAAAAAAGCAATTGTACCTTCATCTGTTGGGAATACAGCAGGCAACTTATCAAATCGCTTCTGATACTCTTTGTCTCCTACTGTTATTAAGACATCCATCATTCCATTCGCCGATAAGGTCATTCTTACCTCCATCGTTTCTGGAAGTTTTTCAGCCTCCTGCGGCGTCAGACTTACTAGCACAGGAGAAGTACGATAAAGTTCTTTTCCCGGAAATGCATCTTCATCCTTATAAGTCACAAATAAGTTCAACTGATTCACAACTTCACGAGCCAACGATTTAGACCGTAATACTTCTATTTCATTATCTATATTTTTGGATGATGACATAAAACCATCAAGCCCCATTCTTTCAAGTTCGGAACTCATACTTTTTCCACCACCTTTTTCTTCATCTTTTATCAAAACAGTAGCAGAAATATTATAAACAGGAGTTGCTATATGCAAATATACCCATGCAAAGATTATACAAGCTACTACCGAAACAACAAACCAAGGCCAATGAATCAGATAACGAAAAAGAATCTCTTGAATATTAATATACTCTTCATCCACTTTGTTGCGCTTTTCCTTTCTTTCTTCCAACATAATAGATTTTATTATTTAAAGATTGTTATTAACAAACTTGCTAACGACACTAAAATAGAAGTTGCAGAAAACCAAAGACTTGTACTATTACCAATATCAGAGTTTTTCGCTTTTACTTTATTGGGAGTCACGTAGACAATATCATTCTGCTGTAACCAATAATAAGGTGACAAAATTGTTTCTGCTTTATTAAGATCTAAGGTTATAATTTGCTGCTTCCCATTGTCATCTTCACGAATTAATTTCACATTGTCACGAATACCATAAACTGTCATATCTCCTGCCATGGCTAAGGCTTCCAGCAAATTTACTTTTTCATTGTTAATAGTAAATGTACCAGGATGAGAAACTTCGCCAATAACTGAGATTTTATAATTCACCATACGAATGGTAACTATCGGTATTTCCTTAATGTATGGCTTCATCTTTTCCACAATCATCGCTTCTGCTTGTTTCTTTGTCAAACCACCGACTCTTAATTCACCCAAAACCGGAAAGTTAATTTTCCCCTCATTATCTACAAGATATTGTTGTAACACGGGCTGCGTGGTCGTAATTATATTACTAGTAGAGATACTTGCAGGGCTCGCTACTGTCAAATTAAATGGTACAGCCAATTCTGGACTAGTACAGGATACTACAATGGTTAACAAATCCTTCGGCATGATTTTAGCATCATACATTTCTTTCTGTTGATTTGCCTTATTAATAACCTCCACATCTTGTAAATATGGTACTTTCTTATAAGATTGACATGCAGCCAACCAAAAAGGCAACATCAACCAAAATAATAGTTTCTCACACAAATTGTTCATAAAATTTATTTATTAATATTTCATTTTGGCATATTACATATACTTTAAATGTATAAAGTGGTTCCTATAATATGTCAAAAACATCTATTTTTAATAACAAGCTTCATATTGTCGTGCAATTTTACACCAAACATATTCCCTCGCAGCAATCTCCTTCATTGCTTTGGCATTAATAGACAACAATTCCTTTTTCTTGTAAAATAAAAGAATCAATTCCTCTGCATTTTTAAAATAGAATGCCTTATTTTGAGTCGTTTCCCGGTTATACACCACATCAAAAGCTATAATAGGAACTCCCAAAGACATAGCCTCTACCAATGAAGGATTTGTTCCACCAGCACTATGCCCATGAATGTATTGTCCGGCATTTACTCGCAAAGAATATAGTATCTCCAAATCATAAATCGGATCTAGTATAGTAATATTTGTATAATCCTCATACTTATCTTTCAACCCTTTTCCATATTCACTCCTCTGCCAGTTTCCTATAAAAATCAAACGTTTATCCGTCTTACAAAAAGCTTCCAACACTACATGACAATTATTCTCCGGTTCTATACGACACACCGATATAGCATATTCCCCCGGAGTAAGACTATAGTGATTCAAAACATCATTTATCCTTTCCTTTGAAATCTTTTGAAAAACATGATCTCCCCCATAAGTAATCAGTTCAGCTGTCCTATGGTACATTTCAATTATATAATCCTGAATAGCCTTGTTATCAGCTATAATTATATCAGCATTACGAATAGCCATCATCTCGCTAGTTCGCAAAAACCACTTGGCAAACCTCCCCCATTTTGCTCGCCTATGCTCCAAGCCATCAATATTCACGATCAGTCGCTTGTGATATAATAATCTGAATACAGGCAAAAAAATACATCCCGACACTCCCAATATGACTACAACATCATACCCCCGCAAGCATTTCAGCATTGACAATATATCATAAAGGGTACTCTGCACTCCATTGGCACGAAATAACGAGACATACTTCAACTTCACGCCTTTATATGTTTCCATACGTGTGTCATAGTCCTTTCCACTGCAAAAAACGGTATAATGGACTTCAGGCGAACAATTATCACCGATAATATTCTCAACCAAAGTTTCAAAGCCCCCATACCTTGCAGGTACACCTTGAATGCCTACAATAGCAACTTGTTTCATAAAAAATATATAGATAAATATTAAAAAAAAGCTAAGCCAACCTTTTTTCACTATCAGATTATAAAGGAAATATCAACCTTTCTATTTCTGTCAGCATTTGTATTGTGGCAAATTTTTGTGATTCTTTTTTCGCATTGTTAGACAAGTGTACGTATACGTCTTTGTCTAAAAGAATATATTTGATACGATTTTCTATTTTGTCTAATTCCTGTACATCTATCTTATATCCGTTCACTCCATCTTTTACCATTTCTGCAATTCCTCCCTTCGTTGGAACAATTACAGGTAGACCGGCACTCATAGCTTCCAAAGCCGTCAGACCAAACGTTTCTATTGCTTGTTTTTTATTCGTTAAATTCAACACTAAACTTGCACGGTTATAAAATGATGCTACATCATTCTGCCTAGGATAGATAATCAGATTCTTACCTATATTTATCTTGTATTCTTTCACAAAACAGTTGATGTTTCTTGCGTATCATTCACTACCAATTCAAAATCAAACTGTGGCAAACGCTGGGCTAATGCAACAAACTCAATGGACTTTTATAAAGTTTCAGTGATCCGAGCATTAATAATAAAATCTCAGTCTATCCACAAAATCCTGTGACAACGCATTAGGTATCACAGACAGATTACTTTTTGTTTCAAAAGGAAGCCTGATAACAGGAAACGCAGATTATCTCATGTGCCAACTTCTGCATAGCAATAGCCAGTATTTTATAACTTCCTCCTTTTACAAAAGCATTCTCATGATAATGATACACCACCCGCTTTCCCATAATTCTTCCTGCCAAAGCTGGACCTACTGGTAATAAAGTATTTATATAAAATACAATATCCCTACAAAAAAACCACCGGAATGCAAATACAAACATATAAAATTGCACTGCACAATAATATAACATCATCACTATTGGATTCTTAAAAAAACGATAAGGATAAGAATGTTTACGTAAGTTTTCATAACACAACAATTCATCCAACACCCCATGTTTAGAAGAAACTAAATCTACAATGTAATGCTGCTTCAAAAAATTTTCCAGTACCATTTTTAGTATCTTGGGACTGCCACTATAATCATTAAAGAGGTGAAAACAAATGAGATGTTTCATTTTCTTTTCTTTTCTAATTTCATTATCAACTCCTCATACAATTCATTCCAAAACATTCGCCTTATTTCCCATGTATATTCTTTTGCACGAATTAGCGTAGCTTCTGCTAATCGTTCCAAACGTTCAGGTTCTGCCAACACATCGTCTATAGCATTGGTAATTCCCTGCACATTAGCTTCATAAGTAGACTCTATCGGTACAAGTATTCCGGCTCCGTCACGTAAAGTATCATGCATACCACAATGATCAAAACTCAAAGTAGGTACACCAAAGCTCATTGCTTCCCATATTGTAGTCGGATTACCTTCACTGATACTGGTAATAACATGAAGATGAGCAGAATCAAATACTTGTACGGCCTTATCTCTCGGTAGTTTTCCATGCCATGTTATAAGAGAATTTAGACCATTCTTTATTGCATACTGTTGCAATTTATCTTTCAAAAATCCATCGCCAACTATATCAATATGTACCATTTCTTTAAACTTCAACCTGGCAACTGACTCCAGCAGTATACCAACAGATTTTCTAGCATCCAAGTGTCCAATCACCACAAGGTTATATTTACAAGGGTTAACAAATTTTCTTTATTCAAACGAATATGCCCTATATAATACACTCTGGAATACAGATACTGTCTTTCCCATGAATATTCTTAAATAACCTCTGATTCTCAAGTAGCAGTAAGCAGAATATCTGTTGCATTCAATGCTTTTTTAATCTCCGACTATAATGCAATTGAAAAGTATTGGCTATTGTTCTAAACCTATGTTTCAATTTACCTAATAATGGCATATTTTTCACT
>SCPN01001655.1_pt1 | contig 25544 bp, 41 predicted proteins | sample 6106831 | NCBI WGS metagenome assembly SCPN01 (sample SAMN10720447, study PRJNA508395) | human gut metagenome | isolation source: Participant 1, 0 month
ACCAGTATTTAATACTCCTGAATTGGTCAGACAGTAGCTGACAAATCCCGAACAGTCAAATCCACTCGGAGAATATCCTCCCCACACATACGGAACCCCTTGGAACTGCAGGGCATACTGTACCAGTCTTTTCGCCGCTTCTGAGGAATACTCCACATCACCGCCCGGCATCGTATCACCAGTTTCAAAATAAAACAGAGGATTTAAACGTTCCCCGTTATGAAACAGTTCCAGATGCAGGTGTGGTCCTGTAGAATTACCGGTACTTCCGACTTTTCCAATTTCTTCCCCTTTTTCAATCTGCTGTCCTGCTGATACACTCCTTGATGAAAGATGTGCATACCGAATTTCATATCCATCCTGATCTTCAATTACCACATAATTTCCATAACTGTCATTGTAAGTGGAAGTGGTGACTTTCCCAGTCAAACCAGCCGCTACAGGCGTCCCTTCCGCCAGTGCAATATCGACTCCATTGTGAAGTGCATTTGCTCCTGTTGTCGGATGAATCCGGTATCCATAATAGCTGCTCACACGATAATACCAGTTAATATCCGTCGGGCTTTCAAACATCTGCAGGTTGCCTTTTGTCTCGTTGTATGCCGAAAACAGGGCTTTCTGCTGTGTATTCATACGGTTCTGGCAGATTCCGGTAAGGCTTCGGTTGGTTAGTGTAACGCTATATACCGATTCTGTCGTAGTTGTTGTAACTTCAATCTCCTGGCTGCCGTTCGCATCAGAGAGATATGCTTCCCATGTGCGGTGTCCATGATTCAGCGCATCTGAATGCGAATCATAGTAAACATCAAAGGTAACACCATACTGTGCAAGGTTTCCTGTATCCTCAACGGTGTATTCCACACCATTCATCACAACTTTCGTTCCAAATGGAAGAATCGGATTATATGCATCTACGGCAATCGTATGATTTCCCTGTGGATAAACACCACTGGCCGTCGGTCCCCCTGACCACTGTCCACAGCAGATCGGACAGCTGCATTGTAACTTCAGAAGTCACTACCTGTCCAGTGCGATTCTCCTACCGTGAACCATCTTCTTTTCCGTAATAGTTTCCGTGGAACTTTCTGCTGTCAGACTGTACTGAGCCGCAAACAGCGCATCCAGATCTGCTTTTACCTGACTGTCAAATTCAAAGATTTCATATTTTGCAGACAGGTAACTGATCAGAATAAACGGATCGTGTCCAATCTCATCAATGTTATAGCGGTACCGGTCATATCCGGTATGATCTGCTTCTATACGGTTGACCTTTTCCTGAAGGTTGGCTTCCAGCTGCGTATAATATAGATCCGCATCCCGGATAGCCTGGTCAGTTGACATATATCCTGCTCCTGTATAATTCACCACGTTCTGAATAAACATAGAAGAACAGGAAGTAAAAGAAGACATATTAAAAGCATCAGGGCAAGCAATACCCGATGCTTATAAATACCTTCTGTTTTCCTTGAAAAAAGTTGGTCACTTTACCGCCGATTTTCTTGATGTAATCAATGGTTCCGACTGTAGCCGTTCCCATTGACTGCTCCATCCGCTTGGCTTTGGCATATTCACGCTTTATCCGCTGTTTCTGAATCTGCTTTTTATCTGGGAACTTCTCTGCAACTTCTCATCTTTAGACAAAGATCCGGTATCGCTTCTGAACTTCCACCCGGTCAGTTTTTCTTTCCAGTCTCCTTTGCTGTCCGATTCTTTCTACGCTGCCGGGATCGGACACTGGCCTGTGCCAGTCTGACTGACCGCTCTGCATTTTGTTCTGCCTCCAGGACACCTTGCACAGCAGCATTATCATCCTCAGATTCTGCCAGTTTCCGACGCACTACAGCTGTTGCTCCCCTTACTGCATTTCCAGTCATTGTCTTTACTGGCTCTTTTGTGAAATTTTCCCCCTCAAAGTGCAGCCGCTTCTTTTTCCCAGTATCTTCTGCTGACTGTGTGAACACCTGCGCCCGATTGGAATGTGCTTTTGCCTTTTTCTTTTCAGGGGACACCACTTTTTCTGCTTTCTTTTCCAGATCTGCAGCACCTGTCTCTTTTTCAGCAAACTGTAACCGTTTTTTCTGTTTTGGACGTTTGGTTCCACCAGTTTCTTCTTTTCTGGAATCTCCCCTGCTGGTGTATAAGGTTTTATGCTCCCGTTCCTGCAATTTTCCTTCTGAAGACTTTTTCTCTTCTGTCCGCAGCCTTTGAGCATTCTTACGGTTCTTCTGTTTTCCGCTATCGTTTGCGAAATGAGCCTGATCTGTTTCCAATTCTTTTACAAGCTGATCAGAAGCATTTTTGTATTGTACTTGCCGCTTTTTTCCACTTTCCGGTGCATCTCTGGACTGCTGTACGCTACGGGGGCTTTCCACATATTCTTCTTGCCCCCGGTGGCTTTTCCGCTCCATCTTCACGTCACCGGTTCTTCTGCTTAGCTTGACAGTGGACTTATCACTCAGGTTTTCTTCCACCAGACCATCTCTGGTCATCTTCTGGACTTTCCTGGCTCGGCTTTTCATCCTCTGCTGTGCCAATTAACTTTTCCTCCTCTTCGTGGTATCTGCCTGATGCAATCATCAGACAGCTGGTAAATACTCCGCTGAGCATACCAACAATATATGCGCCTCCCATAAGGACAAGGCATATCAATCTATCCATGTTTTTCCTCCTCTTACTCAATCCGGACGGCCACTTAATACCATCATCATTCCAATTCCGACGGTAACAAGTACGCCTGCTCCAAATCCAATTACAATGCCAATAAGTACGCCTTCTGCCATGTTAGACCTCCTGTTCTTCCGGTTTTGTTGTCATAATTCGATACAGTGATGAATTTTTCGGGAAGTGGTCGATAAACGGAATGATTACATTTCCGTAGAACAAAAGTCCCTCTCCTTCATTGCTGTTCGTTACATAAGACAGCTGAGTAGGTGAAATATTCAGCTGCTTCGCCAGAATCTGACGGTCACCGGATGCCTGATTCAGCATATAAATAAAATCTGAGTTTTCAAAAATGTTCTCAATCTCTCTGGATGCCAGCAAATCCTTGATATTCTGCGTAATACCAGTCGGAATACCTCCCCACTTACGGAATCGCTTCCAAATCTCCACAGAATAGCTGGCTGTCTGCTCTTCTTTCAGAAGCAAATGGAACTCATCAATATAGTATCTGGTAGATTTGTGTGCTGACCGGTTAATGGTTACACGGTTCCATACCTGATCCTGTACGATTAGCATCCCGATCTTTTTCAGCTGCTTTCCAAGTTCCTTGATATCAAAACATACGATACGATTATTGATATCTACATTTGTCCGGTGGTTGAATACATTCAGGGAACCGGTAACATAAATTTCCAGTGCTGTTGCCAGCCTCTGTGCTTCCGGCTCGTCCTGCTTGCGGAGAAGATCGTACAGATCTTCCAGAACCGGCATCTTCTCCGGAACCGGATCAGCCAGATATTCCTGATAAACCAGTCTGACACAACGGTCAATGATGGTTTTCTCGACTGGTTCCAGACCTGTTTTTCCACCTACGATCAGCTCGCAGAGAGAAAGAATGAAGTCTGATTTCAGTGACAGCGGATTATCCTCTTCGGAATAATTCAGGTTCAAATCCATCGGATTGATATACTGGTCTGATACCGGAGAAATACGGATAACCTGCCCGTGTAATGCAGATACCAAGGGATAATACTCGGCTTCAGGATCACAGACAATGATGTCATCTTCTGTAATCAGGAAACAGTTTGCAATCTCTCTTTTCGCACTGAAAGATTTACCGGAACCCGGTGTACCAAGAATCAGTCCATTCGGATTTTTCAGTTTTTTCCGGTCAACCATGATCATGTTGTTAGACAACGCATTCAGCCCATAATAAAGGGCTTCTCCATTCTGGAACAGTTCCTGTGTCGTAAATGGCACAAAGATTGCTGTTGCCGAAGTGGTAAGCCCTCTCTGAATTTCTATTCTGTTTAACCCCAGCGGAATACTGGACATCAGTCCCTGCTCCTGCTGGTAGTCCAGCTGGCGTAAGGAACAGTTATATTTCTGTGCAATACCCTGCACCTGAAAGATATTGTTATCCAGCTTCTGCCGCTTCTTTGCGGTACTCATCACCAGTACCGTCACCAGAAACATACGCTCATTTCTGGACTGCAGATCTTCCAGTAAGTTTTTTGCTTCCTCACCATAAGTAACCAGATCCGATGGCAGCACATCCATATCATATCCGGAACGTACTGCTCGTTTCTGCTCCTCGATCTTCATTTTATCCAGATCCGAGATCTTTCCCTTAATCATCTTGATTGCCTCTGCCTGATCAATGGACTGAATATGGATATTCACATTGATGCTGTCCTCCACATCCAGAAAATCTGCAAGCATCCGGTCTGTCAGTTCCGGTGCCAGGATCTGCAGATAACTGACGGAACCGATTGTCTTTCCCATCAGAAACGTTTGGTTTTTGGTGAAATTGAAGGAAGTCGGTGCAATGAAGTCCTTGGTCTTCATACCGGTTTCTGGAAGCATTTTGTATTCAAACCGGAACGGTTCAATCCGATCCTGATTGAAAATGTGGTACATAATTTCCAGACGCTCACAGCCATTCAAAGAATGCGCTTGCGCACCAAGCACCTTAAAGTTATTCAGCACATCTGCCTCAATACGTTCCAACCTTGGACGTGCGATCTTCAGATCTTCCGCTTCAATGCCAAAGGTAATATACTTGGTCTTCACCAGACCGTTGTTCCCCTTCGCCAGCTGATTTTTCAGCATTCCCTTATATTCCTCACGGATTTCATTAAAATCATCATCCTGTGATGGAATATCAATAGTTTTCTCAAACTCTGTCGCATCCACCTGCTGATTGATGAACGACAGCTGTACAGAAATTGAAGAATCGAAGTAATTCAGGAAATCACAGTAATTCTCGAAAATTGTCGTTTTATCTTCATTCAATGCCAGCTGATAATTGATATCATAAAACTGGATTGTCTTGGAAAAGAAAGTCTTTGTCACTTGACAGATTCCATCTTGAAACATCCGTAGATAAGGAATGGACTGCTGCGCTGTCCGTGGCACTTTTGCCTGCTTTCTTCTGCGTTTTTCCTGCTTCTTCCGTTCCTTTTCCTTTTTTGCAAGTTTCTTATCTTCTTTGCTTCTTTTTGCTTTTCGGGATTTTCTGAGGTCCGCTTCCATATGCTGCAGCTGCTCTTCCCGACGGTTTCTTTTTGCCATCTGGCACATCCTCCTCTTTCAGGAGCATACCGATCTGACTGTAAAAGTTCTCTGTTTTATAGGGCCGTGTCCCCGGATTGATAAACTTCTGTCTGATGATATTCCCCATTACTTTTTCAAATGGAAGTCCATCTTTCTCATACATGGCCATAAAAAAGAAAGGCAGCATCACTGTTACCATCAAAATTGCTGCAATGCTGGAGCCTAACCCTTTTCTGGTCAGAAAATAGAATGGAACTCCCACCGCCGCTGCCAGACTGAAAAAGATCAGCTGACGCTTGGTTAAATTCAACACTAATTTGGTTTTGACCTGTGTCAGGTCTTTTGGTACTGGTACATAAGCCATATTTCTTCACCTGATACCGTTTTCCGGTATTTTCCTTTCTCCCATTTTAATGGGCATTAAAGATTGACTTTGATAAGCTCGCTGTTTTAAACAGTGAATAGGCAAGGACTATCGTATAAGCTGCTATGGAGAACATCGCCCCATGAATATTTGATGAGATCGTCATCGACTGTACAATGACTGCATAAATTCCTACGCAGACCATCATAAAGAAACCCTGAAATGCCAGCGCAAACAGTCCTTTCAAATAGTTATTTCCGATATTGCCCCATTCTTTGTTGGTCATGGTGGCAAACGGTTGGTGCTACGGAACGTCAAATATATCTCTATCATACGTCCGTAAAGAATTACGGTTATGGCAACCGTATAATATTTTCATGGTCATGCTAATCAGCATCGTTTCCAATGCCAGCAAGAACAGTTCTCCGACTTCCATATCTTCCATTGTGTCCAGCAGATTGGTGATTGCTGTTGTTGCATCAATCTCTGTACTTCCACTGATCACTCCGGCAGCCCCATTGACCACATGCTGGCCAACATCAAAGACCGCCATCGTGATGTTAAAGGTATTCGTTACCAGATAAATCGCAATATATGCCTTGAATACCCAGATAAAGATATTAAATGTCTCGAACTCATGAAAATTATTTTTCTGTGTCACCATCGTAATCAGTTCATAACACAGGACGAAGGTAATGATCATCCCTGCAATGGGGACCATTACCGTTTCCGACAGATTTTTGATTAGCGAAAAAACGCTCCCGTTCCATCCCTGCGGTGTCTGTCCGACCTGTGCTGCGATTGTGCCAACTTTGTTGTTGACTTCTACGAACATATCTTCCATCCCTGACTGGATAAAGTTGATCAGTATATCTTTGATGGCTTCCGTAATACGTTCGACAATGGTATTCAATCTCTGTTACCTTCCATCAGAATAAGGAAGAGAGCTGTGGAATCAGGGTAGTTCCCAGCGCCATAATGCCAGCTCCTGCCATGAGCTGCTTAATTCCCTGTGACTTTGCTTATGTGTGATAAAGAAGTAATAGAAGTGTAAAAAATTTTGCCTTTCCTATCCGATACTTGCCTTTGATATCGGATAGGGCGGGCGGTAATGGGCTTTGTCCTGTCCGGCGTGAGGTAGGATAGCCGCCCTCGGCTCTCCTTGACAGTCACGCCCTGTTGCAAGAGAACGGCGGCGAACTCGCCATAGCTTGTGGCAGAGGACAGCGCGGTGCGTATGGCCTGCCGCAATTTTTCCTTGTCTGTTTCAAACTTCGTGGGCTTGGCTGGCTGCTCCTCTGCTGGCAAGGCGGCAACTTCCTTGTCCAGCTTTGCCTGCCCTTTCCGCTGCGCCCAATACTCACGCTCAGTAATGCGGTTTTTGCTGCCATGCAAAAGGTCGATTTGATAGAGATTTTCCCGGTGGCACAGCTCCATGACTTCGGCTTTGAAGTATTCCATCGCCGCGTCTGTGCAGCGGTGTTTGCACCCGGCGCGGGTGTCTGCCGGTCTGTCCATGTAAGGCAGGAACGGAACTTCCTCTATCCGCAGAGAATTGATAACGATATGCACATGGATATTGCCGCTGTGGTTGTGTCCGTCCGGGTGGGTGCAGATAATGGCTTGGTGTCCGGGAAACTGCTTCCGGCAAAATTCCTCACCCAACGCCTGCGCCCGGTCTACGGTCAAACCGTTGTCCACCGCGTCCCGTGGGTCAAAGCTGATAATGTAGTGGTGGCTCGCTGGTTTTCCCTAGCGAGATTGGGCTACAGAACGGCATTAACGCGTTTGTCGCGGTAAATGACTGGTATTCACAGGCGCCGCCCGTTCATCAGGGTGGGCTGACTAAACTCGTCATTCAAAGGTGAGAACACTCCGGCATGCGCCAGGCCGCGTTTTAATGATATGTTTGGCACCGGCTTCTGGCGGCAGATTAGAAATGGCGGCAGGAACGGGCGCCCCAACAGTTGAGGTGCGGGCAATAATTTGGTTGCCATTTTTCGTTTCGGCGGTCAGCTGCAGGACGTAGGTTCATGTTGACCGGGAAACGGTAACAATGGGGCGAATGGTCGCCCGTGTAATGGCTTGCCGGATAAATTCGGCTTGGCTCATGTCATAGTGTTTCAGCCGCTCGGTAAAGTCGGCGTATTCTTCCTCGGTCATGCGGGTTTTGACCACATGGCAGCGGTGGGGTGTGTTGTATTTTTTCTTCAAGCGTTACCCTTCTCGCCGACAGGGCTGGCGAGTTTGGGAAGGCATCCAACAAGATTCTCAGGGGCAAAACCGCAGATATGCGGATTTTGGCACCGTGGTAGAATCTTGCTCTAAAAAACTACCGCTTTCCTCGGCGGCTCTGGTTTGCGGATATACTGGCTTGCTCCACCAATATAGCGATTGCGGCGGCGTGTTGCGACCACGCAACGGTGAAAAGGGGTCGTTTTGGCAAACACAGCGGAAATTTTTTTGTTTTCCCTGTCTGCTCCCTACAACAATCTGGCGGTATGGTTTGCCAAAGATTTTTGAAAACGGGCGCAAAAAAAGCAGTAAACCATTTCAAGATTTACTGCTTATCGCTGTGATGGGCGGCGGTATTAAATTGTCAGCCGTTTTCAAATGGAATTTATCTGCAATCTAACTTTCCGCTTTCCAATTCCTTTTCTGTAATCTTCCATAATCCTAACGCAATGATCTGCTATCTTTTGCATAGGTTCTTCAAAGAATTTTATATTTTCATCAGTTCTTCACAAACAGTCAACTTCTGCTCATCCATATTGCTAATAGCAAACCATGGGAACGCTTTATATTTCTTGTGTCTAATGGAAAATTGTACCCTATCAACTCATTTCACGGAAAACAGAAATAGAATTGTGGGCCCTGAACCTGGAACTGACTTTTCCATAATTTGCTGCATTGTTCTCACGCCGCCGTACCGGAAAAACTATTCGCTCAAGGCATTTAATATGAAATCCTTTTATCTGTGGGTATGTCTCTATAATTGATAATCTGTTCCATTTATACCCTCATTGAAGTTTAATTTGTCAGGCTCTAATTATACAACTTTTCTGTTTAGCGGTCAAAGCGGAACTTCAACAGGCTCTATCAGTTGCCTGACGATATGCTCCTGCATATCCGTGTTAATCTGTCCGTCCATTTTCGCACAAGAGCGGACATATCCATAATGGGATAGGACAGCGGCAACAGCTTCCGGGTCGCCCTCGCACTTAACGATTGTCTCATAGGAGTAGCTGGCTCATAGGACAAACCCTCCAACTCTGCCCGTAGCCGCCGTAAAATCATCTGAATACGCCGCCCGGTTGTGTTGCCAGCCGTCCATATCTCCGTCAATCTCCCTATGCGTCAATCGTTGGAAGTAGTACAAGAAAATGATTTCCTGTTCCATCTGTGATAGTGCGGACAGAGCTTCGGCAAGCTCTGGACTTTCAAAAGCACCATCTGACCACAAACGAAAAGCGGATAGCTGGTCTGCCGGATTGCTCCGCAAAGTATTTATCTGTGGTACTGAATGGATAGTGTTTCTTCTATCAGATATTCAAGCGAGATTTCCCGCTTGCGGCAGCTCCAGCCCATGCTCCGTCACGTGGCAGCGTGGCGAATAACAGTCTTGCAAAGGCATCGTGTTATGCCGGATATGTTCTTGATACTTTTCGTAATTCGGTCACGGAAAATCCCCTTTCTGAATAATGGCGGAGGCGGCAGCATCTTGTGCGCCTCTTGATTTCGAACAGCAAAGGGCGGGGCTGTCAACGGTGGCACATTTGCGCCGTTCATCTTGACCGTTGACAGGCTCGGCTGGGTTTGCTATTTATTTCCTCACCATTCCTGTGTCTTGGCTTCCTTCCGGATTTTCATTATCTGTATTTGATATATACTGCCAGGAATTACAGAAACCAACGCAAAAATACCAAAGATTATAGATTGCTTTGTAACTGCGAATAGTGCAAACATGAGCAGTAGAAATAGCCACGGATTGCGTAAGTTGCGATAATATTTTTCTTTATCGTCATAAGAGGTATGGAGTTCAAAAGGCTTTCCATCATTTGCTTTTTCCACAATCAAGATTTCTCGATTAAAAGTTGTTGTGTTTGTCGCAATACGACCGCCCCTTTCTGCCCATGGGCGCCAACGAACTTTTCCAACAGAATAGTTTAGATTGATATTTTTAAAAAACACCTTATATCCCATATCCTCCAAAAAATTAGCATAATCTATTGAACTCTCTTTTGATTTTTCTCCGATAAACTCTACACAATAGGTCACTTCATCGGGCTTGCATTTTTCAAATTCGTATAACAGTTTTCCTGTCCGAACAAGTCGATAACCCTTTTCAGACATTTTGTTTAGCCATTTTCCCTGCGTATTTAGCAATCCGCCAAAAAAGCGATAACATTTTTTACTCATACTGCACCTCCAATAATTTCACTTGCAATGCTTACAAGTTCATTTAGTCTTGCAAGCTCTTTTTCTGCAATTTCTTTTCCCTGTGCTGTAATGTGGTATTCTTTTTTTCTTCCCTCACTATCTCCATAAGGTTCAATCCACTTCTTGTCCTGCAAAGAGTTTAATGCTCCATATAAAGTGCCTGCGCCTAACGAAAGCCGCCCGCCCGTTTTTTCTTCAACAAACTGCATAACGGCGTATCCGTGTTTGTTATTATGAAGTAAAATATAAAAGGTCACTTCTGTAAGTGCGCCACTTTTTGCATTGTCTCTCATAGTCCAGCCTCCTTATTACGATTACTGTAATAAATATATCACTAACCGTAATATAAGTCAAGCAGATTCAAGGAAATTATTTAAGGGGCATGAAAATGGAGCAGCAACATTTTCGTGTTACTGCTCCACTTTGATACAGAATAGTAGGGTACGCTGTTCTCAATTTGTGTTGTTGCTTCTTTACCGTATATGAGCGACATGAGCATTTGCCCCAGGATTGTCATTTCCGTAACCTTCCAGAAGGTTTACCACTCCCCACACACCAAGGCCAGCACCGATTGCTGTAACCAGTGTGGACAGAGTGCTGACTGCACTGCTGAAAAATGCCATATAATCTTATAAGCCGGTTCTGTAATTTGATTTGTCCGTCAAGTGACGAATCTGGGAGCAAGTCCTGATTTTCTCCAAGACCCATCACCGGCGTTCTCCTTTCTTCTTTATTCGATTCTCCTCTACGCTCCCATCTATCTGAACACTTGCTTCTGCAAATGGAATTGTTTCGGATTTCCGCTTATTCACTTTCCTGTGTAAAATCTATTTCTGTAACCTCAACCTCTTCCTCCGGCTTCGGTACATACTGCGGATTTAATTCAATTTCTGGACGGAACCAGTTCTTTGGATCAGCATCTGACAGGTATCGGTAGTTAGGATGTTTTGTAATATCATATTTATCAGAAAAGAATGGCCTAGCCCCTCTGATCTGCAAAATACATTTTCCGCCATCCATCACCGCAATTTCGTCTTCCGTCATCAGCTGTTTTCCGAGCTTCTGGTAATTCAGTCCATAAGACTTCTGGTTACTTCTTGTTTCAGAAGTGTTATACAGATCAATGGTTTCCTTACCAAGAATCTCGCTGATTTCCTTTAACGTCGATTTCTCTTTCCCACCAAGGAATAACGTCGTATCACAGTTTCCCACCAACGTATCTGCTGCGTCCTGATACATGGTTTTCAGCTGCGACTGTGACTGCAAAATAATAGAAGCAGAGATCTCCCTGCTTCGGATCGTTGCAATCAGTTTATCCATATTGGGAATCTTTCCCGTATTTGCGAACTCGTCACAGATGACACGCACATGGATCGGCAGCCTGCCACCATACACATCGTCTGCTTTATCGCACAACAGATTGAAAAGCTGGGACTGCAGCATAGCAATCACGAAGTTAAATGTGGTATCTGTATCCGACATAATGAGAAACAATGCTGTCAGCCGGTCACCGATCATATCCAGTTCCATTTCATCATAGGACATGATCTCACGAAGCTCCGCTATATCAAAGGGAGCAAGTCTGGCTCCACAGCTAACCAGTATGCTTTTTGCAGTTTTGCCAGAGACAAATTGTCAAGGACTTTTTAATCAAATTCACAAAAAATCTACAAAAAAGGTGCCAGAAGCATTGTATGGCTCCTGACACCTCGTTTGATAGATTACATTTTTCCGTTCAGCAGGTCTTTGCAGAGATACGCGTAGTCTGGCAGCTGGTTGATATATGACTCCCAGCGCCGCTTGATTTCGGCCAATTCCAGCGGGTCGGCTGCTTCCAGTGCATGATCGTTGCCCGTCATATACAAAACATCCGTAGCAACATCGTCCAAACACCTGCCGCAGAGATCGGCGGCAGATTCTATCCTGATACCGGTATCCACATAAAGCGGATTTACGCCAATCGTCAGCCAGACATAGCCCACCTTGTCCGACCAGAGCAATTCAAAATCGGGGCTTTGCCGCAGATGTTCCGCAAAGACTTCCTTTACTCGCTCAATTTCATGTTTCTCTTTTTCTGTGTAAAGCATTTTTGTGTCCTCCTTGACAAAAATTTTGGTGCATACCATCATCAGTTTAGCACAAGGCGGCTTAGTTTATCAGTCTGTCACATCTGCTGAATTTCATTTTTGAGCATACGCTTGATTTTATCGCTCATGGTTTCTGTGCTGGTATTGCTGAAATGGACATGAACCTTGTAGGTCGTCTTACCGATTTTCTTTACCATCGCCGGCGTGTTTTCCGGCGCTCTGGACGCAGTAGCGGCGTCTGCCACCTGCATAGTACGGGGTTCTTTGTTCATGGCGCTCCTTTCTCCGAACGGGTCTGTGCCGCCCGGTAAAAAATCAGTCGTGCTTACTGTTTACAATGTCTTTTGCTGCCTGTCGGGTAGCACCGGCATTTTCTTCCCGGAAATTCTTCCCGTCAAAAAGGATCGGCGCACACCGTTCCAAAATACGGTCATAGATACGGGCGTGGGCCAGATCAGGCGGGTTTTTCAGCTCGGACAGTTTCAAGTTTGTTGTGATAATCATGGGTCTTCGGCTGCGATAGCGGCTGTCAATGACGAAAAACATCTGCTCCATAGCATATTCGGTACTGCGCTCTACACCCAGATCGTCAATGATAAGCAGGTCATATTCGTCAAAGCTGGCAATAAACTCCGAGCTGTCCTCGAAACATCCCGGTCAGGCGGTTCAGAATGGTGGGGAAAGTTCGTCATCAGCACCGGCACATCCTGGTCAAGTAGAGCGTTGGCAATACATCCGGCGAAAAAAGACTTGCCGGTTCCCACATCTCCAAACAGTAAAAGCCCGATATTGCTCTTATATGCCTCTTTCCAGTTCTCCACATAGGCATGAGCCTTGTCCATCAATGGGTTTTGCCTGTTGTCGTTGGCAAAGGTGTAGTCGTACAGATAGCGGTCTCAAGCCCTGTGCCTTTCGGCGTTTGATACGCTCCATACGGCGCTGCCGTTCTTCAGCAGCCTTGCGCTGCTCCTCGGCTTCCCGCTGGCACTGGCAGATGCAATGCGGCATAAAGTAGCCGGATTTCCCGAAGCATGGCACAACGGTCTGCCTCTGGCCGCCGCATTTCTTACAGTGAATGAGCCCGTCTGACAAGTCTATATACTCGTCCTCAGCCAATTCCACACCGGCAGCTGCCTTGTCAATCAGCGCCCGTTTCTGCGGTAATCTCAATCATACAGTTTCATCCTCCTTTACGCTGTAATCCCGGTTGCGTGAGGGTGTGACAGTTTTTTTAGCGTCCTCACCGGCCCAACGCCGGATGGTCGCTGCATGGCTCTGATAACGCTTGCCAGTAGAAGCCATGTACTCGGACAGTTTTTCGATGTACTGTTCCCATACAGCAGGAAAACTGACCTGCAAGTCAGCCAGTTCTTCATCCGTCAGGAAAATATTCTGGTAACGGCCATAGGTGTGGGAAGGGTGCCCCATTTCAGGGCGTACCTTCTCTATCTCTCTCTTTATCTTTATCTCTTTCTCTAACTCTATCTCTATCTCTGGTGGACGAATGTCGGACAAATGTCCGCCACTTGTCCGGAGCGCAGAAAGAGCCTTGTTTTGAAGCCTTGCAGCCCGCTTTCGCTCGGCCTCGGTAGAGGACTGGCCGATTAAAGTTCGATGTTGCTCATGTAGAATGTGCCGCTGTCCAGCAGGACAAGACCCAGCTTCAAAAAGATTTGCAAGGCTCTCTCCACAGTGCCGATCTGCTGGCGGGTGATGGTGGCGATTATCTGCGCCGTGTAGGGCATGTCCTCGTCAAGCTGGAGCCGCCCGCCATGTTTCAGCGATTTCAGATACAGCTTGAGCAGAATGTTAGAATACAGCACACCATCCTGCATACTTTCCAACAGCACGATAGAATCATCGTCAAAATAGTTTTCTTTGAGTTTCAGGTAATAATATTTTCGATTGTCTGACATAGGGTTCCTCCTTGGGTTCTCTTGGGATTCTGTACGCATTTTAAGGCTATTTTAGGAGTCAGAGGATAAATCTATCAGCTGCCTTTGACACCCGCGAAAAAGCCTTGATTTACAAGGGTTTTCGGCCCCTAAAGCGTGACATTTCTCCCGTTGTTTCCGCTTGCGCTTTGCGGCGTTGATCCGCTTCATGCGCGTCCGGCACATTCCGGGCAATATTTGGCCCTGTTAGAACCGGGGGTAAACAGCGCCCTCACATACAGCGCATTTCTTTGCATTCATTCGGTGGAACAGCGCCGTTTCCAGTTCCTTATCCTGCGGCAATACCGCCGCCCGAAACCACCTGCACAACAGGGGTAGGAAATGGACTGGACACAGACACATTCCTCCCCATCGTCCAGGGCGATACAGTTTCCGTCAATGTAGTTACAGCACTCATGCACCATCCTCCGCACTCTGCGGTACTGGCGGTAATCCATGACAGGGATAGGTTCAGTCTTGTTGTTCTTCATAAATGATTTCTTTCATAAAGCGTGTAACCTCCTCGAATGAATTTATTGTTAAATATTCGTGCAAAGTATTGTTTTCTTCGTGCAAATGGCATATACTATAATTGCCAGCACAAGGGGTTGATCGTATGGCTGGAAATACCACAAACATCAGTATCCGCATGGACGCAGATTTGAAAGCGCAGGCGGACGCACTGTTACTGAACTTGGCATGAACCTGACTACGGCGTTTAACATCTTTGTGCGCCAGTCGCTTCGTGAAGGCGGCATTCCCTTTGAGGTAAGGCTGGAACAGCCGAACAAAGAAACGGTTGCTGCCATGCTGGAAGCGGAAAGGATTGCAAAGACCCGTCTGTAAAGGGCTACAATGACCTTGACGAGTTGTTTGCTGACCTGAAAGATGAAAGAAACCAAATATACCGTCAAATACGACCAGTTTCAAAAGGACTACAAACGAGCCATCAAGCGTGGCTTGAAGATTGAGCTGCTGGAGCAGGTCGTAGCATTGCTGGCAATGGGCGAACCGCTGCCGGATAAAACCGTGACCATGACCTGTCCGGCGATTGGGCAGGCCATCAGGGAATGTCATATTCTCCCGGACTGGCTGCTTGTCTATCGCATAGAGGATGATGTTCTGGTGCTGACGCTGGCCCGCACCGGCACACACAGTGACTTGTTCGGCAAATAAACCGTCTGCCGCCGTATGGGGAAACCTGTACGGCGGTTTTCTGTATCAAAAAGTATCTCGTGAAACGCGACGCACCTAAAAGGAGTACGCCAAAACGCGGTAGCCCTTACCGCTCCGGCTCCCACGGTCGTGAGGTTTGTCCCGTTCCTGTCGGGACAGCTGCTCGGCGGTTTTGCGGAGCCGTTCCACTGCTTTCAAATCCTCCCTCATGGCTTTCATGGCAAGCGTGTCCGTCTGCTTTCCAGCGGCCAACTGGTCGATTTCCGCTGCCATGCCTTCGGGGTGATCCTCGCCGTTGTCTTTCAGTTCTTTCAGATACCGGTCTGCTGCGTCATAGAGGATCAGTTCCCGGCTGTGGCGCTGTTCAAACTGTTCCCCTTTTCCGGCTTTACTTTGGCAAGCTGCTTGCGGATGGACTTGTACTGTTCCCACATCTCCCCGCGTTCGGTAAGAATGGCGATCCGGCGCTCAGCCTTGACGATCTTTCCCGCGCAGGTCATAGTAACGGCTGTTCATATCAGCGATTTTTTCATGAAGCTGCTGCATAGACTGGATGCCGTTTGCCTGTAAAAAGCTGAATAGTGCAGCGCTTTCCTGCAAAGCCCGGATTTTGCCGGTGCGGGTGCGGGGAGTGTTCAACTGCTGCTGAGCCTCCCACAAAGCAGTCAAGCTGCTTTGCTGTGTTTGTGGTTTTTCCGCTTCGTCTTTCGACCAGCGATAAAGACGGGTAATGCGGGCTTTAATTTCTTTCAGCAGTTTGTTGTCGGCGACGATCTGTCGGTTTACTTCGCCCTTGTCGGTGCGGATACCGCGCTTTTCCATTTGGCTGGCGGCTGGCCCCAGATGGACAGAGGGAATTTTATCAATGCCCTGCCGCTTGTAACTGCGGTGGTCAATGCGCTCCGGTCTACCGGCAGATTCCAGCGCCCGGTTGGTGTAGGCTGTCCACGCTGCCCGCCAAATCTCCACATTTCCTTTATCGTTCCAGTCGGTCGTATCCTCCCGATGATTTTTCCAGCCGCCTTTCCCATCCGGGATACGCTGTCCATTCTCGTCCAGATCGTATGCCTTGCGGCGCGCCCACTGTCCGTTTTCTTTCAAAGGCCGGAGCGTCAGCATGATATGGACATGAGGGTTGCCGGTTCCCTTGTCATGGATGGCAAAGTCGGCGCACATTCCTTTGTCTACAAAATTGTCCTTCACATAGGCACGCACAAGGGCAAGCTGTTGTTCGCCGGACAGTTCACGGGGCAGGGCTGCCTCGATCTCACGGGCAAGCTGGCTGTCCCTTGCTTTCTCGATTTGCTCCACGCTGTTCCAGAGGATAGAACGGTCTGCAAATTCCGGCGGGGCGTGGGCAGGCAGCATGATCTCCGCATGGACAATGCCGCCTTTCCGGGTGTAGTCGTGGGTCATTCCGTCCCATTCATTTGTCAGCTTGGTTCCGCTGCGGTAAGCAGCTGCGGCAACGGCAGAACGGCCTGCGCTGCGCTTGATGATACTGACGGGGATATGACAGAAATCTATGGGGAACACCTCCTTTCAGTGAGGGGATAACAGGCTCTGTGGAGCCAGACAAACGCAAAGCGGGTGTTTGGCTGCGCAGAGCGCACAATGGGTTTGGGGCGTAGCTTCCCATCGCGGACAAGTACGCAACGCCCCCAGCAGGCGCACAGCACCGGCAACGGTGTATAAGTGCGCCCTTGTAAACAAGGGACTTATGGCATGTCCCCGGATTTTGGCAGGTTTGCAGTCAATTCCGCAGCCCCCGGAAGATAGGACAGGGCAATCAGAAATGCTTTGACCTCCGCGCCGGAAAGGCCGGAAGCCAAGGGAAAAATTCCCCTCCAAAATGGCTCCGCGCTCAATCAGGCGGCGGGTGCGAACCCTGCGTTCTTCGTTCCGTTGCTTGTTCTCCAAAATCTTCTTGCGGTTTTCAAGCTGCCGGATCTCCTTCAGGACTTCCTGCCGTTCTTCTTTTTGGGGGTTGGGCTGTAATTTTTTCGTTCATGTCAGGCACCTCTTTTCTTTGGAAACGCTTATAGATTGACCGTCCATTTCTGTCGAGCAAAGTACCGGCGCAGTCTCCGCAGTGCGGCATGGATGGATTTTCCCGCCTGTGATGGCGTGATACCCTCCATTGCGGCAATATCTTTCACTTTCATACCCAGCATATAGCGGGCGTGGACACGGCGAGCCTGCATAGGCGGCAGGGAGGAAATGGCTTCGTACAATCGCCGTATCAGTTCTTCGTATTCGGCTAATTCTTCTTTTTCTATCAGGTAGTCCTCCGGCGATGGCTGCGCCCAGCCGATGGCGGCATTTTCGATTCCATCGTTACAATCGAGGGAGTAAAACGCCTTATACCGGAACATCTTGCGATCTCTGGCGGCCTCGGCTCTCTTGTCCAGAAGAAACGCTTCGACGATCTCATCGGACACCTCCACAAAAATGTCCTCTTTGCAAAATGGATAATATTGTTTGAGATTGATGGTCTGCATAGGCATGCCCTCACTCTGTTTGGAAAAAGGACATCATAGCAACGGCGCATATTCCGCAGACCCGACGGATGGAAACGCTGACCTTGCTGCTGGACGCCCTCTATCCGGGAGATTTCCGGCTGCTTGATACCAGCAATGTAATAGGCGTGAACACGGCGGGCCTGTGTCGGAGTGGCATGAGCCAGAGCCACCGGCAGAGCTGCAATCAGGTATAGGCGGGTGGTCATTTCTTCTCGTTCCAGCAAAATATCTTCCGGCGATCTGCTGTGTTCCAGTGCGTAATTTTCCAGGCTGTATGCGTCCAGAGAGTAGTAGGCGCGGTGGTAGACTTTCCGACGCTCATAGTTCTCCATCTCCCGCTGGCCTGATACATCGCTGCCCATACCTCGTCCGTAACATCCACAAACTCGTCATGCCGGTAGTGGGGATACATCCACCGCAGATTGATTGTTTTCATGGCTTACCTCCTGAAATCGGAGGCGGGCAGCTCGTCCGCTGTCCGCCCTCGCTGAGATAAGGGAAATGATCCCTTTCACTTGGTAGCCAGAAAACAGGTCATTCGTTAAGCCTGTTCTCAAAAAATTTATAAATTTTTTCTGACCGCCTCCACACTTTGATACACAGCCACTTTGAGCAGCCACAGCACCGATCTCCGCAAGGCTCAGTCCGTCAAGCGCATAGAGCAGGAACCAGCTGCGCTAGGCTTCGGTACAGGTGTCCAGAACAGCCATCAGCTCATGCAGCGTTTCCATGCGGCAAAGGTATTCCTCCGGCGTTTCGCCGTAGACCCCTACACCCTCGGTGGTAATGATGTACTCGTCAAACTCCCGGCCATCCCAATGCCGTCGCTGTTCATGGAACAGGTTCTCCGTTTTATGATCGGCCCGGTCAAGAAATTCATAGACTTCCAGCGTAACCTCCACGGCCACAGCTTGTCCGTTATAATTGATGGTAACTTCCATCTGCCTTTCCTCCATTCAGATTTTTTTCGGGAAAATCTGAATGGGGCGGCGGAGAACGGCACCGGGGATAAAGTTCGGGCCATGCTGACCCGATGTTTCGGCTCCATAGAGACAAAAAAGCGCCCGGACGGCATAAAGCCATACGAGCGTAATAGAGTATATTTTGCTGTTTAGTTACATGGTATAGTGCATACTTCTGACCGCATTGCTCCGCTGCTGGGAACAGGCTTTTTTTAGCTGGTGCAGGTCATGGGGACTGTGAAAAAAGGCAAAAATAGACACGGCGGCAATCCTCCTATGTGCCGCCGTGGATTTACACGGTGTTAGGTCGTCGTTAGATTGGGATAGACGAAAAGAAACGGCGGCTCTGATCTTCTCAAAGCCGCCGCTTCATAGGCGCGTGGAAATGTGTCTGCTGTACGACGGCTTTTTTCTTTTGCCGTCGTGCGGCAGAATGTTATTCAATATTCAATTCAATGTTTCCAGTAAAGTCCTCACACTCAATGCCGATATAATTTCCACCATCAGGAAGTGTAATTGTGTCACTATAAGTTCCGGTTGTTTCAATCAAAGTGACTGCTTCATCCGATCCAGAAATCCAAAATACTTTTGCAGTACCTTCCGTAACCTCCAAAGTGCAGTCAATAGACAGCTCCTTACCGGCTTCTCTTTTTATGGAAGTTCCTCCGAACACAAATACTCTGTATCTGAAAAATTCTCATACCGTATAAGTTCCCGTATAATCATCGATCCCTTTTTCTTTTGTTCCTTCCAAAGATAACTTTCCTGTAAGCTCTATGGCTCCAGCCGACTGAACGATATTATTATAATGATCGAGAACATCTTTTGAACAGCCAGAAAGCATAAAACTTCCAAAAAGAACAAATGCCAATGCTAAAACTGTTTTCTTCATAAAATCATCACCAGCCTTTCTTTGGTGCTACCTTTTTGGCCTTTTTCTTTGTTTGGGTTGCTTCTCGCTCTTTCATGCACAAAATCAAGATGGCAGAAATAACAACAGCAAGCACAAGACTGCAAGAACAGGTTCCGATATTCCAGTTGACTGCGGTATCATAGCTACGGTAGCCTACCATTCCGAGACTTGCGGTAATCGGATAAGGTTTGCTAATGTCATATTTCCTGCGGCAAACATTCCTCCATATCCATAGACAAAAGCAATGATTACAACCGACTAAAAGCTGCCCGCCTCCGACAAGTAAGAGCGATAATCGGTAGAACCGCAAGATATAAAAGAAATTAACGCGGTAATCTGCAAGATCGCTTTTAGTGCTAAGGAAATTTCAAAGCCGAAATCCCACAATCATTTCTGCTATGATTGTAAACAGAGCTGCATATCAGCCCGAAAATAATAGACAATACGCCGCAGACAATCAATTTCCCGGTCAGCAGTTTCTTAAAGAGATCAGCACAGTCAGAATATTAATGTATCATCCGTCTGCTCACGAAATCATATATCCAGCAATTAGGCTGATACATCGGAAAAATCATGGACATTTGTTTTGATGACCTGTTCTGTAAGATAGGCGAAATCCCAAACGGAAATCATTCGCCATAGAGGTAAACAAGGTCAGCCAAGACGGATATAGGAGCAAGCGCAACGCCCCGCCAAAGGATATGATACCTTTCAATTTAAAAATTCTGTTTTTACAATGCGAACCATGTTTATTCCCCCCTCTGCTTATATAATCTGTCAATCAGTAAGAACGAAACGAATGCCATGATCAAGAATGAATACAACGAAATGTTGAGGGAATTAGCCCTGTCATTGCTCCAAGTCCATTTTATTCCATGAGCCGCCATATCTCCTGCACTCCAAAATGTAGTCAGTGGCGTGGGCAGAAGCCATAACATGGTTTTAGGCAGTGTGTCAAACAATGCCGTAGCACTCATGTTCAGAACGCTGTAAAAGACACACAGCAAAATGGAAAAAACATAGGTCTTACTGAAAAAGACAACAAGAACAATCAACGGGAGTGTTCCTGCCGTAATGAAAATTCCTGTTTCAACTGCTAAAAACAATTTATAGCCTGTTCCATAAACTTCTAATGTTCCAAATCCGCAAAGAATTGTTACAATGGTAGAAGCCACACAAAAAACAATTCCAAAGAGAAAAGGACAACAATTTTTGCAAGTACCATTTGCGTGCTGGTTACGGGAATTGTACGCAGATTTTTGATGTGTCGTTGTCGCGTTCCATAAAAAACAGGATAGCGGCAATCACACCGATAATGCAGGGCAGTAAAAACTGGATACCATATCCTAACACCATGTTAAATAGTCCGTCGAAAGCATCTGCCCGATCCGTATATCGCTCCCATCATAGGGGCGTTGTCATCAGATAAGTCAGCGGGATTGGAAACAGGAAAAGAAGCCAGAATAATCAGCGGAATAAATTTCTTCCGTTTCAATTTCAAAAATTCGCATTTGATTAGTTTAAGCAATTCCTTCGCCCTCCTGTCACACGCGCTTGAAGTAATCTTCAAGACTTTCTTCACAAGTATGCGCCTCCGATACCTCCAATCCATTTTCTACAAAGGCAGTTACAATTTTCCCCACAGGCAGATCAAGGTTGTGCAGGCGCAGATTGTGGTCGTCCTGTATAGAAGAAATGGTTTTCATGGAAATTTCGTTCCAAAATTCTTGCCGCCTGCGCAGTATCAGAGAGTGTAAACCGGATATGCTTACTACTTTTTTGCTCCAACTCAGCAAGGCTTTCTTCTTCCAGCAATGCACCGTGATCTATAATTCCAATATCGTCAGCCAGCAAGGAAATCTCCGAAAGAATGTGACTGGAAATCAAAATGGTTTTTCCTCTTGCGTCGCAAAGCTCCCGAATAAAGGATCGTACTTCTGCAATACCAATGGGATCGAGACCGTTGATCGGCTCATCCAAAATTAAAAGTTCCGGATCGTGCATAACGGCAAGGGCGATGGCAAGCCGCTGCTTCATACCAAGAGAATACTGGGAAAAGAGCTTTTTATCTTTGTAGGGAAGTCCTACCAAATCCAGAGCGTCTTTGATGGCATGATTGTTTGGTACTCCACGCAGGGTAGCAAAGATACGCAGGTTCTCCGTACCGGTCAGATTGGGATAAAAGCCGGGGAGACTCAATCAGGCTGCCGATACGGGGCAGCAACTTCTTTTCATTTCCCCTGTGTAAAGACTTTCCCCAGATTTTGACCTCCACCGGAAGTAGGCTTCGTTAAGCCCAACAGCATTTTCATAGTTGTAGTTTTTCCGGCTCCGTTTCTGCCCAACAGACCATAAATTCTCCCACGCTTCACATGGATATTTAAGTCAGCCACACTCTTTTGCGAGCCATATTGCTTCGTCAGATTTTTTGTTTCAATGATGTAATTTGTATCCATATTCAAAACCTCCTGTTCTGTAAGGTATTCTATCACGCCAACCTTGCATTAACCTTGCCGCAACCTTGCATTAACCTTGCAATTTGAAATCCGGCAAAAATGACAAAGGCTCCCGTCATAAGGACGGGAACCTTAAATCTCAAAGGAAAAACAACATAAATTCCGTTCCTTTCCTGGTAGCTTTCAACTGTTATGCTGCCACCCATCTTTTCTACAAGCTGATGGACAATAGAAAGACCAAGTCCGCTTCCTTTTCTCGGAGCGTCCTTTATCACACTTATAGAGCCGTTCAAAAATGTGTTTCAAATCTTCCTTCTCAATTCCCACTCCATTATCCGCCAGCAGCAGCTCCATGTTATTTTCCTTCTTTGACAGGGCAATTTTGATTTTGTCTGCATGGCTGTGAGCGATTACATTTTGAATGAGATTATTGACAATCCTCATATAGCTGTCCATATCAATCTTACCCGGACAGGATGTTCGGGAATATCAATGTCATACTCAACCTGTTTATCCTCAAAAATCGGTATCCAGTCAATGAGGATATTTCTTGTCAGCTCTGCGGCCTCAACGCTCTGGATTTCCAAAGCAAACTCGTCAGAATTTATCTTGAACCAGTCAAAGAACATCAATATATTCTTTCAGATCATGGGCTTTTCGTCGGGCGGTTTCAATATCATCATCCCGGTCTTTCCTGTGACCAGTCCTTTGTGCAGCGTCAAGATACCCAATCAGAGTAGTAAGGGGCGTTCGCACATCATGGGAAAGGCTCGTCATAAGCTGGCGGTTGGTTTCCTCTGTCTGCCGTACAGTTGAAAGTCTGCTTTCATAGGCCACAACAATCTCATTGATTTCATAGGCAATAGGTGCTGTCAATTCATTTGTTGCAGACAAAACGCCGATTGCCATTTCCTTTTTCACATCAACCAGTGCATCGGTCATTTCTGCAATTTGTTTTTTACACGCCGGACAAGAAAGATGGAGGTCAACACAGCCACAACAGCAATCACAATGGACAAGAAAACGATGATTTCCATGCTGGCTATACCTCCTTATTAAAGCGGTAGCCAATCCCTTTGACCGTTTGTATATACTTTGGGCTTGAAGGATTGACTTCTAATTTTTTACGAAGCCGACTGATGATCGCCATGATATTGCTGTCGTCATAGAAATATTCTTCGCCCCAAACTTCCTCATAAATCTGCTGTTTTGTCAAAATTTTCCCTTGATGCTTTTGGAACAGATCAAATTCCTTTGGCGGAAGTTCAAAAGTGCCGTTTGCCGTCGTAACAGAACGATTTTCAAGGTCAATCTGCAATCCGTCAAAATCCAGTTTTTGCACAGCTCCGGCTTGCTGATTAAAGCGAGTGTAGCGGCGAATGAGAGAAACAATTCGGGCAATCAGTTCGTCCATATCAAACGGTTTTGTCAGATAATCGTCCGCCCCAGCCCGTAATCCCCGCACTTTAGAAATGCTGTCATTTTTGGATGTAAACATCAAAATCGGCGGCTGTTCTCTTTGCGGATTTCTTCCAGCGTTTCAAAACCATCCATACCGGGCATCATCACATCCAGCACTACAAGCTGATACTCCTGGTCTTTTAATTTCTGCAAGCCCTCTTTTCCGGTATTACAAAAATCAGCTTCTATATGTTCCGATTGTACGCTGCGTTTAATCAAAGCGCACAGTTCTCTGTCATCATCTATAATCAAAATTTTATTCATGGCGCAGTTCCTTTCCTTGTTTTGTCCGACCATCAATCGGCTTCTCCGCAGTTTTTGGGAGAAGCCAAACACCAGCCATTTTCACAGCGCCGGGGATACGCCCTCCGGCGCAATAATAATTTACCCTACGAGGTGTTACGCCCCATTTCTCGGCGGCCTCTTTCAATGTCATATAGTCCATTTCGCACCTCCATAGAATATATTATAGTTCTCTTACTCGAACAATGCAAGAAACGAAATATGAATTATAAACTTCAACTAACCTGCATATAGCAACATTCCACGGGCAAAGTATGAATTATACAATGTAACCGGGTGATGTTATATGGCGAAAGTTGAAGATTGTCCCGGTTTTGAAACCTTCGGCGCAGATGTCAAAGCCGCACGAGAGGCAAAGCGTCTGGCACGAAAAACATTGGCAGAAATGGTTGGGATTGAATGGCGGTATCTTGCCAACATTGAGAATCAAGGTGCGATTCCGAGCCTGCCTGTGATGATCCAGTTGATTAAGATCTGCGGACTTCCTGTGGAACGGTATTTTAACCCGGAGATCATGCGGGAAGAAAGCGAACAGCGGCAACGGGTCAGCCACAAGCTGAAGCTTTGCCCTGAAGAATACCTGCCGATTATCGAAGGTGCCATAGACGGGGCGCTCAAAATGGAACACACTGCGAAGCAGAAGGAGGACATAATCGCGGCCTCCTTCTGGCGTTTCTATATCAAGTTTCCCGGCACTTTTCCCAAAGTTCCCGGCACCTCTGCTGGATTTCTCCGGTTTCTGTCACAGTCAGCTCGCGGTCATTTCCGGTAATCTTATCTTCCAGAAAGTTGGCGTATGTACCCAACAAAGCGTTCCGTAAATCCTCAGGTTTTCGGCGCTGTACCAGTCATTCCGGTGGGGTTCCCATGCCATCAATGTATAACCGTGGCTGGTCTGCCACCTCATACAGGGATCATCATCCAGATATGCCTGAAACACTTTCAAAATCTTTTCAAAGGTCAGCATTTCCCGCACCTCCCATTCATCTGCAAATCAGTTCCCTGATTAAAATTTCCTCAATCTGTGCCGTTAATGTGTTCATCAGCCCCACCCAACGCATAGGATCACAGGCTTTCAGTTCCTCCGTGACACCCGCAGCCTCCATCATGTGAGGTAACATGGTGTCCATACGCTCCTGCGCTGTCCGGTCAATCTCTATCAGGTGTGGATACAGCTTCTCGCTCATCAGCAGATGGTTGTAGAGAATAGGACGATGTTCCTTCAGGTAGGATTTTCGCATCCTGCCGTACTTGCCGATAGAAGTTTCCGGCTGTTCAGAAAGTTTTAGGTTGGGTATATCATAATCTCCACAACGAATGTAAGTCAACTTATTCATATTCATGCTCCTTTGCTCCGTGATGGTTAAACCGCTGCGCTGGCTGCTATGCCGCCTTTGCGCGGTTCTTCTTTAGGTAGCTGGCTAATAGTAGAAATAAACACCTTTTTTCATGTCCTCAGCCCGGATCAGGGATTTCTTAGCGTCCATTTCCGCTTTTTTCTTCGCCTTGATTTTGTCCTCATATCGTTTTTGTGCGCTGGCTTTCCGCTTCAAATAGTTCTGATGGAGCCTGTCCTTGCGTTCTTCTTTTTTTCGCAGTTCTTCCTGTTCCTCCGTGGTTAAAGGAACCGGCTGTAAGGATGGTGGATATAGCGTCCTAAAAAATTAAAGTAGATTTCAATTTCCTGCGTGGTATCCTGACTGCCTTTT
>SCPN01001663.1_pt1 | contig 25351 bp, 31 predicted proteins | sample 6106831 | NCBI WGS metagenome assembly SCPN01 (sample SAMN10720447, study PRJNA508395) | human gut metagenome | isolation source: Participant 1, 0 month
GTTCTGAAAAAGGGTAAGATGTGTGCAGTTATGATTGGAGATGTTAGAAAGCACGGGAAAGTTATTCCGCTAGGGTTTTGGATGATGGAATGTTTTTTAAATGCTGGCTTTTCAAATAAAGAAATAATTATTAAAGAGCAGCATAATTGTCGTTCAACAAGATATTGGGAGGGTCATAAAAATTCTTTTTTAATGTTGGCACATGAGTATATATTTGTATTTCAAAAATAAATTTTTTGTATTCACTAAGAGTGGAAGTTGCGGTTGTTATTTTATTGGTTTCAAAGTATAATAAACAAATAGAATATTGAATGTTTGAAATAGAGAAGAGGAAAATTAAATGAGTAACTCAAATATTGCTCCATTTGTGAAATGGGCTGGAGGAAAGAGACAGCTTTTATCACAAATTAAAGAGCGTATGCCTGAGAAATATAATAATTACTTTGAACCATTTGTAGGTGGTGGAGCAGTTACATTTGAATTGTTACCGGAAAAGGCTTTGATAAATGACATAAACAAGGCTCTGATAAATGCATATAAGCAGATATGTGATGCACCAGATGTGTTCTTAAAGGCTGTTAATAAACTTGATGGAGAAATGTGGGAAGATGGAAAGAAATATTATTATTCGCTAAGAGAGCATTATAATGATAAGTTGATGAAATCTGAATATGATGTGGAATTGGCAGCATTGTTTGTGTTTATTAATAAACATTGTTTTAATGGTTTGTATCGTGTAAATGGAAAAGGATTATTTAATGTTCCATATAATAATAGCCGTAGAGCTTCTGTTGATGAAGATTCTATTATAGAGATTTCTAAGTACCTGAAGGAGATAACTATTATTGATGGAGATTTTGAGGAAGCTTGCAAGGAAGCAAAGAAGGGAGATTTTATATTTATTGATAGCCCATATGCTCCGTTGAATCCGACTTCGTTTGAATCATATACCAAGGAGGGGTTTGATATTGAGAGTCATAAGCGATTAGCGAGACTTTATGATGAATTAACAGCAAGAGGATGTTATTGCATGCTTACAAATCATAATACAGAGCTGATAAATGATTTATATGGAAATAAAGGTTATAAAATAGATGTTGTAAGCGTTAAGCGTATGATTAATTCCGATGCTTCTAATAGGGTTGGAGAAGAAGTAATAATATGTAATTATTAATGGAGTTAATGTGTTCGCTAATAAGTGTATCATTTTGCTCTGAAAAACAAGGAGAAATATAATGGATAACTTATTTATAAAGAAAGTGCCATTATACTTTGAGACTAATGAATCACAGCTAGTTGTAGGTGATTCATTTGAAATTCTAACTAAGATGAAACCGGAATCAGTGGATATGATATTTGCGGATCCACCTTATTTTTTAAGTAATGATGGGATTACCTGTAAAGGTGGAAAGATGGTTTCTGTAAATAAAGGCTCATGGGATAAACTTTCAGAAAGTGGAACTAGTGTCGAAGAAAAACATAAGTTTAATAGAAAGTGGATTAAGTTATGTAAGAAAGTATTAAAGCCGAATGGCACAATATGGATATCAGGAACATTACACAATATATATTCGATTGGTATGGCATTGGAGCAGGAAGGCTTCAAGATAATTAATAACATAACATGGCAGAAAACAAATCCACCGCCAAACTTAGCATGCCGATGCTTCACACATTCTACAGAAACCATTTTATGGGCTAGGAAGAATGATAAGAAGTCTCGGCATTTTTTTAATTATCAAAAAATGAAAGAAATGAATGGCGGAAAGCAGATGAAGGATGTTTGGACAGGTTCATTAACAAAGCCATCTGAGAAGTTAGAGGGAAAGCATCCTACACAGAAGCCAGAATATTTGTTGGAAAGAATAATACTTGCATCGACAGGGAAAGGACAAGTTATATTGGATCCTTTCTGTGGTTCAGGAACTACCGGGGTAGAGGCAGTGAGATATAGACGAAAGTTTATAGGAATAGATGTAAGTGAAAAATTCTTGGAGATATCTAAGAAAAGATTGGAGAAGATAGCAAAAGATGCGAAAGAATATTGAGATATCTAATAAAAAAATAAATGAATTTTTAGAACAGTTTTATGGTTATTTTGAAAGTGGATATGCGTTTGAAGAATTTTTGAAGGTGTATCTCGAAAAGATTGGTCTTGATGAAGTTGTTGTCACACAGCGTTCCTCGGATGGGGGAATTGACTTGGAGGCTGTAAGATATGGCGTTGGTGGATTTGCTGGGGCAGATGCTGTTGATTATTTTGTTCAGGCAAAGAGAAATAAACCAGGAACGACAATTCCAATAGAAAAAGTGAGAGCACTTAGAGGTGTGGATGCCTTCTGGAAGTAAAGGCATATTTATTACGACTGCAAGTTATTCGAAGAAGACAGAAGAATTTGTGGATGTAGACCCATCACGTCCGATAATTCTTATAGATGGAAAATCTCTTGTTGAAAGTTGTATTGATAACGAAATTGGTTTTGTATTTACACCAGTATTCAGTAAAAATGCGATGGATGCATTGAAGGATGAAACAGATGATTTGGTAAAAGAAGATGGAACAATCGCTGAAGAAAACGAAGAGATTAAGCTGGTTGTGGATAAACAGATTTCGGCTAATGACATTCGAGCAAGAATATTAAGACTACCAAAAGCTATTACAAATCGGTTACCAGAAGACGCACATAAAGTTAAAGTGATATTTAATGGGCTGTCACCTAAAGAATTAACGGTAGCAAAGAATAGAGGATATCTGGCAGGCGTAACAGATTTGTATAAGAAATCTGGATTAATTGCTGAGGATGGTTCGTACAATCCATGTAAGGCAATTTGGAAATTTTCTGAGGATAAAATAGATATTACTATAAAGGAGCATTGTTAGATGAGAGATTTTGATGAATGGCTTAGTAAGTTTCGTGCTAGTATCTCTAGTTACGGTTATTACATAGATTTTGAGAAGGTTGTTAAGAATGTTGAAGAAATCAAGGTGGAATTGAATATATTAAATTCACTTATTGGTTCCAAGAACATTGAAGAAGAATTTGAAGCGATAGTAAACAAGTACCCAGAAACATTAAAATGTATTCCATTATTGCTTGCAGTTCGTGGTAATGAAATTTATGCACAGGATGAAGATGGTGCATTTTTATATAATTTCAAAACTATGAATTATGATGTAGAGCAATATAAAGTTTTTATGCGTAAAACAGGCTTGTTTGATATGATTGCAAATCATCTTGTAAATAACTTAGTTGATTATGCATTGGGAATTGAAACAGGATTAGATTCTAATGGACGTAAAAATCGTGGTGGGCACCAAATGGAAGATTTGGTTGAAAAGTATATTGTGGCAGCAGGATTTAAGAAGAATGTGAATTACTTCAAAGAAATGTATTTGAAGGACATTGAAGCTAAATGGAATATTGATTTATCCGCACTTTCAAATCAGGGCAAAGCTGCAAAGAGATTTGATTTTGTAATTAAGACAGATGAGATGATTTATGCTATTGAAACAAACTTCTATGGTGGCGGTGGGTCGAAGCTTAACGAAACTGCACGAAGTTATAAGATGCTTTCACAGGAGGCTGATACAATAGATGGATTTACATTTGTATGGTTTACAGATGGAATTGGCTGGAAGAGTGCAAGAGGTAATCTAAGAGAGACATTTGAAGTTATGGATACTATTTATAGTATTGATGATATGGAAAATGGGGTAATTGAAAAATTAATGATTTAAAGGAGCGGAAACTATGAATGTACAAGTTATGCGAATTGCTACAAAATTTAAAGAAATGTTTTGCGACGAAATTGATATGAAGGATGTAGAAGATACATCAGAGAAGTATGAGAATTGTTTTAACAGCAGATGTCTTGCGGCATATGCATTGGTTGTTCAGTGCGGTATAGATAATGATATTGCTGCAAGATGCGTGACAGATGGTTTTCATGATTGGGGAATCGATGCTGTTTATAAAGATGAAAATAGTAAAATATTATATGTTGTTCAAGCTAAATGGAGTAATGATGGAAATGGTACGATATCTCAAGGGGATTCTTTGAAATTTGTGTCAGGAATTGAAAAAATTTTAAATATGGATTTTGATGATTTTAATAATAAAATTTTAAAGAAACGTATGGAAATAGAGAGTGCTGTAAAAGCAATGGATTATCAAATAAAAATGATAATTATCTATACATCAAATAATGATTGCCCTGATGAAGCAAATAAGGGAATTGAGTCCATAAAACATCGTATTAATGATGATTGTAATGAACTACTGCTGTCAGATGTTATAAAATTGGAAAGTATTTATAATAGTTTGGCAAATGCAACGATTAATCAAGAAATTGTCTTAGATGATGTAATAATAAATGATTGGGGAGTTATTCAGGAAGGCACAGCGGAAAGAGGTTATTATGGAATGGTTTCTGCAAGTGATATAGCTATTTGGTGGAAGGATTATGGGAATAAATTATTGGCAAAAAACATACGATTTTTTAAAGGTGATACAGAAGTCAATAATGGTATAATGAAATGCTTGAAAGAAAGTCCTGAAAAATTTTGCTATTACAATAATGGGATAAAAATTATTGCAAACAAAATAACTCGTAAGTTGGCACATTCCACAGACAGAAAAAATGGATTGTTTAGACTTGAGGGAGTGAGCATTGTAAATGGTGCACAAACGACAGGAAGTATAGGCAGAGCTTATATGGGAAATCCTGACACTGTTGAAAAAGCTAAATTAATGGTGCAAATTATATCGTTGGAAAATAGTACGGAAGATTTTGGGAATACAATAACAAAGTTATCAAATACACAAAATAAAATAGAAAACAAAGCATTTGCATCTATGGATTCTTTACAGGAAAAACTGCGAAAAGACTTAATGATGGATGGGATAGAGTATGTATTTAAAGATGGCGATATAAGTTCTGGCGACAAGATATGTAATATAGACGAAGCGGTTGTCGCTATAGGATGCTATAAATCTGACGTATCATTAGTGGCGTTAATAAAGAGAGCGGTAGGTAGTATTTTTGAAGATATTTCAAAGGCACCATATAAAACAATTTTTAATCCTTCAACTAATGCATATCTAATATGGAATACAATTAAAGTAAGCAGAATATTCGATAGAATAAATGATACTTATCAATGTGAGAATAATGGTATAAGAAAATTGGTGTCTGTTCATGGAAATAGATTATTGCTACATATGATTTTTGAAGAACTGAGAGAAAACTATATTTTTAATGAGGGATATATAGATATTGATGAAAATATAATCAAAGAACTTGTAGATAAATATATTGATTTGTTTGTTGAAGCGAAAGATTGTTTATATCCAGATGCATATCCAGCAAATATATTTAAGAATGCAGGAAGATGCAAGGCGTTCAAAGAATTTATAGTTAATAAGCAACAAGGATAGGATTGTCTTAATAAAATGTTACCTATTGCTTATATTTCTTTTAAACCCACTATTTTAGATGTGGGTTTAGATATAACTTTTTTGTAGCGGACCTTATTTGATACAGAATATTAAAATGGTTGACCGAATGAATGGAACAATTGCATTTCTGGGAGTATAAAAAGTGTGGATTTGTTCTGCGTTACCGAATTAGGTATAGTCGATTTTTTGATACATTGCAAAGTTTATTTTTGATATATGATATTTTTGAGTTGCATGTATATAGAGGAATGTGATAGGCAGTTTTGAGTATAAAACACATATGCAACATTTGATGTAAGGAATCCCTTGTTTCCGGGCTTTTCAAGCTATCTAAACGTTAACTAAGAGATAATCTTTACAATCCAAAGCGTCTTATGGCATTTCGAAAAAAGTATATTACACCTCGGAATTTCGGTTCCGAGGTGTTTTTTTGTGTAAACTGTGATATTATTATAATATATAAAAGAGATTATTTGATTGGAGTGATTTAAATGAAAGATTATGCAGTTCTAACTAATGATGGAAAGTATACAATTTTTGAATTTAATAACCAAAGAGTTCGTTTTGTCACTTCTGATAAATTGGAGAGATATACGAAAGTAGTTGAGTGGGATAATGGATATCTGGTTGTGATGGCAAAGTATAAAGAAATGCCTGAAGTTGAAGAATATATAGATTTAATTCCAATACTTAACATGCTATATTATGATACAGAAACATTCTTAAAACCAATAAAGGAGGTTAAGATAGATGCAGCTTAATGTAAAAGATGTAGCTGATAATGCAAATATGATTATCAATGGATATGCATATACAAAAGATGGTGATTATATAAGAGTTCTTAATCTTAATTGCTTGAATAATGCAGCGGTTATTTATAAAGATGAAATAGTAGAAACGAATATGGATGATATTGAAATTCAGATTGTGTTGGATTATTACAATAAAAATAAAGAATTTATGGAGGAATCCGATGCCGAAATATTATGAATTTAAGGTGTGTGGTTATTATTTATATTATACTGCAAGCTGTGTTATAGAGGCTATGCATGTCCATGCAAGTGACAGAAAATTAACAGAGGCAGGTTCAGCAAAATTCTTTGTAAAAAGTGATGGAGATACGACCATTGAGAAACAGGGTCAATTAAATGAGCGAGAAGTAAGAGAAATTAGAAAATTTATTAAAAAGAATTATAAAGAAATGTATTTAAAATGGCAGCAGTTGGCGAATACTGGATATTATGGAGAGTAAATTCTGATGAGTAGTCCTGGGAATGTGTAGGCATTCACCAGCATACAACACATATGCAACAATATCATACACAAATCCCCTGTTTATGGGCTTTTCAGGATATCAAAACGTTAATTCAAGTTAACAAAGAGATAGGATTTTGCAATTCAAATATTTTTGTGTGATGTGTTATATCGTGGTATAATTAATAATCATTAATTTACCGAGGTACATATGAAAATTTGGTTAGATGATTTAAGGGTTGCACCTGACGGATATGAAACCGCTAAATCTGTCAATGAGGCAATTGATTTAATAGAAGAGTGTGAGCAGAATGGAGAAGAAATAGAAGTTCTGGATTTGGACCATGATTTAGGTGATTATGCTTATGATGGTGGCGATGCAATAAAGCTTCTTGATTATCTGGCGGAAAGAGAAACATTTTATCCAGTGGAAATCCATACAGCAAACCCGGTTGGAAGGGAAAATATGTATAGAATGCTTGACCGGTATTGGCCTGATTTATATTAATCAGCATTTGGTATATACAATGGGAAAAGTTCCGGGGGTGGCATTATAACAGCTGTGTTTTGTATTTCTAGTCAATAAAAGTAGGGCTGGCAGTCAAATATGATTGTCAGCCCTGATTTTTTCGGTTTACCACCATTTCTCCTTATAAGAATACTCCCCGCGGTAATTGGAAGCATTATAATCAGGATACTTAAATGGTGCATATACGTCATCCTTAGGTGCGTCATCCTGTGTGTATATGTACATAGAGTCATAATCCCATGTGACAATTTCGTCGCGGGCGTCACCGTAAAGATTTACAGCCTCGGCACACAGGGTAGGATGTCCGTCATCAGGAAATCTGACGACCTGAATACCGTTTCCGTCAATCATGCCGCCTCGCTCAATATCGGCATTGAGCAGGATAAAGTCCTGACCGTCGCCAGTCCAGTTGACAGGAGTTAAGAGATTGCCGTTAAGTTCATTTTCCATTTCCCACAGCTGATTGCCTTCGCTGTCATAAAAATATATAATTCCCTGATGTCCCCAGAAATTAACAACAACCATTTCATATCCTGGGCGGTCCGGGAGATAATTGGCGAGGCTGACACGCTGTGCATGACCGATGCCATCCTTTTTAAGAAGATTTCCATTAAAATCACTTATCAGGAAACCTTCTTTTCCGGCAACGCAGGCAAAAAATTTAGTGCCCTTATGTGGACCGGATTCAAATCTGCCCGGAACAATCTCATCAATATGGTCATCGTTGACAGGCATTGTCCATATTTTATTTCCGTGGCAGTCAAGCATGTTATAGCCGACTAAAAGCTCATCGTGTCCATCACCATTAATATCGATTGCAAAAGGAAAATGTCCCGTATTTTTATCGCTCTGGAAATGCCACATAACCTCAAGGTTATCATTTAGGGCATAAACTCTGCAATAACGGTCCTTAATAAGAATATCGCGGGGTTTTTCAAGACCACGGAAATTGCATATACGCATGCCGTCAGGATTAATTCTGTCAAATGCATATATTTTATCAGGAACACCTATAATAGTTCCGTCTTCTTCAGACGTAGAGAAAGGCGTTTTAGCCCGTTTTTTAACTTCACCGGTTCTTCCGTCAAGAATTAAGACTTCAAAATTCTTGGCGGTGATGACTTCATCAAAACCATCACCATCAATGTCATATATCTGCATAGGCATATCGGCAGATATAGTTCCGATGTCGTGGTTATCTGTTGGTTCGCCATGCTGCCATAATATATTTCCGTCAAGGTCGAATGCAGTGAGACAGCTTATCGTTCCGTAAGAATCACGGTTTACACGTTTCTGACACTGTGCCATAACCATCTGGTACTCACCATTGCCAAGAAGATGTCCAAAACGGAGTTGTCTGCCTGTGCCACAGCCTTTGAGGTCGATTTTTTTAAGAAGCTTCATCTTAGGATATTTAGCCTGTGCTTTTTCACATTCAGCTTTATAGGCATTTCTTGCTGCGTCAATAGAGGCAGCAGTGCTTTCGGAAGTTGTAACATTTACAAAGCCAAATTGTGCGGGTATAGTTGCAGTAATGGCAACTTTTCCACCTTGTGCGGCATATTCTGTATCAAGGTCAAAATATACTTTATCATCAACACTACATATAACGTGGCTTCCTTTAATATCGGCTTTGAGTACATAAGTGTCATCACAGTTGTAATCAAAAGGCACTGAAGCGATAATAGTAACTTCTTCTTTGTGGCGGTATTCAAGCCTTAATTCATGCTCTTCAAAAACGAGAACAAGAAGATTTGCTGAATTCTGACAGCAAAATCCGATACCTGCATTGCCCCATTTTGTTGTGAACATACGCACGCCTGCAGTTATAGTGTAATCCCGCCAGAACCGGTCTCCGCTTGTAAGCATCGGAAAAGTGCGGTGTGGCTTGTCATTGCGGATACGCATCTGTTCCATATAATGTTTTCCATTATATTCAGTAATAACCCATGATGCACCCTGTCCGTTATAAGTGTGGTTACACACGGGGTCATACCATTTTCCATAATATCCGGGATAGTGGATAAAATGATATTCGCCCATTGCCGAATGATTTTTGTCATATGGGAATTCACCAATAGGAAAATCCTTAAAATTTTCATCAAGTAAAATATACTCTGCCATAATTACCTCCATTCTGATAACTTGTAATTTCATTGAAGTAAAATTGTATATTGATTATAAAATATTTTTTGAAAAATTATTACTGTTTTTTTACATGTTTTTTGAATTTAAAAGATTTAATGTCGTTATTTATATATAAATTTTTGACAAATATTATTAGCAGTGGTATTATAATATAAAATGTATATTAAAACACAGAAAATATTAGAAACGGAGGTACATGCATGACAAGAAACTTATTTAGCAGATATGCTTCTGATGAGAATAATCCTGACTGGGAGAATCATATAGAGCGTGAAACACAGTTGTATCATCGGAAAAGTGACATACGTTCAGAATATGAGAGAGATTATACACGTATATTACATTCACTTGCATACAGAAGATTAAAGCATAAGACTCAGGTGTTTTTTAATATTGACAATGACCATATATGCACACGAATGGAACATGTACAGCATGTTGAGTCGGTGAGCTGTACTATTGCAAAGTTTCTCGGATTGAATGTTGATCTCACAAGAGCAATAGCAATGGGGCACGATTTGGGACATGCACCTTTTGGACATGAAGGAGAAGTTGAGTTAACGAGAATACGAAAAGACTTTGGAATGGACAGATTCTGGCATGAAAGAAACAGTCTTAGAATAATAGACAATATTGAACTGCTTGAAGACGATAAGAGCGAGCTGAAAAATCTTGACCTTACGTATGCAGTCCGGGACGGTATAATTTCACATTGCGGAGAGGTTGATGAGAACGGTATCTTTCCAAGAAAAGAAAAAATAGATCTGGATACATTTTGCGAACCGGGACAGTTTCAGGCCTATACATGGGAGGGCTGCGTTGTAAAAGTTTCCGATAAAATTGCATATCTCGGAAGAGATATAGAAGATGCGGTCCGGATTAATTTTATTGGTGAAAAAGAGATTGATGAGCTTGCAAAGATTTCACAAAAGTATGGTGTTGAAACGATAAATACGACAGTTATAATCCATAATTTTATAACGAGCATATGCGGAAACAGCTCGCCTCAACAGGGAATCAGGCTGAGTGATAAATATAATAAAATGCTTAAAGAAATAAAAGATTTTAATTATTCAGCAATTTATAACAATGAAAAATTCAAAGTTTACCGTGACTATGTTGCATTGGTTATAAGAAGTATTTTTAATACACTGATGAAGACATATGATGTTTGTAACCCTTATAAAAGCCTTGATAATATAGATTGCATGAAAGAAGCATATCCTATGCTTGCAGGTGATTTTTACAAACATATCAAAGTATATTCCAATATACAAGGTGATAATGAAAAGTACAAAAATAAAAAGATTTATGGAAATATAGAGACAAAGGAAATATATGCTCAGGCAATAATTGATTATATTTCGGGAATGACGGACAGATACGCAGTGGAGATATTTAACGAACTGTTAAAATATTAAAATATATCTGATGGAAACATTACATATGGAATTATATGCAGCCGCTTCCGGATGAATTCGATATATTACACTATGTGAGGATAACATATGTCAGAAAAAAATAATGCAATATTTACAAGACGAAGCATAAGAAAATATGAGATAACGCCTGTACCAAAAGAAATCATAGAAGAGGTTATAAAAGCGGCACAGGTTGCTCCGTCAGCTAAAAACCGGCAGCCGTGGAAATATCTTGTATACAGTGGAAACGCAAAAAAGGAGATACTTGATATTTTCAGGCAGGGAATTGCAAGAGAAGAAAAAAATCCGATGCTGCCGCTTTCATCATTCGGTATACCCGATGCGAAGAACACATTGAATATAATGGAAAATGCACCTGTTGTAATAATGGTAATTAATACTAACGGAAAATCACCGTTTTCGCCTTTGAATGATGATGAGCGTTTTACGGAAATAAATGATTCAATGTCAATAGGTGCGTCAATAGAGAATATGCTTATTTGTGCAGAGGAGATTGGAATAGGCAGCCTTTGGATAGGAAATACATGTTTTGCGTACAAAGAGCTTGCCGATTATCTTAAAATTAATGACTGCGGACAGCTTATCGGTGCCGTCGTACTGGGATACAAGGCACAAAATCCGTCTGCCCGACCGAGAAAAAATTTAGAAGAAATCGTGGAATATTATAATTGAAAGTATAAATGAGTGATAAATATGATGTATTAAAACTTGACAATCAGCTATGTTTTCCGCTTTATGCGTGTGCAAAAGAAATAGTGCGTAAATACAAACCGTTTTTAGATGAAATTGATTTGACATATACGCAGTATATAACCATGATGGTAATGTGGGAATCAAAAAAAATAAATGTAAAAGAACTGGGAGAACGTCTTTATCTTGATTCGGGCACACTAACTCCGCTGCTTAAAAGGCTTGAACAAAAAGGTCTTGTCAAACGCGAACGCGACAGCACAGATGAGCGAGTGCTTATAGTAAGTATAACTGAAGCAGGCGAGGCTTTAAAAGAGCAGGCAGTAGAAATACCGTATAAAATGGGCGGCTGTGTCAATCTCGATAAAGATGATGCGAAAGAATTATACAGAATTTTAAGGAAAATGCTTTCAGATACCTTAGTGTAGGAATCCTATGTGTTTAAGCACTACAAAGCATATAGCGGCAAAAATTACAATAAATAAAACAAAAACAATAAAATTAAAAAATACATGAGATTCAGTGCTGCCTTTTGGGGCAGCATTTTTATGTTTTCTGTTTTTCTTATTCAGGATCGAAAGAGGGTCTTTTGCCGAAAGTATTCTTTTATAAAAATCAGAAAGCCACATAATATCATGTCGTTCGGACAAGCTGGTATTTGACGGGCATGATTCGTGAGTGAGCGTATTTCTTATATGACGCAAGTGCTTTAACATCTTTAAATCATCATACCAACCGTCTATTTTGTGAGCTTTTTCGGACGAAACTTCCGACATTATATTGATATAATGTGTTACTCCGCTATGAGGCCCGTACATCTGATTGCATAACTGTTCAAGTTTTTTGAATTCTTCTAAAAAATTATTATCCTGCTTGGTCATAAAATACTCCGTTTATTTGTGCTGTGGTCGTATATGGCTGTCTTGAATTCATTATATCATATTAAAATAATAATATCAACAGAAAAATAACAATCTTTAGAGTAAATATTTGTATATTATTTATTTAAAATGTATTGACATTTTAAAATGCTTGTATTAGTATATGTAATACAAGCAATACAAAATATGCGAGGCGAAAATTATGATATTAAAGTTAGATATGAACAGCACCGTTCCGATATATGTACAGCTTCGTAATCAGATAGTTATGGGAATCGGACACGGAGAACTGAAAGAGGGAGAGCGGCTGCCGACGGTAAGACAGCTTGCGTCGGATGCGGGAGTTAATACGATGACGGTCAATAAGACGTACCAGATTCTTAAAGCGGAAGGGTATATACAGACCGACAGGCGGCAGGGGGCGATGGTTGCACGCAACATTACCATGAATAAGGAATTTCGTGAAAAGCTTGAATCGGAGCTGGAGCTTTTATCTGCTGAGGCAAGTATTAACGGAATGGATAAGAGCGAATTTATGAAAATGTGTGAAATTATTTATTCAAAGATGAATCCACAGCCGCTACAGGCGTGAGAAAGCAGGTAAGGTATGAGTATAGTATTATTTATGATGTTTTTGTTTTCCGGGCTTATGATAACACTTATTTGCAGATTTACAGTTTTTTCAGAATATGAATATACACAGGGAATGTATCTTGGAGTGCATATTCCGCCAGAAGAAAAAGATAGTGAGATAGTCAGGCCATTCATGGAAAAAGAGGTAAAAAGGCAGAAGATATTCCAGAATATTAATATGCTGTTATCGGTTTTATTGTGCATACCGGTCTTTTTCTGGGAAGCTGCGTCAGTTATAATATGGACGGTATGGATGTGTACATATATGATAGGATACATGTACATTCTTAATTCGGCACACCGCAGGTTATATAAAATAAAGATTCAGAACGGGTGGATAAATAAGAACACGCAGATGATTTATGTGGATACATCGCTTTCGGCAGATGAACGCAGTTTAAAGTCAAATAATATATATCACATTATTACGATTGCGTCAGAATTTATAATGACAATCCCATTTATGATTAATAAATCATACAGCAGAAGTGAAGGTTTGATTTTCGCATTAGCTGCAATATCAATTTCTTTAATATGTATGATTTTAAATATATATGTTAATAAAAGAAATACCACGGTTTACAGCGAAGATACTGATATAAACAAGGCTGTCATGAATCTGTCAAGGAAGTATTTCAATGAGGGCTTTATATCATTAAGCATGTGCAATGCCGCAGCATTTCTGTTATTTACAATATTGTATATGATAAACAGGGAAGTATCTTTTATGTCGATGATGCTGTATATAACTATTCAGACACTTTCAACAATATTTCTTGTGGCGGCGTATCTGATTCTGATAAAAAAGAAAAAGGAACTTCTGTCGTCAGATATGAAACCGGTTTATGTAGATGATGATGAATATTGGAAAACAGGATATTATTATAATCCGAATGATAATCATATTCTTGTGAAGAATCGTATGTTTGATGGTAATTATTCATTCAATCTGGCTAATCGCAAAGCAAGATTTATATGTGGAGGACTTTATATAGTTATAATAGCAGCTATAGTGGTTATGTTGGTTGTGTTGCTTCCATTTTCTAATGTGAAGATGAATGTGGATATTTCATCAGAAAAAATGAAAGTATCGGCAGCAGGTTATAAATATCAGGTGGACGCAGATAATATTGAGAATATTGAATTGCTTGATAAATTGCCCGGTGAAAGTTTTTACCGCGTAAACGGAGGTTCAACTGATACGTATGATATAGGTTATTATAAAGGTTCTGATACAGGAAAGTGTATGCTTTTCATATTTGACGGATATGAACCCATCCTTAAAATAACAGGTGGTGGAAAAATTGTATTTTTAAATTCAAAAAATGAAGGAGAAGTACAAGACTGGTATGAACAGATAAAAAAGATACGGAATGATAGTGATATGAAAGAATAAAAGGCTGATTTTTGGCGAAATAAAATACCGCAGACACATTTAATGTCTGCGGCGAAAATAATTCAATATGTTATGTTTAGCAGATTACAGTTTGTAATCAACATCAGGGTTTATGGTGAGTGCAACACCGGTTTCAAATGTACCTTTACCGTTTTCGGCAAAAAGTGAAAATAATGTTCCTGTAAAAGTCATTGTACGTGTACCCTCCGTGCTGAGTCCGGCATTAAGTCCCGAACCGATTTCATGGCAGGCAATTTTTGCATTGAGATTCGTTGTATCAGCAAGGGCATAAGAAAAAGTATATTTTTCGCGGTCAGTATCTATTTTTACAAGAAGATTGAGATTTTCCTCTTCTTTAGATATAGGAATATGTGCAAGTTCTGCACCCATGTCGTGTATATGTTTATAAAATCCGACATATTTTCCGTTTTCATCGCTGCCAACATATATTTCATAGTGATAATCGTTGTTATAGTAGGCAGCAACACCGAATCGTTTTGCTGTACTGTCTTTTATTTTTAATACAGCTTTAAGTGATGTTGTAAATTCCGGCTGCTTAAATGAAAGAACAGTCGGGGATTTACCTGGTTCATTCAATGTTATATCAGTACCTTTAAGCGTGAGACATCCGTTTTTACTGTCATAAATATAATGAGACATATCAGGATTTCTTGTGAACTGCAGGCGTTTGTCAAGAGTATCATTGTGGAAGTCAATATTGACGCTGTGGTCTGCATGTAAAAATGGTCTGCCTGTTGCATCGTCTGTTATTGTATTAGCAATTGTCTCCGGCTCATTTATGCCCGGAAGAGGTGCATCCATTACAAGCTCAATAGTTCCGTTTCCGTTGTATCCGACAACAGGCCATCCGTCTTCATTCCATGTGACAGGTGCAAGAAAGGTTTCACGGCCGAGATTGTGAAGAAGTGCATGGCTGAAGCGTCTTATTCCGAGGAATACAAGCCACCAGTTTCCGTTTGCATCTTCAACAAGGTCAGCATGTCCGGTAGCCTGAATTTCGGATTTTTTATACTCTTTATGAGAAATAATAGGATTGTGTGGACATGGTGTATAAGGACCGAATACATTTTTTGAACGCTGTATTGTTTCACGGTGAGCATATTCTGTTCCGCCTTCCGCAATCATCAGGTAATACCAGCCGTCTTTTTTGTAGATATGTGGACCTTCTGCACATTGACCGCCACAGCCAGTGCTTATAAGGTGCTTGTCGGAAAGAATTTCGCCCGTCATCGGATTGATTTTAAATGCAACAATACCTCTTACACCGTCAAGATTACCGGTTGAACAGTAATAACAGCAGTCATCATCATCCCAGAAAAGTGATGGGTCTATACCACTCTGGTCAATCCATGCAGGGTCGGACCAGTCTTTGTTTATATCGTCTGTATGAACAACAAAGTTTCCTTTATCGGTAACATTAGTTGTTATCATATAAAACATTCCTTTGTGGTACCTTATTGTAGGTGCATATATACCACCGGAATTGCGGCAGCCTTCAAGTTCAAGCTGCGAACGTCTGTTAAGGCAGTATCCGGTAAGTTCCCAGTTTACAAGATTGCGGCTGTGATATATTGGTACACCGGGGAAGAATTCAAATGTTGAATTAACAAGATAAAAATCATCGCCAACGCGGCAGATGCTTGGATCGGGATTGTATCCCGGAATAACAGGGTTTTTAAAAAGCATAATCTTATCACCTCAGAAAAAATATTGTATACAAAATAAAAATTAAAGTGCAGTTATATAAAAATGCATTTAATAACTTATCTGTAGAATATATTTATTGAAAGATAAATTCAAGGTAAAAGTTTGTCATAAATTATTTAATTTACAGAAAAACTTTTGACAAATCTGACACATAAATTTTGTATGTAACGTGTATGACGCTTATTTTTAAATCAGAAATAATTTAATATATGAAGTGCATGGCTGCAAAGTAGTTTACTTGAAATAGCAGTTTATGTATGTTACAATAGCAAAAGCAATAAATTTAATATACGAAAGGCGGATTTGAGCATGAATGACAGATACCAGACACCTCTTGCGGAAAGATATGCGAGCAAAGAAATGCAGTATATTTTTTCGCCTGATATGAAGTTTAAGACATGGAGAAAACTTTGGATTGCACTGGCTGAGACAGAAAAGGAACTCGGACTTGATATTACAGACGAGCAGATTGAGGAACTCAAGGCTAACAAAGACAATATCAATTACGAAGATGCAAAAGCGTGAAAAGAAGTAAGACATGATGTAATGTCACACGTATATGCATATGGACTTCAGTGTCCTAAGGCAAAGGAATTATCCATCTTGGAGCAACTTCATGTTATGTTGGTGATAATACAGATATTATTGTTATGACAGAGGCATTGAAGCTTGTTCGTAAAAACTTATAAATGTAATCGGTGAACTTTCTAAGTTTGCAGACAAATATAAGGCACTTCCTACACTTGCATTTACACATTTCCAGCCGGCACAGCCGACAACAGTAGGCAAGCGTGCAACACTCTGGCTTAATGAACTTGTTATGGATTTAGAGGATGTTGATTATGTACTTTCAACAATGAAGCTTTTAGGATGTAAAGGTACAACAGGGTACGTACACTCTTTCCTTGAATTGTTCAATGGAGATCATACGAAAATCCGTCAGATAGATGGAAAGATTGCACAAAAGATGGGATTTGACAAGTGTGTTCCTGTATCAGGACAGACATATTCAAGAAAAGTAGATACAAGAGTTCTCAATGTACTTGCAGGAATTGCAGCGAGTGCACATAAGTTCTCTAACGATATCAGACTTTTACAGCACTTAAAAGAAGTTGAGGAACCATTTGAAAAATCACAGATTGGTTCATCAGCTATGGCTTATAAACGTAATCCGATGAGAAGCGAAAGAATGGCATCACTTGCAGATTTTGTAATTGCAGATGCACTTAATCCGGCTATCGTATCATCAACACAGTGGTTTGAGAGAACGCTTGATGATTCAGCAAATAAGAGAATGTCAGTTCGGAAGGATTCCTCGCAGTTGATGGTATTCTTGATTTATATCTTAATGTTGTTGACGGACTTGTTGTATACGAGAAGGTTATTAACAGAAGACTTATGTCAGAACTTCCATTTATGGCAACAGAAAATATTATGATGGATGCAGTTAAGGCTGGCGGAGACAGACAGGAACTCCACTGAAAGAATCCGTGAGCTTTCTATGGAAGCAGGAAAGAGAGTTAAGCAGGAAGGTCTTGAAAATAATCTTCTTGAACTTATTGCGGCAGATCCAATGTTTGGTGTAACACTTGATGAACTTAAAGCTAAACTTGATCCTTCAAAGTATGTAGGACGTTCAAAAGAGCAGGTTGAAGAATATCTTGCAGAAATTATCAATCCTATTCTTGATGCTAATAAAGAAGAACTCGGAATGACAGCTGAGATTAATGTTTAATATATACATATTCTCACTTATAGATATGACCGGACGCAGGTTTACGTCCGGCAAAATTAATTTTACAAAGTGAGGTTAGTTGTGGATAATAAAAATAAGACAGACAAGGGACTTTTGGGAAATGAGAAAATAGAAGAAGCTGTTGCAGCACTCCAGCAGGAAACAACGCAGGAAATGCTTGCACACACACTTACTGTAATTAGACGCCGCATGAGAGAAGCCGGTCAGCTGATAGTAGCAGTAGAGCCATCGGCGGGAGATAACAATCTTAATATACAGTCAGTTAAGACAGACGACGGAAAATGCTGGTGGATGGCGTTTACAAGTTTTGATGAAGAATTAAAAGGCAGTGGCAGTGTAATGTCAACATTTATGGCAGACATAGAAAAAATGTTCAAGTCAGCTATAAATGCAGAAGGAATAGAAGGCATAATAATTAATCCATGGAATCGTACAATTATGCTTGATAAGGAACTTATACGTATAGTTCTCGGATAATTCGTCAGAAGAAGATTTGACAAATAAAGACAGGAATTATAAAAAATGAATTTGGTCCCGGCTGCCGTGAAAAAAGAACCCCAAAATCGAAAAATGAAAAAATTTGAAAAAAGTTTAAAATAATGCTTGACAACCTCAGATTTATATATTACAATAGCAAAGCAAGTTCGCGAGAGCAAGCAAAGCAAACCGCTTGTACGGAGTGCATGATATGGGATCTTAGCTCAGCTGGGAGAGCATCTGCCTTACAAGCAGAGGGTCACAGGTTCGAGCCCTGTAGGTCCCATAGTTACTTAATTTAATATGGCGAGATAGCTCAGTTGGCTAGAGCACACGGTTCATACCCGTGGTGTCGTGGGTTCAAATCCCTCTCTCGCTACTAATTTAAAAAGAGTTCAGGCGGCTGCCTGAGCTCTTTTTGCTATAGTTCATTTTATGGCAGCACATGTGCTGTAAAGTTCAGACATTGTATGTGCCATAAAGTTGTAAAGCTATAAAGTTCAGATATTGCTTGTAAAATAAATAAAAATATGTTTTACTTAAAAAAGGTATGTGAAATAATAAAAGATGTTTGTAAATAAAGGAGGAAGCGGGCACATGAGAGTTGGAATGGGTTATGACGTTCATAAGTTGGTTGAGGGCAGAAAGCTCATACTTGGTGGTGTTGATATTCCTTATGAAAAAGGACTCCTTGGACATTCAGATGCGGATGTGCTTCTTCATGCGATTATGGATGCACTTCTCGGAGCTGCGGCACTTGGTGATATAGGAAAGCATTTTCCTGATACAGACGACAAGTACAAAGGTATTTCAAGTCTTGAATTGTTAAAAGAAGTTGGAAGACTTTTAAATGAGAATAATTATATAATAGAAAATATAGATGCAACAATTATTGCACAGCGTCCTAAGATGCTTCCTCATATACAGAAGATGAGAGAGAATATTGCGGGCGTTCTTGGAATACAATTAAATCAGATAAATGTAAAAAGCTACAACCGAAGAAGGTCTTGGATTTACAGGAAGCGGTGAGGGCATATCTTCTCAGGCAATATGTGCTTTGACATCAGTGTCAAATTATATATATGGTGAGGCGGATATGAAAAACTGTTGTTCCGGATGTAATGGATGCACTAAGTATCAGGAATAGTAAATCAGATTAAAATCGGGAGCAGATATGAAATTTATAAATTTTGTAAAACAGGAAATAGCAGTAATAAAGGACAGAGACCCTGCCATTAAATCAACGATGGAGGTGTTTCTTTATCCAAGTTTTAAAGCTATATTAAAATACAGAAAGGCACATAAGCTTTTCCTGAAAAAACATTATTATCGTGCAAGAAGAATATCACAGAAAACGGCAAGACAGACCGGTATCGAAATTCATCCGGGAGCACAGATTGGTGAAGGACTTTTCATTGACCACGGACATGGTGTGGTAATAGGTGAAACAGCAATCATTGGTGATAATGTAACGCTTTATCAGGGTGTTACACTCGGTGGTACAGGAAAAGAGCAGGGAAAAAGACATCCTACAGTTGGTAATAATGTAATGATTGGAGCAGGAGCGAAAGTATTAGGTTCTGTTACAATTGGAAATAACTGCAAGATAGGTGCCGGTTCAGTTGTTTTAAAAGATGTTCCGGATAATGCGACGGTTGTCGGCGTGCCTGGAAGAATAGTAGTTCTTAATGATGTCAGGGTTGCTGATGCAAATGATTTGGACCAGGTTGATTTACCGGATCCAGTAATGAATGACATTGATGAATTAAAAACAGAGAATGATGAACTTAAAGAAAGAATTATACAGCTTGAAGATAAACTCAATGAGTGTAGAAAAGCTAACAGCAAATAATTAAGACGTTTAGTGAAAAATGTCATTATGGAAATGTCATATAAAATTTAGGAGGAAAATATGAAGATTTATAATACACTTACAAAGAAAAAAGAAGAATTTGAACCTCTTGAAAAAAATAAGGTGAAAATGTATGTCTGCGGACCTACAGTTTACAATCTTATCCATATCGGTAACGCAAGGCCGATGATTTGCTTTGATACAGTAAGAAGATATCTTGAATATAAAGGATATGAAGTGAATTATGTGTCTAATTTTACGGATGTTGATGATAAAATTATAAAAAAAGCCAATGAAGAAGGCGTTTCAGCAGAAGAAATTTCAACACGCTACATTGCTGAGTGTAAAAAAGATATGGAAGGCATGAATATCAAGCCTGCTACAACACATCCTCTTGCTACACAGGAAATCGGTGGCATGATTGATATGATTCAGACACTTATTGACAAGGGATATGCTTACAATGTCAATGGTACTGTATATTACAGAACAAGAAAGTTTGAAGGATATGGCAAGCTTTCAAAGAAAAATATTGATGACCTTGAGGCAGGGCACAGAGATATAAAGGTTGCAGGAGGGACGAAAAAGAAGATCCGCTTGATTTCGTACTCTGAAACCTAAAAAGAAGGTGAATCCCTTCATGCCGTCACCTTGGAGCGACGGGAAGACCGGGCTGGCATATTGAATGTTCAGTTATGGCAAAGAAATATCTTGCAGATGAGATAGATATCCATGCAGGTGGTGAAGATCTTATATTTCCTCACCATGAAAATGAGATTGCACAGTCAGAAGCTGCAAACGGAGTACAATTCGCAAAATACTGGATGCACAACGCATTTTTAAATATCGACAATAAGAAAATGTCAAAGTCACTCGGTAATTTCTTTACAGTGCGTGACATAAGCAAAGAATATGACCTTCAGGTATTAAGATTTTTCATGCTCTCTGCACATTACCGCAATCCTATTAATTTCAGCCATGATTTGATGGAATCAGCAAAGAACGGACTTGAAAGAATTGTTACAGCAGTAGCTAATCTCAAGCATTTATCCGAAAATGCAAAGGAAGGCAGCATGGCAGCAGATGAAGCAGAAAAGATTGCATCACTTAAAGAGACGTATGACAAGTTTGAACAGGCAATGGATGATGATTTTAACACAGCAGATGCCATTTCTGCAGTTTTTGAAATTGTAAAATTTGCCAATTCAAACAGCAGTGCTGAAAATACAAAGGAATATATAGATACACTCATAAAGAAAATCACAACACTTACAGATGTTTTAGGACTTAAAGTAGAGAAAAAAGAAGAAATTCTTGATGAGGATATTGAGAAACTTATTGCAGAGCGTCAGCAGGCAAGAAAAGACAGAAACTTTGCCCGTGCCGATGAAATCCGTGATGAACTTCTTGCAAAAGGAATTGTACTTGAAGATACAAGAGAAGGTGTAAGATGGAAGAGAGCCTGACACAAAATCTCACTGAGAGTATAAAAAATGTGCTTGGATTAAAGAAAATTTCTCCGGCACAGCTTTCACCGCTTGTTCTTGCATACATCGGGGACAGCATATTTGACCTTGTCATAAAAACGTATCTTTTAGATACAAAGGGAAATATGCAGGTTAATAAACTCAACCGTTTTGCAAGTAATATTGTAAAGGCACAGTCACAGTCAGAAATGATAGGGATTATAGAGCCGTTGTTAAGCCCGGCGGAAGAAGCGGTATACAAAAGAGGTCGTAACGCAAAATCATATACATCAGCAAAAAATGCTTCAATATCAGATTACAGAAGAGCTACAGGCTTTGAGGCTCTTATGGGATATCTGTACCTTGAAGGTGAGTATGAGCGTATGATACAGCTTATAAAAGCGGGGCTGGATAAGGAAAAATAGAATTCTTTCTGCAAAATATTAAGAATTTTATCCGCATAATAGGGAGGATTTATGAGATATAAAGAATTCACAATAGAAGGACGTAATGCGGTGCTTGAAGCATTTCGTTCCGGAAAAACAATTGATAAGCTTTTTGTGCTTGATGGCTGTCAGGATGGTCCTGTAAAAAGCATTATAAGAGAAGCTAAAAAGACAGATACTATAATTAATTTTGTGGATAAGGAACGTCTTGACAGGCTTGCCGGAACAGGACACCATCAGGGTGTTGTTGCACAGGCGGCAGCATATGAATATGCAGAAGTTGAAGATATATTAAAGGCTGCAAAAGATAAAGGCGAGGCTCCGTTTATATTTATTTTGGATGAAATAGAAGACCCGCATAATCTTGGTGCGATAATAAGAACTGCCAATCAGGCAGGTGCACATGGTGTAATTATACCAAAAAGAAGAGCTGGGACTTACGGCTACAGTTGCAAAGACATCTGCGGAGTGCAATACTATACACCTGTTTGCAAAAGTGACAAATATTTCAAAAGACAATAGAAGATTTGAAAAAACAGGGAATGTGGTTTGTTTGTGCAGATATGGACGGAACAACAATGTACGACCTTAATCTCACAGGACCTATAGGGCTTGTAATAGGTAATGAAGGAAGCGGCGTTGGCAGGCTTGTAAAGGAAAAATGTGATTTTGTTGCATCTATACCTATGAAAGGTGATATTGATTCACTTAATGCTTCAGTTGCAGCCGGAGTGCTGGCTTATGAAATAGTACGACAGAGAATGACAAAATAATGCCGCAGCAGATTTATGGAGGCTGAATTGGATTTCAATAAATGCAGTGATGAAACATTGATTGATATATACCGCAAAGGTGACGAAGCGGCAATAGAAGTTCTATTTGAACGGTATAAAGATATAGTCAGAAAAAAGGCAAAAGCCATGTATCTGGCAGGAGGCGACAGTGATGACCTTATTCAGGAGGGAATGATTGGGCTTTATAAAGCTGTCAGGGATTATGATGATACAAAGGAGGCTGCGTTTAAGACATTTGCAAGCATGTGCATTAACCGCCAGCTTATCAATGCTGTGGCAGTTTCAAACAGAAAGAAAAACATACCGTTAAATACATATGTGTCGTTCGATATGCCGGCATATCCTGATGAAGATAATGAAACACGGCTTGTTGATATTTTAAAACCTGAATCAGAACAGAATCCTGAAAAATTATTTATAGACAGGGAGTACAGTGATTCATTCAAAAAAAAGCTGTTTGACAGGCTTAGCTGCTTTGAAAAACAGGTGCTGCAGCTGTATATGGAAGATAATGATTACAGGCAGATTGCAATGCTTCTGGGAAAAACTCCAAAATCAATAGATAATGCCATTCAGAGGATAAGGGCTAAGGCAAACAGCATATCTTGACAAAAGATAAAAGCTGTAATAATATAGATTTTGTCTTGCTGATGTAGCTCAGTGGCAGAGCACTTCATTGGTAATGAAGAGGTCAGGGGTTCAATTCCCCCCATCAGCTCTCAGACTGAAACTTTTCTGAAGTATTTTTTAGGACGTTTTACAAAATATACCGCCATATCGGATTGGTTTTCCGGTGTGGCGGTATTTTTGGCATATGCAGGCAGATGAAGTGGAACGATTAATTTATTTGAATATATTGGACTTATTTGATTACAGCAGCCTGATAAAAGAATTTCTGGTAATAATCAGTAAATTCATCTATTGTATGTGTTACAATTCCATAAGTCGGGTCGGCAAAAGTTACCGTCCTGTCTGTAAGGTTGTATCCGGATAGAACAACACAGTGTTCATATGACGGCCATGAGAAATACTCGCCGTCAGAAAGGGGAACTTCGCGGTAAGTGATGTCTTTTACAGAATAATCGTATGAAGTCCACACAATAACCGGATTCCCTGCGGCAACATATTCAAAAAGTGAATGTACAGATGAGTAACTTATTACATGAGCCGTCAAATTTGAATTATTATTTTTTAAAAAGGAATTTGCTGCAGTTACAATAGCTGGTGCAAAACATCCGCTTCCGTGTTCGTCCCATGGTGAACCGAGAAAATAATCTATAAAGCATCCGGCATCAGCGGTATCACGCATCGGCAGGTAATTGGTTGCAAGAATCTCTTTGTCAACATTAAAGCCGTAAAAATGAAGAACCTCGGCGAGCGATGTTATCTCACATCCTGTAGGAAGATTGGGTTCCTGGCTGATGAAAGGAACATCTAGCTGCATTTTTGATGGGATGTTCCGGCTGCTTTCGGCCGCAGTTGTATATTCGTGTTTATCAGAGTATACATAATCAAAATCCTGTGATGAAGTTTCTGACGTGGCAGATACAACAACAGAGGCATCGTTTTTATTTTTATCTTTTGATGAATCCAGATACATAGTAACAACAAAAATAAGAGCTGCGACTGATGAAATCAGGATTATGATTTTTAAAATATTTCTTTTTGCTTTTTTCACTTACAAAAATCTCCAATTCAAGTATATAGAATGATTAGAAAAATATATTTATTTTCATTATATACATAATAATGATTGATTGCAAATCCAAAGATGTGGTATTATACTAAAGTGTGGTTGTAAAACCCGGATTTAAGTATATATATGCAGGCTGATATAGATAAATGTCAGCAGAATGGAGGAAATATGGTAAAAGCTATCGTTGGCGCTAACTGGGGTGACGAAGGTAAAGGTAAGATTACAGATATGCTTGCTGAGGAATCTGATATTATTGTAAGATTTCAGGGAGGAAGTAATGCAGGACATACCATTATCAATGAATACGGTAAATTCGCACTTCATCTTCTGCCATCAGGCGTTTTCTATAATCATACAACAAGTATTATTGGCAACGGCGTTGCTCTTAATATTCCATACCTTATCAAGGAATTAAAGAGCCTTACAGACAGAAATGTACCTATGCCTAAGATTCAACGTATCAGACAGGGAACTGTGATTCTTATGCCTTATCATGTTGATTTTGATACATATGAGGAGGCAAGACTTGCAGGAAAGTCATTTGGTTCAACAAAGTCAGGCATAGCACCATTCTATTCAGATAAATATGCAAAAATCGGATTTCAGGTATGTGAATTATTTGGAAATGAGGATGAACTTAAAGATAAAATAGCTAACGTATGCACACTCAAAAATGTTATGCTTGAGCATTTATATCATAAGCC
>SCPN01000266.1_pt1 | contig 25202 bp, 35 predicted proteins | sample 6106831 | NCBI WGS metagenome assembly SCPN01 (sample SAMN10720447, study PRJNA508395) | human gut metagenome | isolation source: Participant 1, 0 month
GTTACGTATTGCTTGATTATATCTAAGCTGGCGGACGCTTTACCTATCTATCTGCCTACCCGTTTCCCTGCTGAAATGGAGATTTCCCAGACCGCCAGAAGCTGCTGTATTCGCTGCTGTTAGACCGTTCCACACTTTCCCAGAAGAACAAGTGGCAGGACGACGAGGGCAGGATATATATTATCTATCCCATCGCGGGAGATAGCCGAAATACTGGATAAAGGGCAGCACCACCATAAAGGGGCGCTTAATGAACTGGACATGGCGGGGCTGCTGGAACCAGGACGGGGCGGCTTCTCCGCACCGAACCTATATGTGAAAGTGCCGTTATTGCCACAGGTACAGTTTCCGACCAGATGGCCGGAAATCCGACCCTCATGAGCCGGAAACCGTCTACTGGTCAGAAAACCGACCTTATGATGGTCGGAAAACCGTCCCCTAACCAAACTACTATAAAACAACCTTACAGAGAGCCAAACAATGGGGTGGAATTAGAGACCGCCCGCGCCTATGGCCGATACCAGAATATTTTTCTGTCGCAGACCGAATACGACGAGTTGCAGGCAGGTACCCCGACAGGTTGGAACGGTTCATCGAGGAAATGAGCCGCTACCTTGCCGCCAACGGGAAAAGTTATCAGAACTATGCCGCCCGCCGCCATATGGGATGGGAACGACAAAGAGAAGCCCCGAAAGGGCATACCAGACTACTCATGCAAGGAGGGCGAGAGTTTATGAAGAACAGAAATCAACGCTGTTTTGGAGAATATGACGGCCACCACCCGGAGCCGGAGGACTACACCGGCGAGGACGGTTTACTGTACGGCAAGTGCCGCAAGCGAAAAACTATTTTGCGCCGGATAAGGCTGCTATCTTTGGCCGTGACCGCCACCCGGCAGAGTGCGACTGTCAGAGCCGCCGCCCGCGAGGAACAGGAGGCCGCAGAGAAGCAGCGCAGGCACCTTGACACCGTGGGGAACTGAAACGCCGGGGCTTTTGACCCCACCATGCGGGACTGGACTTTTGAGAACGACAACGGCAGAAATCCGCAGGCCAGGATTGCCCGCCGGTATGTGGAACACTGGGAGGATATGCGAGCCGACAATATCGGCTGCCTGTTCTGGGGCGGCGTGGGAACCAGGAAAAACTACCTTGCGGGCTGTATTGCAAACGCCCTCATGGAAAGAATCCCCGTCCACATGACGAACTTTGCCCTTATCCTCAACGACCTTGCCGCCAGCTTTGAGAACCGCAACGGTACATTTCCCGCCTTTGCCGCTATCCGCTGCTTATCCTTGACGACTTCGGCATGGGCGCGCACCGAAGTATGGTTGGAACAGGTTTTCAATGTGATTGACAGCCGTTACCGTAGCGGCAAGCCGCTGATCGTCACGACCAACCTCACGCTGGACGACCTGCGGAACCCGGAGGACACCGCCCATTCCCGGATTTATGACCGCCTGCCCATATGCGTCCCGGTACGCTACCGGCGACAACTTCCGGCAGGAAACCGCGCAGCGAAATGGAAACATGAAGAAACTGATTACCGACTGAAAATTGCCTATAGCAGATAGACAGCAGACGCACCACCCGCCGCCCCGACTGCGTGACGGAAATCCGCATGGGCAATTCCGTCCTTGTCGTGTCCGGCTATTTCAAGAGACACCACGACCACCGCCGCCGACAAAATGGCGCGGGTACTGGAAGCGGAAGCCGCTGCTACACAAAAATCGGCAATTTGACAAATCATAAAGAAGCTGATTTTACACTTTTGCCGCTATACAATACGCCCTATTCCGTGGTACAATGAAACCACGGAATGAGTGGGGCTGGCTGTCGAAACGGAGGATTTTATGTTAAGACAAACCACCCAAAACCTCATTACCGCCCTTTATCCGAGATTGTCCCATGAGGACGAATTGCAAGGCGAGAGCAATTCCATATCGAACCAGAAAGGTTTTTGAAACCTACGCCAAACGGAACGGCTTTACCAATCTGCGCTGGTACACGACGACGGCTTCTCCGGCGCAAACTCAAAGACCGGTTTCAAATGTGCGCAGACATTGAAACCAGGAAAGTGGGTACGGTCATAGTCAAGGACATGAGCCGGTTAGGGCGAAACTACAGGTAGGGTTTTACACGGAAATGCTGTTCCCCAAAGGGAGTGCGTTTTATCGCTGTCAACGACAATGTGGACAGCGCAAACGGCGGCATGGACAACGATTTTACCCTCTGCGAAATCTGTTCAATGAATGGCTGGTGAGATACGAGCAAGAAAATCAAGGCAGTAAAAGAGCAGCAAAGGCATGAGCGGCAAGCCTGTTACCAGCAAGCCGGTCTATGGCTACCCTCATGGACGGGACGAGAACTATATCGTTGACGAGGAAACCGCGCCGGTGTCCAGCAGATATACCAGCTTTGCCTTGCCGGGAACGGACCGACCAAGATTGTATATGCTTACGGGCAGCAAATCCACGCCGGGGACGCTGGAATGCAGGACGGGCAGCACCCGCCGCTACCACCCCGGCTATAGGTGCAAGTGGGCGACGAACACCGTCGTGCATATCCTCGAAAACCGGGAATACACCGGCTGTCTGGTGAACTTCAAGACGGAGAAACCCTCTTACAAAGGTCAAGCACAGTGTAGAGAACCCGTGGAGAAGCAGGCCATTTTGAGAACCACCGGCCTATCATAGACCGGAAACATGGGAGCGCGTGCAGGAGTTACGCAAACAGCGCAAACGCCCGAACCGCTATGATCAAGTGGGGCTGTTCTCCGGTATGCTGTTCTGCGCCGACTGCGGCCATGTGATGTCCCAGCAGCGGTATCAGAACAAAACCCGCAAGCAGGACTGTTACATCTGCGGCAGCTACAAGAAGCGCACCCGCGACTGAACGGCGCACTTTATCCACCGACCTGTTGACCGCCGGTGTCCTCTCAATCTCCGGCAAGTAACGGAATATGCCGCCAAGCATGAGAGCCGCTTTGTGAAGCTGCTTATCCAGCAGAACGAGATCGGCGGCAAGAGAAAGACCGCCGCAGCCACCAAGCAGCTTGAACAGGCGCAGGGCGCGCATTGCCGAAGTGAGCCGCATTATCAAGCGGCTGTATGAGGATAATGAACGGCAAAATCAGCGACGAGCGTTTCATGGAACTGTCGGCAGACTATGAGCAGGAACAGCAGGAACTGAAAGACCGCGCCGCCGCTTTGCAGGCCGAACTGGACAAGTCGCAGGCCGCCACCGTCAACGCGAAAAGTTTATGGGTATCGTCAAAGCACCTTGCCTTTGAGGAACTTACCCCCACCCTCTTGCGGGAAATGATTGAAAATCGTCGTGCATGAGTGGCAGCTATGACGAGAACGGCACCCGCAGGCAGGGACATTGAGATTTATTACAGCTTTGTCGGCAAGATTGACTTGCCCGAAGCCTAACGCCCGACCTATCCGACACGGCCGTAGGTGCCGGATAGGAACGGAAAATACACTTCTAGCTACTTTATCACACATAAGCGAAATCCACCCAGAATTAAACAATGTGGGCGGTGTTGTCCCTGATTGGCGCAACTTATCCTCTTATCCGGCCTGTTCTAAAGCGTTCCCATTCAAAGGAGTGATATATGGATACTATCATCAATACGCTATCGTGGAATGGCTCAAGGGTGTGCTTGTAGATGGTATCATGGGAAATCTGGACGGCCTTTTCAACAACGTGAATGAGCAGGTCGGAGGGATTGCCTCGCAGGTTGGGACGACCCCGGCGAGGGTTTGCCGGGTCGCACCTCTATATTACGGCAGATATCGGAAACGGTTGTTCTGCCAATCGCCGGGATTATCCTCACGTTCGTCATGACCTATGAGCTCATTCAGATGCTCATAGACCGGAACAACCTCCATGACATAGACACATGGATGTTCTTCAAGTGGATATTTAAAACCTTCGTGGCCGTGACGATCCTGACGAACACCTTCAATATCGTGCTGGCTGTCTTTGACGTGAGCCAGCATGTGATACAACAGTCGGCGGGGCTTATCCAGAGCGGCACGGAAATCACGCCGGACATTATGGACAGCCTGCGCACGGACTTGGAGGCGATGGAGCTGGGCCCGCTGTTCGGGCTGTTCCTCCAGTCATTCCTCGTCCAGTTCACCATGACCGCCCTGAATATCGTGATATTTGTCATTGTCTATGGCCGCATGATTGAGATATACCTGCTGACCAGCCTTGCCCCTATCCCCTTCTCCACCGTGGCGAACCGGGAAACCGGGCACATGGGGCAGAACTATTTCCGGTCACTGTGCGCGGTCGGCTTTCAGGGGCTCCTGATTATGGTATGCGTGGCAATCTACGCCGTGCTGATTCAGAGTATTGCAACGGACGGCGACCCCCATGGGAGCCATCTGGCGCTGTGTCGGCTATACGGTGCTCCTGTGCTTTTCTCTCTTTAAGACCGGGAGCCTGTCAAAATCCATCTTCGGCACCGGTTAAACCGGCAGAAGGACTTCGGGCCACCCTGGCCCGAGGCGGGAAGGAGGACATATGCCGAGACGCTACAAGCTGGGGGCGGACAGGCGGCCACCAACCTACTTTGGAAACTCCCGAGAATTTACAAAAGAGGATACCCTGCGTTTCCTCGCAGACACGGATATCCAGTTATACAGGCTTCTGTCGGCGGACACTCATGCCGCACTCCGGGCAGAAGGCTACGAGTATAAAAACGGGGGCCTTATCCCCATTTCAGAAAAGGAGACAGTTATGCAGGAACAGACAGGCGGCGCACCCGCCGCTACACAGGAACCCATGAAGCTGGACGTGAGCGTGAGGCTCATCGACCCCGTAAAAAACCTGATTGGCTTTGCCAGTGTGAAATTCAACGACTGTTTTGTGGTGGAGAATTTCAAGATACTGCAAGGCGAAAAAGGGATTTATGTGGGTATGCCCAGCCAGCCGGACAGGAACGGGGGATACCGTGACGTAGCAAAACCCATCACGAAGGAGTTCCGCAGTCAGCTTAACGAAGCGGTTGTGGAAGCCTACACGGCGGAGCTCGACCATTTGCAGGCAAGATTAGCAGCCGCACGGGGAGGCCAGGAACGGCCCTCCATCAAGGAACAGCTCACCGCCGGGGCAAAACAGGCGGAACAGGCGCAGGCGGAAAAACCCGCAAAGGCAAAAGCCAGCCGCGGGCAGGACAGATAACTTCGGGCCATAGTGGCCCGAAGTGAAGGAAGGAGGCGTATGCCCATGACACACATAAAACAAGCCTATGACGCCGCCTGCTACTACGATGGAAAGCTGTTGGGCCGCTGTACCGTGGCTGACAGTGAAGCCTATTCCCTTCTGATGAAGGAGTGCGGCGGGGAGGCCGTCCGTGTCCTGCGGGAATATCCCTACTTGTCCCCGGAGCTGAAAGCCATTCTGGAAAAAGCGGCGCTCATGCAGGCCGACCGCCAGAGGACAGGCGGCATGTTCCATGAGCCGGAAAGCTCCCCGTGGGGCAAGGTTCAGACCTGCGACACGCTCTGCCCCGGGGTGTTCCTTGTGAGCACGGCCAGCCACGGCGGGACAATGGTAGCAAAGGAAGTGGCCGCCGTCCTGTCTACTGCGGCTAAAAAATGCGGTTTCCAGAGAAACGGCTACATCTGTTTTGAGGAGGACGCACAGGAAAGCGTGGTACTGCGGGAGCTCCTTAGATAAAAAGCTGTGGAAAATCCCTGACCGTATCAAGGATAAGGAAAAATTTGAGGAAAACATCAACCAGTCCATCAGACAGTATAACCCCGACTACTGGCGGGCAAGGCAGGCCGGACGAGAGGCCGCCGTGGAAGGGAAACGGCCCCTGCCCGCAAAGCAGACGGCCAGATAGCTTCGGGCCACCATGGCCCGAAGCGCCAAAGGAGGTGAACAGCCCGTGGCATATGTACCCGTACCAAAAGACCTAAGCAAAATCAAGACGAAGCTGGCCTTAAACTTGACGAAGCGCCAGCTTATCTGTTTCTCCCTTGCGGCGGCGGTGGGGATTCCGTCCTACCTGTCCAGCCGTGGAACCATCGGAAACAGCCCGGCCCTTTTCCTGATGATTGGCCTCATGCTCCCGTTCTTCTTTTTGTGCCATGTATGAGCGTGACGGCCTGCCACTTGAAAAGGTGCTGAGGAATATCCTGCGCACCCGGTTCCTATATCCGAGGGTGCGGCCCTATCAGACAGAAAATTTTTATGCTCTATTGAGCGGTTTCAAGAAGGAGGCGAAGCCGATTGCAGAACCAGAAAAAAAGAAAAAGCCCCGCAGGAAAAAAGCCTGACCGGAAAGGCGGCCTGTTTCCCGGCGGAAAGCGGAAGGTTCCCGCCACCGCCCAGCAGACCCTTCCCTACCGGGATATGTACCGGGACGGCGTGTGCCGGGTGGCCGACCATTATTACACAAAAACTATAGAATACGAGGACATCAACTACCAGCTCGCACAGGCCGAGGATCAGGCCGCCATTTTTGACGGGTGGAGCGCCTGCTTAAATTACTTTGACAGCACCCTCCCCTTCCAGCTCTCATTCATCAACCACCGGAGCCGCCCGGAAAGCCGGTACAGCGTCAACATCTCCATGCAGGAGGACGAATATAACGGGGTGCGGCAGGAATACGTGGAAATGCTGGAAAACCAGATAGCCAAAAGCAACAACGGAATCGTGCGGACGAAACTGCTGACCTTCGGCGTGAACGTGGACGATTTATCCACGGCCCGGGCGAGGCTGGAACGGGTGGAGGCCGATATCATGAACAATTTCAAGAAGCTGGGCGTAAAATCCACCGCCCTCTCCGGGCTGGAACGTCTGGAACTGCTCCACGGCCAGCTTCACCCGGGAGGGAATGACCCCTTCCGTTTTTCATGGAACATGATACCAAAAAACGGGCTTTCCACAAAGGACTTTATCGCGCCCACCAGCTTTGACTTTCGGTTCAGCCGTCTGTTCCGGGTGGGCACCACATGGGGAGCCGCCTCCTACTTGCAGATTCTTGCCTCGGAGCTATCCGATAAACTGCTGGCGGAGCTGTTGGAGCTGGACGCGGAAATGACTATCACCCTCCATGTACAGACGGTCGATCAGGCCGCGGCCGTGAAAGGCCATCAAGGCCAAAGTCTCTGATATCGACAAGATGAAGGTGGAGGAACAAAAAAAGGCGGTGCGCTCCGGCTACGACATGGACATTCTGCCTCCCGACCTTGTGACCTACAGCCAGGACGCTAAGACCCTTCTGGAAGATTTGCAGAGCCGGAATGAAAGAATGTTCCTCCTGACCTTCCTTGTGGTCAACATGGCGCCCACCCGGCGGGAGCTGGATAACGACCTGTTCACCGTATCAGGAATCGTACAGAAATACAACTGCGCCCTGAAACGGCTGGACTTTCAGCAGGAGCAGGCGTTCCTTTCCAGCCTTCCCCTCGGCCACAACGCCATTGAGATACAGAGGGGCCTGACTACCAGCAGCACCGCCATTTTCGTCCCCTTCATAACGCAGGAGCTCCGCATGGACGGGGAGGCGGTCTATTACGGCCTGAACGCCCTTTCCCACAACGTCATCATGGCGAACCGGAAGAAACTGAAAAACCCCAACGGCCTGTTCCTTGGCGTACCCGGTTCCGGGAAATCCTTTGCCGCAAAACGGGAGCTTGTGAACGTGTTCCTCGCCACCCGCGACCGGATTATCGTAGTAGACCCCATGGGCGAATATTCCCCGCTAATCCGGCGGCTGGGCGGGTCAGGTGATTGAGATTGCGCCGGACAGCCCGCACCACATCAACCCCATGGACATAGATTTGAGCTTTGACGAGGAAAACCCCATGGCCTTAAAGGCCGACTTTATCCTGTCGCTGATGGAGCTCATTGTCGGCGGCAAGGACGGCCTACAGCCCATTGACCGGACGGTGATTGACCGCTGTGTACGCTTCATGTACCGGGAGCATATCCAGCACCCGGAAAAGAAACAAATGCCGACCTTGCAGGACTTATACGAACTGCTCTGCAAACAGCCGGAGGCGGAGGCTTCCCGTCTGGCAACCTCCCTTGAAATCTACGTGTCCGGTTCTTTAAACGTATTCAACCATGAAACCAACGTGGACTTGAACCGCCGCCTTGTGTGCCTCGATTTAAAGAAGCTGGGGGCGGGACTGCGAACGATTGCCATGCTCATCATGCAAGATCTGGTAAACTCACAGGTTTCCTTAAACTTCATGAACGGGCTTGCCACATGGTGCTACTTTGACGAATTTCACGTACTGCTCCGGGACGCCCTGACGGCCAGCTACTGCGTTGCCATCTGGAAAATGCTGCGGAAGAAAGGCTGCGTCCCGTCAGCTTTGACCCAGAATGTGAAGGTGCGCCCAGATAGGGCGTTGTGCAAAGCAGTTTAAGGTACTGCCGCACACGGCAGTGTGCGAAACAATCTGCCTTACCGACTAAGGAGAAATCCTTTACGGGAACAGCGCATGGCAGAAAAAGGAATAGTCACCAAAGGACTTAGGTGCGACTGTTTCCTAATGTTAAGAAGATATGAGGATAAGATTGGGTTTATCGAATGTAAGGTTCCAGTTCCTGTTTTTTGCAGGTGTGGGAAAAGTCCTGTAACCCATGTCATAACGCTGTCACGTCATCTTTCACGGCGGGACAACTGCTACACGTTATGAAACAGGCGTGAGAACACGTCATAACGAACCGAAAGCATATCCGACAATCTTCATTCACCTAAGCACAACGCTAACTGGGGATTGCCTAAGTCCGGCTCATTCGCCGGATATGGCAACGGAGGCTCCATAGTAGTCCGAGAGGGGTAATGACCCTTACATGGCGAAGGGAGCCAGTTAGTAACATCTAAAATGTAAGAATGAAAGGGAGGAGAAACCTCAATGAAACCAACATCTGAAATTTTAGAGCGTATTGAAAGGTGTTCCAGCGAACACAAAGACGGCGTATTCACAAGGCTATACAGATATTTACTCCGTGAAGATATTTACTACGCCGCCTATCAGAAACTTTATGCAAACAAAGGCGCAACAACACAGGGTATCGACGACGATACCGCAGACGGTTTCAGTGACTTCTATGTAAAAGAGTTAATCCAGTCACTAAAGGACGGAACCTACAAGGCTAACCCTGTAAGACGTGGGTATATTCCAAAGAAAAACGGAAAACTCCGTCCGCTGGGTATCCCGTCTTTCCGTGACCAAATGCAAGAGAGTTGTCAGGAAATGATTTTTTGGAAGCTATCTATGAACCTGTCTTTGACAGTCACTCCCACGGTTTCAGACCGGGCAAAAGCTGTCATACCGCACTCCGTCAGATTTCTTCTGACTTCACAGGCGTGGTTTGGTTTATCGAGGGTGATATTCAGGGTTGTTTTGATAACATCAATCACGAAAAACTGATTGAGATTTTGAACAGGAAAATCAAAGACAGTCGTTTTCTGAACATCATTCGCCAGTTTTTGAAAGCTGGGTATATCGAGAATTGGAAGTATAACGCCACTTACAGCGGTTCTCCGCAGGGTGGTATCTGTTCACCGATACTTGCAAATATCTATCTGAATGAGCTGGACAAGAAGTTTCGGGAAATCGCAGAACGCTTTGATAAACCGAGGTCCGCATATCAGACACCGGAATATCATACGGCAAGCAAAGAATTAAAAAGGCTGTCCTACTGGATTGACCATACCGATAATGAAGCGGAAAGACAAGAACTGATTGACCAGCATAAAGCGCAGAAGAAAGCTATGAGAATCCTTACCAGAGCCCGCCGACAATAAGAAATTTACTTTTGTCCGCTATACGGGACTAGTGGCAACGGAGTGTGTTGCACAAAAGCGGAATGTGAAGAATTAAAAACCGAAATCGCTGAATTTCTGGCAGAGTTGAAATTGACGCAGGTGAAGAAAGAAGACTATTAGCGCACGAAAGCTCGAAAAGAGTCCGTTTCATTGGCTATGATATTTGCGTCCGCAGAAATCAGGAGGTCAAAGGTCACAGAATGAAAAACGGGACGTGGAGAAAATCCCGTACCCTGCACATGAAAGTTGCCCTTACTATTCCCCATACGGAAAAGATTGAGAAATTTATGTTTGCAAAGAAAGTCATTCGCCAAAAGGAGAATGGGGAGTTCCAGCCGATACACAGAGCCGGACTTCTCAACCTTGCGGATTATGAGATTGTGGAGCAGTACAATGCCGAAGCAAGAGGACTATGCAACTATTACAATCTGGCCTGTGACTATCACACGCTGGACTACTTCTGCTATCTCATGGAGTATAGCTGCTTAAAGACGATTGCCAACAAGCATAAAACCAGTATCCGCAAAATCATCCGCCAGCACAAAGACGGGAAAACGTGGTCTGTTCCTTATGAAACCAAAGCTGGGACAAAACGTGTACGCCCTGTTAAAATCGCAGATTGTAAGCGTGGCGAAGCGAGTGACATCATCTATCAGAGAAAGAAATTTAGCTGGAAAACCACTATCAGACAACGGCTTAATGCCAGAGTTTGTGAACTATGTGGGTGTAAAGAAGCCGACTTGTACGAGGTTCACGTTATACGGAACCTAAACGAGTTGGGGAATTCTGATTGGGAAACCGTGATGAAAAAGAAGCGGCGGAAAACACTTGTTGTTTGTAGCAAGTGCCATGAAAGAATACACAAACACTAATCAATACGTCAATTACTAATGGGGAGCCGGATACTTCGAGAGGAGTAAGTCCGGTTCCGAGGGAGGGTGTAGGAAACCTGCCGCCAACGGCGGCAAGACGCCTTTACCCTACCCTACGATTTTCTGGCAAGCCCGGAAATTGAGAATATTTTTGAGAACTCGGATTTCCTCGTCCTGCTTGCACAGGCACAGGGCGACCGGCAGATCATCGCAAAACAGCTCGGCATCAGCCCGCACCAGCTTTCCTATGTGACCCACACCAATTCCGGTGAGGGCCTTTTGTTTTTCGGGAACGTCACAATCCCCTTCGTAGACCACTTCCCGCAGAATACGGAACTTTATGCAATCATGACAACCCGCCCGGAGGATAAGAAGAATGAGCCAAAACAGGAATGAAACCGCTTCGGGCCAACGTGGCCCGAAGCTCACGGTACGGGAAATCCCCAAAGAGCAGGCCATCGGTTTTATCCGCCGCTACCATTATTCCAAAATCATGCCCCGGCTGAATAAGCACTATCTGGGCTTTTACACTGGAAACCGGCTTGCGGGCGTGGTGGCGCTGGGCTGGGGAACCCAGCCGCTCCAAAGCATACGGAAGATGTTCCCCCGCCACAGGCTCCAATCCAGCGACTATCTGGAAATCGGGAAGATGTGCTTTCTCCCTGAAATGAACGGGAACCAGTGTTTTGGGAGCAGGGTGCTCTCCCAGCTTGTAAAATGGCTGAAAAGGAATACGGACTGCCTGTTCCTCTACACGCTGGCGGACGGCATTATGGGGAAATGCGGCTATGTGTATCAGGCCGCGAACTTCCGGTACATCGGGAGCTTTCCCTACCAGCATCTACCGCTGTACGGCCACCGGGGAGAAAATCCACCCACGGAGCGCAAGGCTCTTACTGGAAGAAAATGCCGCCCTTGACGGGGTGGAAAGACGGTTCTGGCTGACCCATGGCTACTGTGAATACAAGGGGATTGAAAAAATCAACGGCCTCATGTTCCGTTACCTCTACCCACTGAACAAGGAGGCGGAAAGAATCCTGAACGCTTACCCGGAGTACCGGGGGCTCCCAAACCCGAAGGATAAGGATTTAAGATTTACCATGCGCACCGCCCCGGGGGTATATACCCCAGTCCCGCCGCCGGTATTTAACCGTGATGTATGCCAGTTCAACACACAGAAATGTTGAGGCTGGCTTTTTTTTGTTCCGGGAAAGGAGGAATGACCTATGGGAAAGAAATCAAAAAGAAAGGCAGGCCAAAACAGCCGCCGCCGGAAACCTTCACCTCGGGCCAACATGGCCCGAAGCAGGAAACCAGCCAGCCGCCGAATTCCGCCCCTTCCGGCCGCCTGCGTTTTGAGGAAGGGGACACGCCGCCGCAGGCCGGGGCCACCTCGGGCCAGCATGGCCCGAAGTCCTCCAGGAAGTTCCGGCAGGATACGGAGCGGGCCCGCCCCTCCGACCATATGCGGCGGGAGGAAAATGCGGACGGCGGCGGAGGGCAGGAACCCCATGACAAAGAGGCCGGGCCTGACCGGGCCAATAAGAAACGTACTGATGGTGAGAAACGTGCCAATAGGAAGAAACAGGCTGACTGGGAGAAACGTGCTGACGGCAAGGAACGCTCTGACGGCAGGAAACCGGACAAGACGGAGAAGGCACAGGAAAAAGCGGATAAGGCCGGACGGAAACTGGAATCGGCCCGGGAGAAGCTGGCCGCGCAGAAACCGCCCAAACAGCCGGGACTGGCAAAGAAAGCTGTCCGGGGTATGCGGGCGGAGGTATGGTTTTACACCCACAACAAGATACACGAGATTGAGCATGAGAACGTAGGCGTGGAAGGAGCCCATAAATCCGAGCTTGTGGCGGAGGCCGGAACCCGCAAGCTCGTCCGGTTTGCCAGACGCCGCTACCGTGAGCACCCGGCCCGCCGGGTGGCGAAATGGGAACGGAAGGAGCTGGCGGCACGGGCCAATCTGGATTTTCAGAAGATGGCAAAGGAACACCCGGAGCTTGCCAGCAACCCGCTCTCCCGCATGGCACAGAAATGGAAACTGAAACGCCAGTATGCCAGACAGGCAAGACAGGCCGCGAAGCAGGGGGCGCGGGCGGCAAAGAAAACAGCCGCCACAGCCGGAACCCTTACAAAACGGGCGGTTCAGGCGGCGGCCCGCCACCCTGTATTTATCCTGATTATCGTGGTGCTGTTCCTGCTGTTTTATATCCTGTCGGCGTTTTCCTCCCTTATCCCCATGCTGGGGAGCGGCCTTGCAAACGCCATATCCGGCACCTCCTACGCCTCTGCTGACAGCGACCTCTTAGGGGCGGACGAGGACTATACCGCTCTGGAAAATGACCTGAAACAGAAGATTGCCAATATCGAGCACACCCACAGCGGCTATGACGAATACCGCTACAACGTAGACGAAATCGGCCACAACCCCTATGAGCTGGCCTCCTACCTGTCGGCCAAATACCACAGCTATACCCGGTCAGGAATACAGGGCGAGCTTGGGGAGGTCTTTGAAGCACAGTACGAACTGACGCTGACCGAGGAAGTGGAAATCCGCTACCGCACGGAAACCAGCACGGACGCGGACGGCAACGAGACCAGCGAGGAAGTCCCTTATGAATACTATATCCTCCATGTGACCTTAAAAAACCGCACCCTCCCCGCCGTGGTGAATACCCGGCTTACCATGGAGCAGAAGGAGATTTATTCCGTCATGCAGGAATTAAAGGGCAACAAGCCCCACCTGTGGGAAGGCATTTACACGGGAGACGGCACAGGGACGGAACCCGGCTACCAGATACCCGGGGAGGCCCTGTCCGACCCGTCCTTCGCGGCCCTGATTGGGGAGGCGGAGAAATACCTGGGCTACCCCTATGTATGGGGAGGCTCCAGCCCGTCCACCTCCTTTGACTGCTCCGGCTTCGTCTGCTGGGTATTTTCCAACAGCGGCGTCCATAACCTGCCCCGCACCACGGCGCAGGGCATTTACAACCAGTGCGCCCGTGTCTCCCCCGCTGACGCAAAGCCCGGGGATATCATCTTTTTTACTGGCACCTATGACAGCGGCGTGCCAGTCTCCCATGTAGGCATTTATGTAGGCAACAATATGATGATCCACTGTGGGAACCCAATCCAATACGCCAGTACCGGCACGTCCTACTGGACGCAGCATTTCTATGCATTTGGCCGTTTATCAGGAAATTGACTGTCACAAACAGAAAGGAGATTCGCATGAACAGACTTGAAAAAATCGAGAAGGATTTGGAGAAAGCCCGGGAGAAGACCGCCGAGTGCCAGGCCAAAGTCCGGGAACTGGAAAAGCAGAAACAGGAGGAAGAAAACAGCCAAATCGTGCAGGCGGTGCGCTCCATGAAGCTGACCCCCGCCGAGCTCCTGGCCTTTTTAAATAACCCGAAGGACCCCCCTGCCGCTTCGGGCCAGACTGGCCCGAAGTCCGCTGACGGAAAAGAAAAGGAGGACGAAGCCCATGAAGAAGCCTAATCTTCACCGATTGGCGGCGCTGGCCGCCTGCCTGCTATGCTGTACTTATTTTACAATCCCTGCCTATGCCCAGAGCAGCGAACCGCAGGCCGAAACCACCCCGGCAGAAACCGAGGCCCCGGAGGAACCGGCGGAGCCCAACCCCTTCACCCCGAACGGAACCGGAACCGTGGTGGATAAGGCCACCGACAAGGACGGGAAGGAATTTTACACCATCACCACCCCGGACGAGAATATCTTCTTTCTGGTGATTGATAACCAGAAGTCCAGCGAAAACGTCTATTTCCTGAACGCCGTCACGGAAACAGACCTCCTTCCCCTTGCGGAAAAAGACAGTGAAGGTAAGGCTGTAGAGCCGGAAACCACACCCGCACCGAAAGCGGAACCGGAAACGCCCACGGAGAAACCGGAACAGCCGGAGCCCGCGCCCAAAGAGGATAAGGCAGACAACGGCCTGTTCTCCCTCCTTCTGGTTGCGGCGGTAGTCCTGATTGGCGGCGGGGCCGGATATTACTTCAAAATCTATAAGCCCAAACATCAGGCCCCGGACTTGGAGGACGATTACTGCGAGTATGAGGAAGAAGCCGAGGAACCGGAGGAATCCGAAGAAGATGATACCCCGCCGTGGGACGAGGAAGAACCCGAAGCAGACGTGGCGGAAAAGGAGGACACGGAATGAATTTCACAGACAGCCCTTTTGAACAGATGATGAAGGAGGCTCCCCGTCCGGGCAGGGGCAGCTCCGGCCCCTGCGCCGGGTGCCGTTATGCCAAAGAGTGCAAAAATCAGAAAGGACGCTGCCGGAAAAAGTTCCGTGCTCTGCTTGTGGAGCCGCAGGCTTCGGGCCAACGTGGCCCGAAGTCCTGATGGCCCGGGATCTGACCCGTGACGAGAGGAAGAAAATCCGGGGGCTTGTCACGGGCATGTGCGCCAACTATGACAGCGAAACCGGCTTGTGCCTCCCGCTGGACTGTGCCCCTGCTATATGCTGAATAAATGGCGGACAGGCGCTTACTGCCGCTACTTCCGGCGCTCCGTCCTGCCCCTCAATCCGGCATTGGAAACCGCCTTATTGGAGGAAGGGCCCGCCCCCGGGCTCCGGCCCTGCACGGTCTGCGGCAGGCCCTTTTTGCCGATGGGGCGGCAAGCCTACTGCTCCGAAGCCTGCAAGGCCGAGGGGAACCGCAAAAAGAGCCGGGAACGTATGCGCAAAATGAGAGGAAAACGGAGGGCTCCTGTTACGTTTTGCCCTCTGGGAAAACCTGATTTTGCAGGATTTCTAAGAGGCAGAACCGGGGCCGTGATAATCTGATACCTCCGCCCCCGGTTTTGCCGTTTATTTCGTAACATCACCAGACTTCGGGCCATGCTGGCCCGAGGCCGGAAAGGAGAATCTGCATGGAAGATTTAAAAGGGTATCAAATCCAGAAGGAGGCCGTCTTTGAGAATGGCCGTGGCTTCGCGCTGGCCCATAACCCGGAGGCACAGTCCCCCACCGTTTGGAATCTGGCATTTCACGGTTATGCCGGAAGGGGAACGCAATTATTATGGCTATACGGCCTGCCGTGGTATCCTGCCGCCGGAAAAAGAATTTGAGAGGTTCCTGTCCTCCTACGACTATGTTTACAAGGTTCCGCAACTGCCGGAGGGCAAAAGGCCGATGGTAACGGATTATTACCGGTATTACACCCACTATCCCCTTGATAAAAACACCTTCCCAAAATCAAAGGAGCTGGGACTGTTGGAGATTGCGCCTTACGATAACCGGACGATGGTGGAAGGCAATTCCATACGGACGTGGGGAGAACTGATTTATACAAAGCCGCTGCCGGAAAAGCTGGTGGCTGATTATGAGCTCAAACCCTCCCGCCTGAATCCTGACATAAGAAAGAAAATGGAGGAACAGACGCAGGCGCTTGGCAAATGGGAGGACAGCCGCCATTTCGGTGACAAACGGCGGCTGACGTGGTTCCACCCGGATTTTGGGACTTATATCCTGAAACAGCCCCTTTCCCCGGAACAGCTTTCCGAACGGATTGAGGCCATGGAGGAATTGGAGGCAGAGCGGAAAGAAAAACGGTCAATCACCGCCCAGCTCCACAAAGAGGCGAAACAGGAAAAGGAAAACAGGGAACCGTCTGCGAAAAAGGGCGTCCACTCCCACCATGAGGACAGATAGGAGGAGGAACCATGCACGAAAAAGACAATTATTTAAAAAACACAGAGCTTTCCACAGAGCAGAACTGCAACATGATTGACGGGATTCCCAACAACACGCCGCTCCCTCCGGCTCCCCCGGAACCGGACAGAAAGCCGCTGGATAAAGTAAAGGAGCCGCCCTCCCGCAAACGGAGCCGGGAACGTGAGGATAGATGAAAGGCCGCAGACGCGATATCCACCTTCATGTGATGGTGACGGCGGAGGAACTGGCAAGAATCCGGGAACGCATGGACGAGGCCGGTATCACCAACGCCGGGGCCTATGTGCGCAAGATGGCCTTAAACGGCTATATCCTCCATGTTGATCTCTCTCCCGTAAAAGAGCTGGTTTCCCTTCAGCGGCGGTGTGCCAACAATCTCAATCAGGTGGCCGTCCACGCCAACATGTACGGCGTATACCCGGAGGAAATCGCCGGGCTCCAGCGTGATTATGAAACGCTGTGGGGGCAGGTTTCCGATGTACTGAAAGAGCTTTCCGAGCTGGTGGCAAAGTAACAGACGGGGCGGCGGCCAGGGACAGTATGGTGCCGCCCTGTCTTTTTTTGAGCTTCGGGCCACCATGGCCCGAAGTCCCAAACAGCCGCCAAAAGGCAACCTTGATTTATTGGCGGTAAAAAAATATAATAGTGGTGTTGGCGAGGAAAGGGGGTATGTATGCCAAAGAAGCGGCGAGGGCGTCCGGCCACAGACAACCCAAAAAACCTCCGGGTAGATGTACGTCTGACCCCGGAGGAATTAGAGCTGTTGGACGGATACTGCCAGGAACGGGGCGTGTCACGCCCACAGGGCCTGCGGGATGGAATCAAAGCCCTTCATGCAGACAAAAAATAAGGAAAGCGGTGCCCGTTGGCGAACGTATTACACCGCTTTCCCCACAGCCACCTGCGAGGCGGCCGCATAAATATTATACACTGTGCGGCTGTGTCCTGCAAGGCGTTGTGAAAAACAATACGGAAAGGACAAAACGGCATGGAACGAATTTTAGAAGCACTTGCAAACGATGACCTCTCTACTATGGCAAGCACCATAAAGGAGAACCCGGAATACGGGGAAAGCATGAAAGAAATCTGCGAAATTGAAAATATCCTGTATGCGGCGCTCAATCCCACGGAAAGCAGCCTGTTAAAAAAGCTGGAAGATCTGCAACTGGACGTGGCCGAATTATCAGCTACCGCCCGTTTCATTGACGGCTACCGGCTGGGTGTCCTGATGATGGCGGAGGTATTTGCCGTACCTTACGGTTCAGAAGAATAGGGGGGATTTCTATGTATCGTATCATAGAACAACTGTATGACGCACCGATTGGCCTGAACAGTATACAGCCGGGACAGAATCCCTGAACTTATGAAAATGGCCCGCAACCGGGAAGAAAAGCGGCAAAAACTGATTGCCACACTCTCCCCGGAGCAGAAAAAACTATTTGATAAACTCGTCCAGGCAGATGAAGAAATAGAAAGTTCAAGGGCCTTTGACAAGTTCAAATATGGCTTTCATCTTGGTGTCCTGATGATGATGGAGATCATGGAAAGCTACGAGGATATGCTGGCCTGACACTTCTTTCCCCAGCGGCTTCGGGCCAGTGTGCGAAGTCGGGACAGGATTCGCTAATCATTCGCAACATTCCTGTCCCAGAGCCGCCATGGTAAAATATAAGTAGAAAGAATAAAAGGAGGCGTTATAAATGAGATTACTGCTAAAGCTGTTTGCCGCTCCCGTCATGCTGGTGCTGACAATCCTTGCGGCCATGTTGATGTTCTGTTTGATATCTGTTCATTTCTCCTGACAGTGGCTTCTGTCATAACGGCGCTTTTGGTATCGGGCTTTTCTTTACGCCCACCCACACGGCGGGTTCATCTTCCTGTTTCTGGCTTTCCTGCTTTCCCCTATGGATTGCAGGCGGTTGCCGGGCTTCTGATTGAGGCGGTGGACGGCTGGGCAGTTCCCTCCGCCAGTTCCTCGTAAGCTGATACTGCTTCGGGCCACACTGGCCCGAGGCCAATGACGGCGGCTCGCAAGGGCCGCTGTTCTGTTTGGGAAGGAGGGATTCATCTGGCTACCACCACTCTTTTGAAGCGTCACGCCAATGAGGGAGAAACCATAGCCGAGGCAGTCCGTGACTGTCTCGACTATGGGAAAAATCCTGAAAAGACGGAGAACGGAAAATACGTTTCCTCATACGAGTGTGACCCGGCCACGGTGGCCGCCGAGTTCCTTTTGGCAAAGGCCAGCTATAAGGCTATCACAGGCCGGGAGCAGAAAAAGGAGGACGATATCCTGTGCTATCAGATACGCCAGTCCTTCCTCCCCGGGGAGGTTACGCCAAAGGAGGCGAACCGTATCGGGTATGAGCTGGCTATGCGCTGGACAAAAGGCCGCCATGCCTTTATCGTCACCACCCATACGGACAAGAAACACATTCACTGTCACATTTATTACAATTCAACGACCCTCGACTGCACCCGGAAATTCCGCAATTTCTGGGGCTCGTCCTTTGCCCTGCGCAGGCTCTCCGACCGGCTGTGTCTGGAAAACGGACTGTCCATTGTGGAGAATCCGAAGCCCCGGAGCAAAGGGGATTATAAAGAACTATGGCGAATGGCTCCAAAACAGGGAGAGGCCGCTTAACTTTCAGGATAAACTGCGGCTGGCAATCGACACGGCGCTGGCAAAACGCCCCGGCGATCTGGCGGCCTTCCTCTCCCTTATGGAACAGGCTGGCTATGAAATCAAGAAGGTCAGAGGCGGCGGCCTGTCTTTCCGGCTGGCCGGACAGGGGCAGGAACGGTTTACCCGTCTGCGGGCCTCCACGCTGGGGGAAGGGTATGACTTAAAAGACATACTGGCCGTCATAAACGGGAGCCGAAAACGCTCCGGCCAAAGCCCCCGCAAGGTCAATCTGCTGGTGGATATTCAGGCAAAGCTGGCCGAGGGGAAAGGGCCGGGATATGAGCGCTGGGCTAAAGTATTCAACTTAAAACAGATGGCCGCCGCACTCGCCTATTTGCAGGATAACGGCCTGACGGAATACGGGGAATTGGAGAAAAAGGCCGCCGAGACAACAGACTGTTTCCACGTCCTCTCTGACCGGATAAAGCAGACAGAGAACGCCATGAATACCAACCGGGAACTGAAAGCGGCCACGGTACAGTATGCCCGCACACGGCCTGTCTTTGAGAAATACAAAGCGGCAAAATACAGCCGGAAATTCCTTGCGGAGCATGAGGCGGACATTGAGCTTTACCGGGCGGCACAGGCTGACTTGAAGCGTCTGCTTGACGGGGCGAAGCTCCCGAAGATGGACGTACTAAAAGAAGAAGGACGGAGGCTGGCGGAGCAGAAACGGAAGCTCTATGCGGAGTATCAGAGAATACGGCGGGATATGCAGGAAGTCAACACGGCGAAAGCAAACATTGATTATCTGCTGGGCTATGCCGGGCAGGATAAAAAGAAAGAACAGGAGCGATAGAGACGGTGAAAATAAGGAGCAAAGCGACGCAGCCACTTCGGGCCAGTATGGCCCGAAGTTCCGGGTTTGGGGCGGGCCCCAACAAGCCTCCATCTTGCCATCTGGCAATACAGGAGAATGCTACATTTAGTGACACCCCGAAAAATGACACAAAAAAACAGAGGCTCTTACTCCTGAACCTCCGTTTCCCTTGCTTTTTTCAGCCCTTCGGCTGTGGCCTCCATGACAACAAGCTCCTTCTCATTCATCGCATTGAGCATAACATCAATGTGCTTACGGCAACTTTCCCCGCTCCGCTGATTTTCCTTGTAGAAAAACTGGTCTACGGAAATATCAAACATGGTAACGAGCTTGAAGAACAGATTAAAACTGGGGTGTTGCCCCTTGTTCTCAATATTCATAATTGTGCGGTCAGTTTTTCCAACTAATTCCGCAACATAGGCTTGCGTCCAGCCCCGTTCCTCACGGGCCTTTTTGAGAGCCAGCCCTAAGCCATGAAAGTCAAACTTTCTCTCGTCTTGGTACATAATTTATCACCCTATGTCATTGTACATTTCAGGTGATAGTATTGGAATGTAATAGAATTTTATGCAGAGTAGTATTTTATTTCATATTATTATAATGTTGCCATGAAAAAGATGTTCATATATAATGTATGTGGTTTAATGTAATAAAGTTTAACACAATATACATAAGGAGTTGCCTATGCAAAACATATTACTTATTGAAGATGAAGAAAATCTCAATCGTGGAATTAGCCTAAAATTAAAAAAAGAAGGCTATACGGTTTTCTCTGCCTCCACTGTAACCGAAGGTTTATATATATTTCACAATAATAAAATTGATCTTGTCATTTGCGATATTGGCTTACCTGACGGAACTGGCCTAGACGTCTGCAACACTCTCCGCAAAAAAAGTGATGTACTTTTTCTATTCCTAACCGCCTTAGATACAGAGGTGGATATGATAACCGGCTACGAAATGGGGGCTGATGATTATATAACAAAACCATTCAGTATGAGTGTGCTTATCTCAAAAATCAACGCCATATTAAAACGTAACGCTAGGTCACTTGATACGGTAATTCATTCAGGAGAACTCACCTTCTTTTTAGACGAAAAGCGTGTTACAAAAGGTGATACTCCCCTCTCCATCACACCAACGGATTGGAAGTTATTGACGGTCTTTATTGAAAATCCACGACGTATTCTTTCCCGCAACCAACTACTTGAACACTTATGGGATATTAATTCAGACTATGTAGATGAAAATGCTGTTGCTGTTAATATCCGGCGGCTTAGGGAAAAAATCGAAACAGACCCCTCCAATCCTGTTTATATTAAAAATGTGCGCGGATTAGGATATGTCTGGGAAATGGAGTGTGACACCAAATGATAGTCAAAAAAGAGGTTTCACTTTTGTTCAAGCTAATTCTGATTTTCTTGTTTGTTATTTTTGCCGCTGAAATTATTGTACTGCCCAAAATAGAACATGATATGTTAAAAGAGGCAGGCAGGCAAGAACTGGTAACAGTACAACAAATCTGTGGGGCTGTGCTTGAAAACAACCCAGAGCTTGAACAAAATTTTATTTTGGGGCTTCGCAAGCCAACAAAACATTGGCAAGAAACCGGAGAAAAAATTTTGAATCAATATGGCTATGACGAGAATCATTTACTATCGGATAACACACTTTACGCCTCTTACCTGATTGCATGGAAAAACTGGACAGCCTTTTTTCTGATTACCGCAATCCTGTTTCTGTTTGCCTTGCTTTTATATATTTATATTAATATCCGCGGTTATAACCTGAAATTATCGCAGATATTAGAACAGTATTTATCAGAAGATTTCTCTTTTGCATTTAGTACGGAACCGATTCGCAAAGGTCGAATTGATTTTATGATAAATCAGGTAGGCGACCGCCTAAAACAGTTAGGACACCAAATTAAAACAAAAAATACGAAAATCATTCAAGAAAAAGAAAGCACAAAAGCACTTGTCACAGATATATCTCACCAACTAAAAACACCGATGGCGGCGTTAAAAACATGTTTTTATATGTATCTTGATGCTGGGAACACTGATGAGAAAGCCGAATTTTTACAAAGAAGCCAGACACAATTAGTAAAGCTGGAGCAGTTGATTTCCAGCTTGATGAACATATCACGTTTGGAGACTGCCATGATCTCCCTGTCCGTACAGCCTGTATTTCTAAATGATTTACTTGTAACTGCGGTTAATGGAATTTATGAAAAAGCCAGAAAGAAAAATATTGAAATTGCCTTGCAAGAAATTGAAAATATCTCCTTACAATTAGATGAGCATTGGACGAGCGAAGCGATTATCAATGTCTTAGACAATGCAGTGAAATACAGCCCCGAATACAGCCATATTAACATTTCCGTGCAGAAACAACATTTTTATACCCGCATTGAAATTACAGACGAGGGTATCGGTATACAAGAAAGCGAGTATAATAAAATTTTTCTGCGCTTTTATCGTTCCAACGAGCCAGCCATAAAAAAGATAGAAGGAAGTGGTGTCGGTCTGTATTTGACCCGTATGATTCTGGAACGTCAGGGAGGAACAATCAGTGTTAAATCAGCTCCGGGAAAAGGCAGCACCTTTATTCTGCAATTTAAAAATTGATTGATAAAAGGCCGGAGAATCCGGTCTTTTGTTATACATAAGTAAGCTGTGCTATCTTCGGGACAGGTTGGCCCGAAGTATCCCTTCTGTTATACAACGGTAAGCTATCCTGTAAGGTTCCTGTAAGTATTCTTTGATAAAGTAAATTAGGGAAGGGTACGAAGGAGGTGAAACATGGATACAACGTTAATTACTAACTATTTTGAACTCTATGGTGGTTTGGCAATCTTTGTTATTGTCCTGTTGGAATATTTGAATCTTCCTGGATTTCCAGCCGGGATTATCATGCGCCGCTGGCTGGTGTCTATGCCGCAAAAGGAGGACTTAGCCTCTTGTCAGCAATTACTATTTCTGTTGCCGCCGGAGAACTTGGAAGCTGGATATTATATTTTTTAGGCGCATATGGTGGAAATGCCTTCTTAAAAAGGTATCTGAATAAATTCCCGAAGCATGAACCTGCCATAAACCGCACATTTGAGTTAATCCGGCGCAAAGGTTATTATGGTATTTTTTTCAGCAAACTGATTCCGATGATCAGGACTGTAATTTCTATCCCAGCCGGAATTATGAAGATGGATTTTACAAGGTATTCTATTGCTTCGTTTTTCGGCGTAACTGTTTGGAATACGGTGTTTGTCGGAGCCGGGTACATAATTGGAGAACCTATATTGAATTTAATTGCGGGGAGGTGAGGGAATGAGGATTGCTATGATGACAAATAATTATAAACCGTTTGTCGGTGGAGTACCTATCTCTATTGAGCGTCTTGCAGATAGTTTACGGGCTTTAGGAAATACTGTTTATATTTTTGCTCCAGATTATAAATCCAATGTTCCAGATGATGAATATACGTTTCGGTTTCCGACAACACAAAAAAGAATTGCAGGTGCGGTTCCTGTTCCCAGTCTTATGTACCATCATGTTAAGGGAATCATTTCAACACTGGCTATTGATTTAATTCATGTTCATCACCCTGTTATGATTGGAAATGTAGCAACTCGTCTGGGAAAGGAATTACATATTCCGGTCGTGTTTACTTATCACACAAGATATGAGCAATATCTGCATTATTTAAAACCTCTGGGATATTTGCAAAATAAGGCTAATGAGGGCTCTGTCTTTGGAAAATTAATTATCGGCTTTGTCCAGGAGCAAATTGTACAACGCTATCTCAATTATTTTATTAAGAAATGCGATATGGTTTTTGCGCCAACAGAATCTATTCAAAAGCGCCTAAAACAGTATGACTTTTATACGCCCGTAAATATCGCACCAACGGGCTTGCCAGAAAATAGTTTTGAAGCCCACTCTGGGGCTACAGAGATTCGACAGCGCTATTTACAAGGCAAAAAGTATCTTTTCTGCACTGTTTCCAGATTGGCAAAAGAAAAAAATCTTTCCTTCATGCTTCAAGGTATTGCAAAAGCAAAAAAACAGTCAGGAGATATTTTCAATGTAATTGTCATAGGTGATGGACAGGATAAGAACTATTTACTAAACCAGTCTGCCAACTTGGGAATTGATAAAAACGTATTTTTTATTGGTGAAATACCCAATCAGATGATTCCAGACTATCATCAGGCTTGTGATTTGTTTCTATTTTCTTCAAAATCTGAAACACAGGGGATTGTACTATTAGAAGCCATGGCCGCTTAATGTGGCACGGCGGTGTTGCTGATGTTGTGGAAAATGGACAAAATGGAATACTCTCCACTGATTCGACAGAAGAATGGGCGAAAAACTTAGTCTTTATTATGAAAAACCGGAATGTTCTTACAGGAATGAGAATAGGAGCCAGAAGAACAGCCCAGCGTTACAGTGAGAAAATAATTGCGGCTCGTATTTTAAGTCATTATCAATATCTACAAAAAAACTATCAGGCAGAACAATGGCTTTATTATCATTTAGGCAGAAACTATCAAACCATATTATTAAAGGAGAATTATTAAGATGGATATTATTCTTGAAACAAAAGACCTTATAAAAACATATGTCACTGGAATCAATACTTTTAATGCGGTGAATCATACTTCAATCCGCATTGAACGGGGAGACTGTTGCAGGTTGATGTAATCCGGTTCAGCAAAGTACACTGCTTCATTTAATTGGAGGTTTAGATTCTCCCACTTCAGGAGAAATCTGGATTGACAATGAATGTATCACAAAAATGTCTGAAGAAGATTTATCTGCATTCCGCAGGCGAAAAATTGGTTTTATCTTTCAGGCGTTTAATCTGGTTCCCTCGTTAAATGTTTGGGAGAATATAATCCTGCCTATCGGTCTTGATGATAAGAAGCCAGATATGCCCTATCTGAAAGAGATTATCGAAATGCTGGGACTGACTGATAAACTCACCAATCTTCCTAATACATTATCAGGAGGACAGCAACAACGTGTTGCTATTGCAAGAGCGCTTGCAACAAAACCCGCTATCATTTTAGCAGACGAGCCGACAGGAAACCTCGATTCTAAAACCAGTGATGAAGTAATGACACTTTTAAAACCTCTGCTTTCAAATGGCAGGCAGACGCAGTATAATCGCATAATGAAGATATTGCACAGATGGGAAAACGTAACCTGATAATTACAGATGGCAAGGTGGTGGAAGAATGAAAACAGTTTATCATTTAGCATTCAGCCGTTTAAAGTACAATAAGGGACGATCTTT
>SCPN01001438.1_pt1 | contig 25202 bp, 35 predicted proteins | sample 6106831 | NCBI WGS metagenome assembly SCPN01 (sample SAMN10720447, study PRJNA508395) | human gut metagenome | isolation source: Participant 1, 0 month
ATATGGAAACCATGAAAAGTGGACAGCAAACCCTTTCCAAAACCGGCTGTTATGGTATTGACTTTGACAATGTGACCTTTAACTACACACAAGGCGGAAAGGATGCGTTGTCCGACGTTGATATTCATTTGGAACCGGGCAGCTTAAATGTTTTGTCGGCCCGTCCGGTGCTGGCGGTAAGACGACGGCGGTACAGCTCCTTGGCCGCTATTGGGACGTGAGCAGCGGACAATCAAGATTGGCGGCGTCCCGGTTACAGAACTTCAAACCGAAAATCTTCTGACTTAACCGCGTTTGTATTCCAGGATGTATTTTGAGGACACGCTTCTTGAAAATATCCGTATGGGAACAGATGCTACCGAGGAACAGGTACGCCAGGCGGCAAAGGCGGCGCAGATTGATGATTTCATTATGAGCCTGCCGAAAGGATACGCAACGAGAATAGGCGACGAGGAGTGAAATTATCCGGCGGCCAGCAGCGGATTTCGATTGCGCGGGCCATTTTGAAAGACGCGCCTATCGTTGTTTCGACGAGGCAACTTCCTATTCAGACATTGAGAACGAACACAAAATACAGCTTGCACTCCAAAACCTCCTGCGAGGAAAGACCACGATTATGATTGCCCACAGGTTTTATACCATCCGCAATGCGGATAAAATTGTTGTCTTCAGGATGGAAAAGTTGTCGAACGGGGAACGCATGATGAACTGATCGCCAGCGGAAGTACATACAGCCATATGTGGGACACCTATACAAGAGAAACTATCGGGGAGGAGGAAAGATTATGTTACGCAGTATTCAGAAATTGATTGGTGACAAACGAAAGCAGTTGATATTTCCTATTTTCCTGATGTCACTGGACGCCATCGGAAGCCTTGTCATGTACCTTATGCTGTATTTTACCGTAATTCATCTCCTGAACGGTTCTCTGACAGGTGGGCTTGTACGAAACTATACCATTGTATGCCTTATCAGTGTAATTCTCCGGCTGATTATTTACCGCAGCGGCTATTTTCTCTTTTCCAGAGGGGCTGAAATGCAGCGGCCTACGCTTGATTTGGCAAACCATTACCGTTCTCTAAGCCTTGGCTATTTTAATCAAAACAGCAGCGGGTATCTGCTTAGTACACTGACAAAGGATTTAAGCAATTTTGAACTTGTATTGACCCATACGCTGCCCTCTATCGTCAAAACATTGGTCATGGGCTGCCTGATCTTGGTTGGAACCTTTTTTATCAACTGGAAACTGGCGTTGGCCGAGTGCGTGGTAATTCTGATCGCGCTGCCGGTTTTGAATTGGGGCAACCGGCTTGTAGAGAAGTACGGAACGATCAAGCGTGATCTGACTTCTAAAATGATCTCATTGTTCTGGAATACATCAAGGGCATGAAAGTGTTCAAGTCTGCAAATATGACAAGTACGCACTTCACAAGAATGTCTGATACGTTGGAGGACATACGGAAAACCAGCGTACAGGCGGAAGTAAAAACCGCCGCCCCCACAAGTATGTATTCTATCATTGCAAATTTCCTTTTGCCGTTTGTCCTGCTGGTTGGAAGCTATCTGTTCCTTGGCGGTACGATTGCTTCTGAACTGCTTGTGGCGTTTATGCTTATGAGCCTTGCGCTCTGCTGCTGATTGCGTTTGAACATTCGTATAACCTGCTGAAAGAACTGAAACTTGCCACTTCTAATCTGGAACAGGCATTTGACACAAAGCCGCTATCCTACAAAGAAGAAAAGGTAAAGCTCGCACTTTGATATTACCTTTGAAAACGTGAACTTCTCCTATAACCAGCAGGCCGATGTTTTACACAATATCAGTTTTCATGCCCCGGAGGGAAGCACTACGGCGCTGATCGGGCCGTCCGGCTCCGGCAAATCTACGGTTGCTAATCTGATCGCCCGGTTTTGGGATGTGACAAAAGGCTGCGTCCGCATTGGTGGGCAGGACATACGGGAGCTAAATCCTGACGGACTTTTGCACTATATCAGTGAGGTATTCCAGGAAAATACTTTGCTGTCCGATACGATTTACAACAATATCAAAGCTGGCCGTGAAGATGCTACCGAACAGGAAGTGATTGCGGCGGCAAAGGCGGCCCATTGTCATGAATTTATCGAAAGACTGCCTAATGGCTATCAGACCCATCTTGCCGAGGGCGGCAACACCCTGTCTGGCGGTGAAAAACAGCGGATTGCTATTGCAAGGGCAATCTTAAAGGACGCGCCTATCCTGCTTCTGGATGAATCAACGGCTTCTCTGGACGCTGACAATGAAGCAAAGATCAATCAGGCGTTAGACAGCCTGATGAAAGGAAAACCGTTTCGTGATTGCCCACCGTCTGAACACTATTCAGAACGCAGATCAGATTATTGTGCTGAATCAGGGACGGATTGAAGAAACGGGAACGCATGAAGAACTGTTAAGAAAGAAAGGCCATTACTACGAAATGGTGCAGGAACAGCAGAAAGCAAGAGAATGGATTGTAAAGGGGCATAAACAGGAGCCGGTAAAGGAGGTAATACCGATGGGGCTACTTGACTATTACTGGTTGCTGTCGGTATATGAATGGACGCTTTCGCGGTTTCAGTATGCAGGTTTGAATACCAAAATGCACCCAGTAAAACAGGGCTTGTCGCAGGGCTATATTTTGGTGGATTCCAGGCGCTATGCCTACGCTGATATATCTGCGGCGGAACAATTCGCCAGTACATTGAAGCGGTTTCCAATATGTTGCACTGTTTCTTCTGTGCATAATCGGTATCAACATGATTCGAGAAAATCTAAAAGGTGAATGTAAAGAAACAAACGGAGCATTGGTTTTACTGTTATGGTTCCGGCTGCGATTGCTACAAGTATTGACGCTTTTGCTGTCGGCATAACGCTGTCAGCCTTAAATGTAAAAATTATCCCCTCGGCAACACTGATAGGAACCACAACATTCTTAATTGCATTTGTCGGCGTATGGATTGGACACTTTTTTCGGAAATCGGTTAGGAAACCGGGCCGGAATATTAGGCGGTGTGATTTTAATTTTAATCGGGGTACGGATTTTATTATGGGCTGACAGAAAGAATTGGAGGAATTTAAGAAATGAAAAATTAAATGAATTGAGTGATGGCTCCTGGAAGGGTTGTTGCAATCAACGGGGACGCGCATTTTCAAAGCCGCGTGACCTCCATCGGTCTTACGATTGGCTGCCCTTTGAAGTGATTCAAAATCCTAAAAGCGGCCCGTTTTGTGTAATGGGACACGATGGTTGCCATCAACAAAACGGAATCTGACAAAATCATGGTGGAGGTGACAAAACAATGAGTGAAAAAACGATTGCCCTTTTAGGCCAGCCGAACTCCGGCAAATCAAGCTTGTTTAATGGCCTGACTGGTTCCCGTCAGCACGTCGGGAACTGGCCCGGAAAAACAGTGGAGCGCAAGGATGGTTCTTTCGTTCACAAAGATACCACCTATAAAATCATTGATCTTCCGGGAACTTATAGCCTGTCTGCAAATCTGGATGAAGAAGTTGTTACACGGAATTACATAGCCAGCGGGCAGGCAGATGTTGTTTGCATATTGGCTGACGCCTCCCAGCTCAACCGCAGCCTTTTCATGCTGGCTGATTATACCGGGATTCGCGTTCCCGTGGTTCTCCTGCTGAATATGATGGATGTGGCAAAATCGCAGGGGAAGCAGATTGACACCAATGGAATCGCTAAATCCTCTGGGCATCCCTGTTGTGCCGCTGGTTGCTGCCGATAAAAAACAGTATGGCACATTTTTCCGTATGTTAGAAAGCATTGATAAAAATGCTTCGACTTTAGACGAAAAGCGCCTGGCGCAGATTTATCAGAATACAATCGGGGCCGCGTTTGACGAGATCAAGGCGCTGCTTCCTGCGGACGGAATCGGCATCTATTCGTCCACATGGTTGACTGCAAAGCTGATAGAACAGGACAAATTGGCGCGTTCTCTTGTGAAAGAAACCGTTGATGCAGGCACTTATACCGCGATTGAAAAGAAGCTGTCCGATGTAAAGGACGGAAACCTTTTGACAGGTGATTGCAAATTCCAGTGGATTGACAAACTTGTAAATGAGAACGTGACCAGCAAGAAGAACAAGCTGCTGCGGAGCCGGTTTGATAAGGCGGCCACAAGCAACGCTGGGAAAGCCTATTGCCATTGGCATGATCGTTTTAGGTCTGATCTGCTCTATGGTGATTGGCTTCCCGTTGATGGGGCTTTCAGCGGGCTTATCAGTGCAATTTCCGTCCCTCTGGCCAACTGGTTGCTGAATATAGGCGCAGCGCCATTCCTTGTATCGCTGCTCTGCAACGCCATTTTGACCGCTGTTTCTGCTCTGCAAATGGCAAGCTATGTGTTCGGAATCAGCCTTGTCTTTGGCCTGATGGAAGATGTCGGCTATATGGCGCGAATCTCCTATGTATTCGATGATACTATGACAAAGCTGGGATTACAGGGCAAAAATTATGCCTTTCTCGTCAGTTTCGGATGCAATATCGGCGGAATCACTGGAACAAGGGTCATTGATTCATGGGGACAGCGTGTTATGACGATTGCCCTGTCCTGGGTAGTCCCCTGCGCTTCTACCTGGGGCGTAGTTGGACTTGTCAGCGGTACGTTCTTCGGAAACGGGGCTGCTGTCGTAGTTCTGGCGTTGTTTGCCGTGGCGTTTTTGCACATCTTTATCACTTATAAGGTGTTTGGCCGGTCTTTGAACAAGGTAGCAGGGGCGCACCGGCTTAATTATGGAATTGCCGCCTTACCATAAGCCCCATTGGAAAAGCCTGTTTGGTTCCGTTTTCAGCAAAATGGGAAATGTACTTAGCCGCGCACCCGTATCATTATTTGCATTTCCGTGATCTTCTGGCTGCTTTCTTACTCGGCGGACGGAAATGTGGCGAACAGTATCATTTACAAGGTAGGAACCCTTATTGAACCTGTGACAAGCCTGTTTGGTTTACCGTGGCAACTGTTTATCGCTTTTGTCGCTTCCGCTATGGGCAAGGAGGCTTCTCCTGGCGTTATGGCTTCCCTGTTTAACACGGGAAGTATTTGGGCGGCTATTGAGCAGTCCGCTACCGTAGACACGGCGGCACTTAGTACAAGTATGCTGTCCGTCATATCCAGACCGGAAGCTTTGCTTTCCTGTTCGCGTTTTCTTCAATATGCCTTGCCTGATGGCCTTGACCGCAACAACCCAGGAAACACACTCTATGAAATGGACTGTGCGAATTGCGCTCTATTATGTCCTTACAGCCTTGATTATGGCAACGATTGCGTATCACGTCGGTCTTGTTATTTCTAAAGGAAAGGAGTTATTGTGCTAATTCAATTATTGAGTATTTACAAAGCGGGAAAACATACAGCGTTCAGGAGTTGGCTGAACTTCTGCATAAGGACGTAGGGAGCATCCAAGTGGAACTTGAATATTTGGAGAACCAAGGATATATCCGAAAAGTGCTTATCAAGCCGACTGCAATCATAATTGCAACGGCTGTCATGGCTGCGATCAGCCTACCCCGGCTGCCCCTGATGTCAATATATGGGAAGTTATTAAACGAACCGAATAGGAGAAACAAAATGAAACTGTATGAGTCGGGCGAGGATTATTTAGAAGCCGTACTAATGCTGCAAAAGAAAAATGGTATGGTACGCTCTGTTGACCTTGCCCGGCACATGGAGGTGTCAAAATCCAGTGTGTGCCATGCAGTGGCTACCTTGCGGGACGGCGGCTTTCTTATGATGGACGAAGATCACTTTCTCCATCTGACCGATGTGGGCCGCGAGGTAGCCGAAAAAATCTACGAGCGTCACTGCTTCTTTACCGAGCAGCTTATTGCCGCAGGCGTTGACCCCAAAACTGCGGAGGCCGACGCCTGCCGGATTGAACAAATTATCAGCGATGAGAGTTTTGTCCGGCTGAAAGAGGCAGCCGCACAGAGCAAGAACAAACCGAATAAGCCAAGCGATCCTGCCCCGACCAACGGGGAAAAGAAAAAAACCGTTGCAGGGCAGGTAGCTTCGTGCGCCCATAATGGATTTTCAAGGACTGCGGCGGTTTTGAGTAACATCAAGGCCGCCGTTCCTTATGCCCTCGACAAAGGAGTGACGACTACACGCTGACACGGCGGCTTTAGGAGGGAGCCGCCGTGAAGCAAAGACCGCTTCGACATAATTCGGCAGGAATTTACCTGTCAAAAAAAGCCTGACCGTCAATCGGCCCCCATCTGTTTATGAACAGGCACTATCGTGGCTGGTCCATAAGCGTCATAAGTCCTCTTTTAGCAGCGCCAGCCGCCGTTCTTCGGATGCTGGCGCTTTTGTTTGTCGTTTTTTCGGGAATTTCCCCGAAAGGTGTCGCTCACCGCCTTCATTTCGGTTCACCCGTCAACACATGAATCGAAATGGAGGTACATAATGCAGAAGATCAATCTTCGGGAACTGTATCCCGATGTGTATAAAACCGATGTCTTTGTAGACGTGGCCGAGGAAGTTGTGGCCGCGATACGGGGCCAGGAGCAGGACGATGCCGCCTATGAACGCCGGAAGTTCCGGCACAAGGCTCACTACTCTCTGAACCGGGAGGATGGCATTGAAAACGATGCCCTCAACCGGCCACTCACCCCGGCGGAAGTCCTGGAGCAGAAGCTGCTGCGGGAGGAAGTGTATGCCGCGCTGATGCAGCTGACCGCCATCCAGGCCCGGCGTATCTACGCCCGGTTTTACCTGGCATGACGGTGGCCGAGATCGCCCGGATCGAGGGTGCTGACCGCCGCCGCGTGGGAGAGCATCCGGCGCGGACTGAAGAAGCTGGCGCGGTTGCTGGATACGGCCCAATAACCTGACCGCCGCATAGCGGCAAAAAGAGAGCCGGTGGAGGTTTTTATTCCTCCACCGGCTTACTTATTCTCTAAATGTTCATCTGGGTCAACCCCAGCCGTCTGCACCATCTCTTTTAGCTCATCAGTCAACGCACGGGTCGAGTTTAACAGCACTTTTCTGGCAGCCGGAGGGCACGAAAGGTAAAGCTGCCGCATATCGTTGGCGGCTTGCTCATCTTCAGGCAGATCGAGATTCATCAGGGAATCTAAAGATAAATTCAAGACTTTGCAAAAGCGCGCAGAACCTCAAAGAAGGATTCTTCCCTCTTCGCAGCCTTGAACGTGCTTTAGAGAAACGTGGCTCAGATCTGCGAGTTCCTGCTGCGTCAATCCTTTTTCCTTACGCGCTTTTTGTATCCTTCGTCCCAGCTCTTTTATCAGTTCCATAGGCACTATAGTCTCCTTTATCATATTTTATCGTGCCCATTTCCTTGCAGGAAGAACCTCATAAAGGCGTTTTGAGTACGATAGTACCTATTTTGTTGTGCTTGTAAGGAGATTGCGCTGTCCGCAGCTTCTATGAAGGGACAAGGCAAAATATTTTTTCAAATAAATCGCAGTACAGACAGGACAAATCGCCTGTTTTTGTCATGGCTGTCAAGAAGGAGCTTCTTTCGCTGACCTTTGACAACTGAATACACGGCAGAACAGGTACATAACCCGCGCATGAGCGAGTGCAGGACGCCGCGAAGATGGAGCAGCCAGGAGGTGATGGACAAGCTGTTTCGGAGCGATCAACGTCCTGTGACCCGGATGGTGGCACATCCGGCGCGATGAGGGCGCGGGGGCTTAAAGATACTTCCTCACGGCCCGCCAAAGACTTGGGGGGAACCCTGCGGCACACGATACGAACGATGCTGCGGAGTTATGACAGCCGCGCCAGCGGAGACCTGTTGTGTTCCCATCGTCAGGGGAGCGTGGCAAATATGACGAGTAATCCGAACAGAATAACAGTAGCCGCACCAGGTTTTTTATCCGAAGATTTCTTTCAGACTGGTGCGGCTGTTTAAGTATTAAGATATTAAGGAGGCGAGAGTGATGTTTGAAAAATTCCATCGAGGTGACATATATTCGGCTGATTTAAGCCCTGGTATCGGCTCCGAACAAAGTGGCTCTCGTCCTGTACTCATTCTTCAAAACAATGTGGGAAATTGTTTCAGTCCTACGATTATTATTGCAGCAATTACCAGTGTAAGCAAAAAAAGCAGAAAGTTCCCCACGCATTACCACTTAAATGACAGATGCGGTTTGGTGAAACCATCTGTTGTTATGCTGGAACAGATCAGAACAATCGACAAGTCGAGGTTAAAAAACTATATTGGTCATCTAAACAAGGATGACATGGAAAACATAAACAAGACGCTCTTGTGCAGTCTGGGGATTACATAAAAGTGCCGAAAGGCCGTATCATTTTCAGGCTGTGCAAGTAGAGTTATAATTTCGTTAGGAATTGCGGAGGTGATTCTGAATGGAGAATATCCAGCATAAAAGCGCATTGATTCCTTCAGATGAAATCCGGTCAGAAGAACTTCTGGCGGAACAAAAATTTGAAGCGTTTATCACTTCGCTGGCACATATCATCGAGAAATATGGTATGAGAGTGCTGGCGAGGTTGACGGAGCTGCGTGAGAATCGCAGCTTTACATAGGATATTTTCCAAAAGTAAATTTTGGAGGTATGAATTATGAACCGATATGGAAAACGCTGTGTTTTGTATCCGAGGGTCAGCACAGAGATGCAAGTGGACGGATACAGCCTGGAAGGTCAAAAAAATATGCTGACACGATTTGCGGATCGTGAGGAAATGATCGTTGTTGATACTTATGAAGATGCCGGTAAATCCGGTAAATCCATTGAGGGACGGCCTGCCTTTCAAAAAATGCTCAGAGATATTGAGGATGGCTTGGACATTGACTATATTTTAGTGTATAAGCTGTCACGGTTTGGCCGTAATGCAGCAGATATACTTAACTCTTTGGAGCTGGTTCAATCTTATGGTGTAAATCTGATTTGCATAGAAGAAGGGATTGATTCCTCTCAGACAAGCGGAAAACTTTGATTTCTGTACCATCTGCTGTGGCTGAAATTGAGCGTGAGAATATTATCGAGCAGACGATGAACGGGCGGCGCGAAAAGGCACGGCAAGGTGGATGGAATGGTGGCTTTGCTCCCTACGGGTATACACTGGAAGATAACAAGCTGATGATTGAAGAAACAGAGGCTGTGGCAATACGGAAGATTTTGAATTATATACTTCATCGGAAATCGGTTTGGGTGGTATTGCGAATCAGTTGAACTTACAAGGTATACGGAAAATTCCGAGGCAGAATGGCACATTAGAGGATTGACAGGGCATTTTATTAAACTGATATTGGATAACCCGGTTTATTGCGGTAAAATTGCTTATGGACGGAGAACGAAGGAAAAAGTCAAAGGCACAAAAAACGATTACCAGATGAAAAGAAATGACGATTACATTCTGACAGAGGGACAGCATAAAGGAATCGTTAGTGAGGAGGTATGGGAAAAGGCTCATGCCAAGCGTCTTAGAACCGGAGTAAAGCAACCGTCAAAAATTGGGCGGGATCGAGTTCATTTGTTATCAGGTCTGCTGAAATGCCCGGTTTGTGGAAGTCCCATGTATACGAATAAACACGCATGGACAAATAAAGATGGCACTTACAAAGAAATTTACTATTATGTATGTAGTCGGAATAGGATGGTCCGGGGGAAGCATTGTGAATATAAGGCGATGCTGAAAAAGACCGATATTGAACCGATGGTCATTGAGGCAATTCGTGAGATCGTAAGGAATGAGGAATATGCCCAAGCCATTAAAAAACGGATTGGCGTTCAGATTGACACGAAAGCAGTGGATAAGGAACTGGAGGGTTATCAGGCAAAGCTGAAGGAAGTTGATCTGAATAAAACAAGATTGGAACGGGAAATTGACAGTCTCCCTGCTGATGCAAAATACCGGGAACGAAAGCTCCATGATATGACCTTGCGGTTAGATTCCCTATATGATGTCATTGTTGAGCTGGAGGAAAAAATCGAAGATGCCAGACTTCGGCGAGATGCAATTAAGCAGCAGGCAATTACTCTTGAGAATATTTACAAAATCATGGTGAATTTCGACTGTGTTTATAATATAATAAATGACGAAGAAAAGAGAAATGTGGTCACAGCCTTGATTAAGGAAATTGAAATTTACAGGAATGACGAGTCTGAATATCCGCTAAAGCGGATTGGTCTGAATTTTCCGGTGTTCAAGGATGGCGGGGAAGTTACGGAGCTTTTGTGGGACAAAGGGAATACCGTTGAGACAGTTGTCTTGCTTTCCAAGGGAGAGATCGACTCGAAAAAGGTTCGGGTTGAGTTCTCTTTGGAAGATATGGATATGTCCGAGTTCCAAGATGGAGCAACCTATCCGCAGATCAAGGAGTATGTTTTGGAGCATACCGGGTTAAAGGTTTCCAACCTTTATATTTCTCAGATAAAGAGAAAATGCGGACTGGAAGTTGGCAAGAACTACAATCTGCCGAAGTCCGAGGATTCCAGACAGCCACAATGCCCACCGGAGAAGGAAAAAGCAATCCGAGAAGCATTCAAATATTTTGGGATGATCTAACATCCCGTAGAATGGAGGTTTCTTATGGATAGATTGATTTCTTGTGAGTTTAATATGGACACTGCCTGTGTGGAACTGAAATTTGCAAGTGGCAGTATGATTTCCATTGACACGATCGCCGTGGAGAACGAGATTGCCGACAATATGTATCAGCGGTCAGAGCTGGACTATCTGATCTACAATGACCCGATTGGATATGCTAACTTGATATTGAACGGTGATCCCGAAACCTATTTGAAAACTGTAACTGAATACAAACCGCTTGATAGCTAACCAACACTTTGCCCGTGGGAGAAATTCTGCGGGCAATTTTTTTGTATCTTTTCTATGAACTCTATTGATTTTGGCTGTCTAATGTGGTAGACTATACATAGAGTCTAATGGTGTAGACAAGGAGGGCGTGAATATGGGTTTTCCGAAGATTCACGAAAGTGAATATCGTTTTTGTTTGATTATGTGGGAGCATGAGCCGGTTACTGCTGTCGAGCTTGTAAAACTGTGCCAGGACCAACTCGGATGGAAAAGGACTACGACTTATACCGTTATCAAGCGTCTTGGAGAGCGTGGTGTGCTGAAGAACAACAATGGCACTGTTACTTCTCTCGTTTCCAAAGATGAAGCCCAGGCGTGTGAGATCGACGAACTGGTTGAGAAGAAATTCGAAGGTTCTCTGCCTGCCTTTATCGCTGCTTTTACAAAGCATCAGGCTATGTCCGAAGATGAGCTTGATGAGGTACAGCGCATGATCGACCGCATCAGGAGAGGAGGCAAATCATGAGCGATCTGTTTCTGAACATTGTAAACATGAGCATATCGGCAAGCTGGCTTGTCCTGACAGTGTTGTTGCTCCGGTTCGTCCTGAAGAAAGCACCAAAGTGGGTCAATGTCCTGCTCTGGGGCATCGTAGCAGTGCGGCTGGCTTTCCCATTTTCCATTGAGAGCGCATTGAGTCTGATCCCCAGTGCAGAAACAATAAGTCCGGGTATCATGATGGATACTGTGCCTTCTATCCAGACGGGCGTTCCGGCCATCAACAACGTTATCAATCCGGTGATCGGCAGTTCACTTGCCCTGCTCCGGCGCCAGCGCAAATCCACTCCAAATTTGGATTCCGATTTTGAGCATGATCTGGGTGGCCGGTGTCGCTATCCTCCTTGTGTATACCGCCGTCAGCTATTGGCGTCTGCGGCGCAAGGTCAGTAAAGCAGTCATCCTCCGGGACAACATTTTCCAGAGCGAGAATGTCGCATCGCCCTTTGTCCTGGGCATTATCAAGCCGAGAATCTATCTCCCGTTCAACATGAACGGTCAGGATCTGGAACATGTTGTTGCCCACGAACAGGCGCATATTCGACGCAGAGACCACTGGTGGAAACCTCTGGGTTTCCTCCTGCTGACAATCCATTGGTTTAATCCGCTGATGTGGCTTGCCTATGTGCTGCTGTGCAGAGATATTGAGCTGGCCTGTGACGAAAAGGTTATCAAGGAACTCGACAACGAACTGAGAGCCGATTATGCTCAAGCGCTCGTTGTCTGCAGCGTAAACCGTCGTATGATCGCCGCTTGTCCTCTTGCCTTTGGCGAGGTAGGTGTAAAGGAGCGCGTGAAGTCTGTGATGAATTATAAGAAGCCTGCGTTCTGGGTTATTATTATTGCAGTCATTATTTGCGTGGGCGTTGCGGTCTGCTTCCTGACGAATCCTAAACAAGACCGCTATACATTGCGAATTGTTGTTCCCGCAGGAAGTCAAGAGGAATTTGTATATACGGAGGAGGAAGTCAGCACAGTCAGAAATTCAATCAAAATATGGTCTGGTGATGGATTGGGTGATACAGAAGTTCTTTTGTTCCCCGTTAATAAAACAGCAGAAACCGGATACACAGCCACTTATCTTACGCATGGTATGTCTGTGGAATTTGATGCAGAAAAAGATACGTGGTTTAAGATTGGTGTGAATATGCAGAACCCACCAATGAGGACATTATTGTTTATGTTGAAGTAGAAAATGTAGAAGTGCGTATTGTGGACGAGATAAATTCCGTAATAGAGTGGTTTGATTACCTTGAAACCCCTGATGAAATGAAATGGGACGGTAGTCTTGAAATCAGCCTCACCGAGTTTCCAGATGTGACCTTCCGTTGGACTTACGTAGAGATGCTGGCTGTTAAGGGTAGTAAAAGCACTTCACTTTATACGGGGATGCCAATCTGGAACGCCTATTTCTGCGACCTCACTGGCGACGGTTTGCCTGAGTTGTGTTCTTCAATCAGTTGGGGCTCAGGCATGATTGACAACCGTGTCATTATCTATGACTATGCAAACGGAGTAAGCTATGAGCTGTCTGACAGAGGGTATTTTGATTTCACTCTCAGACAGGATCATCAAGATGGCCGCTTGTATGTAGATAAAACAAAATATCATACTGATGAACTGGTAGAAACCGGCCGACTGGTTTTCAAGAATCATTGCATTCAGATTGAAGGTTTTTCCAACGAAGCGCATCAGGTGTTCCAAGCTGAAATTCTGGAAATTCATGATGGCAATTATCTTGTGAAGCCTGTTGAAGGTAGCTGGGAATTGAGTAGTGCAGACCGAATTGAAGTGCCGATCAGAAATGTGCATCCATCACCGGAACCTGAAATCGGAGATGTGATCGAAATTGAATACGCTGGTGAAATCCTTGAAACCTATCCTGCACAAATTGCAGATGTTTATGGTATCAAGGTTATTGAGAAAAACAAAGGCTTTACCCATCTGGCAAACGATGATTAGAAAATCACAAATATCGAATAATTAGTTTCAAGCAGATAAACCGCTGCAATTCTCATTCCAAAGTGGGATGGATGTTGTAGCGGTTTCTTTTTATGGTTCAAATGCCACCATTGTTTCCTTTGGCAGTTTCTCATTTTCACAGTTCAGAAGATACGCTATCGCCTTGTTCGCAAAGCGGTTTGTTTTCATCGTATCCCAATCGGCAAGCCGGACTATTTCTGCTGTGCCGTTCTCAAAATTCAATGAAATCTCGCCCCATTCGCCGTCGCAGTCTGCTTGATATTCGTAGATTGCGGCGGCGATTTTCTTTTTGCGCTTGGTCTTGGATTTCTGTTTTAGTCGGACAGCGTGGAGCGCACCCTCGGCAACCAGAAGTTCCGTCAGTTTGTCTACTGCTTTCCGATAGGCTCGTTCTGCACCGCTGGCTGTGCTGCCCTCAAACATAACCGCCAGTTCTTCAAAGGTGGGGCGGTCTTTCCATGGGCCGACACGCCCACAGGTCATGCAGATCGCCAGCCGCTTTTCAAGCAAGGTCTGCTCCCGGAAGTTCAATTTTTCAAATGCCCGCTGCACCTTTTCTGCCTGTATGCCGTTCCAGAGAATGTCCGTATAGTTCCAGCTATCGTCACGGGTAACGTCCTCATCTGTTTCCTCGCCGTCCTCGTCTGTCACATAGAATGGCTGCTGATTGCGGATGCCACGGACAACTTTCAGATATTCTTCCGCAAGGGAGAGATCACAGTTATATTTCTTGGCAAATTCGCTGACTGAATCCTTGGTGTTATGATACAGCCATGCCATTGACCGCACCATTTTGTAATTGGTCAGAGGGACTGACCATTTTCTTCGCCCATGCGGAAACGGAGTATAGCGTCCCGGATGAACGGAAAAATGTATGTAGCGTATTCCGCACCCTTGGCAGGATCATAGTCCATCAGCTTTGGAGCATTTGTTCCCGGCAGGAGAGCTTTATATCTATAAAACGGTCTGTGTCGTACAGATCGCCGCCATCCACACCGAGAAAGCCCTTGATGCGCTTGTTGAGCTGCGGTTCGTAGTGGTGTAGGAAGAATGAGAAATACTTCAAGTCTTTTTCCTGTAGGGTAGACAGGATGTACTCATTCATAGCGTCCACCGCTGGCGGTTCCAGTTTAAGTTGGAAGATGCGCTCTGCCACATAGGGAATGATACCATCACCGTGCGGATTGACAGGATATTTCGGTATGTATCCAATCATGTTCCACGAAAATCATTCAGCATAAGCGCACCTCCCTCCTAATAAATCTCAAATTCTAATTCATTACCTGTTGCTTAAGCATCAAATGTCCGACTAACACTCCCGTCATCATTTTCAAACATTTCGCCCAATACCGCAAAAGCCTCGCTCAGAGGAATTGCCTTTGATGTCCAGTTTTTCAGAGTAAATAGGTTAGAAGACTCATCAAATACATCAAATTCATCTGTTCCATCAGTGATTTTCTTCAAATAAAGCATTTCTATCAAATACAAAGCTCCCAAGATATTTAGTACATTTTCCTGCTTTGCTTGTTTCAACTGCTCATAGCGGTTATGCTTGACATCCGTAAAAGCACCCCACCATTGTAACGACTGTCCGGGCTGGTTAATATCCCAGTTCATAAACGGCTGTATTTCGATATCGTACTCCTGCACGCTGATTTTTTGGTTTTTTATATCCGGTGTGTTGGTTAAAATATGCTGTGCATAGTCGGCAATCGTTTTTCGATCCGTTGTATTAAAACCGCAAAACTCTTTGAACACAGTATCCAACTCTGCGCCTATGGCTTGAATTAAAAGGGCATATCCGTTAGAAAATGCATCGAAATTATCCTTATGCAGTTCTACAAACTCTATCGATTCAACAAAACGCCTTTCGAGCATTAAATAGTATTTCCAATGATTCTGACTAAGTTCTTTTCTATTCATATCCTGTCCCTTTCTTCTGTATCTTTGCACTTGCTTCTTTTTTCAAAGCTACCTGTCCCATTTCTTTTTCATAATCGCCCTTGGCATAGGCTACGTTGCTCAATGCCCGGAGCATCTTATCTTTTGCCAGTTTCTTCATAGTCTCTGCAAGATCAGCGTCCAGAGTACCACGCTTCACATAACGATTTATGGTATTCAGCCGTTTCTCATAAATCTGCTTCAGCGGATGATCGTCCGCAAGTTCTCGCTGTTCTCTACCTTTCAGATTACCGATCTGACGGCAAGTGCGGTGCAGCTTGTCCCCCGGTGCATAGCCACCGCAGTATTTGGTGTGCCTTGCGTTGGTGGTCAGAAACCACTTGCCGCAGATCCGGCATTTCTTCGGTGCATGACCAACACATAAGCCCTCAAAGATCAGACCGGAACATCCCTACAAAGGATACATAGTGCATCCGCTTGACCAGCTTCGCAACTTTTTCGCCGGGACGGATGACGGATACATACTGAACGGAATTGTTCAGGGTAGACATCCAGGCATTGCCTTCCGTGATGGAAAACTCCGGCGGGAAATAGCTGCCGAACATTTTTGCAAAACCCTCTGCGGTGCGGTCTGCTTCGTTGCCGTCTGTTTTTTCTGCAAAATCAAGCATGGCCGTTTGGTATTCCCCAAGGGGTATGCCAGATGCCCGAAAACTGCGGTATAGCGTTGGAGCATCATCGCATCGGTAAAGTTCTGGATTTCTTCAAATTGCAAAGAATTGGTTGCGGCTTTTATGGCAAACTCCACATATTTCAGCGCATTGTCCACAGTAAAGACTTTTTCAATCCGTTCTCTGTGCTTTGAGATATTCATATAGGAGAACGGCGGTGTTTGACTGAGAATATCGAGCATCGTCAGAGCAGCTTCCTTTGCAATAGGACAGAGTGCAGAAGCATCCTGTCCGGCGTTTAATATTCAAGCAGCAGATTGATTTTCTCGCATTGCTCGTTTATTTTTGCAATGGTATTCACAGGAACATTCAGTGCATCACAGGCAAGCGTACCGACAGGAAATGTTTTGCTCTCATATATGACCGTATCCTGCCAGAAATCCAATGTCATCAATTCTTGATTCATGCTTGCCCTCCTGTCCTGTTTTTTCATTTTTCTAATTATATCATGTAAATGTGAAGAAATCTACGTCCTCAGATAAGTTGTCCTGTTTTTTGAAACAGGATTGTCCTGTCATTAGCCTGTTTTTTGAAAAATCCGTCATAACCATAATAGAAGGAGCGAAGCACCTGCCAATCACGGCGGGTGCTTCGTGCTTTCCAGAATATTATGAACGGAGGGTTTTCTATGACAATCTATGAAACCATCAAGGCGGCAATCAGCGCCAAGCAAGCCGCCGAACACTACGGGCTGAAAGTGAGCCACAACGGCATGGCTTGCTGCCCGTTCCACAATGACCGACATCCGAGCTTGAAGCTGAACGAGGACTATTTCTTTTGCTTCGGCTGCGGAGCCAAGGGGGATGTGATCGACTTTGTGGCAAGGCTGTTCAATCTGAGCGGCTATGAAGCAGCGCAAAAACTGGCTGCGGACTTTGGGCTTGACCCGAAACCGCCTACTGCTGTTGCCTTGCCCAAGCCGAAACATCCCTACATCCGTCAGTTCCGGGAGGATGAAATGCTGTGCTTCCGGGTGCTGACGGACTATCTGCATCTGCTGGAAGATTGGAAAGTGAGGTATGCCCCGAAAACACCGGACGATGCTTTGGATGACCGTTTCGTGGAAGCCTGCCAGATGATTGATTATATCGAATATCTGGCAGATATTTTGACAGTCGGTGATTTAGAAGAACGGGTTGCCGTGGTGGACGAGCTGATGAAGGAGGGCAAGATTGCTTTCCTTCGGGACTATGTGGCACGGAAACGAAAGGAGGGGTTGTCCCATGGGGAAGAAAGGTAAAATGCCGGATATGAATCTGCCGATCTGGTTTGACGGGCAGAACATCAACGAAGCTCTGTTCTGTGAAGAATTTCTGCATGAGCGCAGGATCATCTTTGCAAACGGAGCTTTTTTTACGCCCGATGGTCGAGTGACGGACGATCTCCCTCTGCGTGGGGAGATTTACGACAAGCTGAAATTCTGTGCCGTGAACAATATCCCCCGGAAGATCACCAACATTCTGGAAGTGCTGAAACTGGAAGCGCAAGTGCCTGACTTCCCACCGGAGCAGGATCGTATCCATGTGTCCAACGGTACGCTACTGCTGAACGGCACATTTACCGAGGGCAGACCGGCTATCGTGCGGAGCCGTCTGCCTGTTGCCTACAATCCCGATGCTCATGCGCCTGTTATCTGGCTGAACTTTCTGGATGGGCTGCTCTACGCCGAGGACATTCCCTCCTTGCAGGAGTTTATCGGCTACTGCCTGATTCCATCCAACAAGGGACAGCGCATGATGGTGATTAAGGGAAACGGCGGCGAGGGCAAATCTCAAATCGGTGCGGTGCTTTCGGCAATCTTTGGCACGAATATGAAAGACGGCAGCATCGGAAAGATTTCCGAAAACCGCTTTGCCCGTGCCGATCTGGAACATATCCTCTTGTGCGTGGATGATGATATGCGGATGGAAGCTCTGCGCCAGACCAACTATGTGAAATCCATCGTGACAGCACAGGGCAAGATGGATTTGGAACGCAAGGGCAAGCAGAGTTATCAGGGCTGGATGTTCGCCCGGCTGCTTGCGTTCAGCAACGGCGATTTGCAAGCTCTTTATGATCGCAGTGACGGATTTTATCGCAGACAGCTTGTGCTGACCACCAAGGAAAAGCCTGTGGATAGAGCTGATGATCCGGACCTTGCGGAGAAGATGAAAGCCGAAGCCGAGGGCATCTTCCTGTGGGCATTGGAGGGATTGCAGCGGCTTGTTGCCAACAACTTTAAGTTTACGGAAAGTGACCGCATCCGTGCAAACCGGGAAGCGGTCAAGCGTGACAATAACAACATTTTTGACTTCTTGGATTCCGATGGATACATCCGACGCAAAGCGGATGCATCCATCAGTTCCAGGACTTTACGCTATCTATCGCCTGTGGTGCGAGGAAAACTCCCTCGCCCCTCTGAAATCCCGCAGCTTCAGCGACGCTATGGTTGCCAATGCGAAGAAATTCAACTTGGAGCATTGCAACAACATCACCAACTCTGCCGGGCGGCGGGTATGGGATTTATGGGAGTGGAAGCAGTGGCACGACCTAATATAAATGGGTTTTATGACGTTTCGCCATGTACGTACGTACCGGAGGAATGGCAGGACTGATTCCAGACGTCCTTTTTGGTACGTATATACGCAGCATTTTGCCCGTTGTTCTCTATTTATAGAAACAATCAGCGGTCAGAACTGACCTGTTTTCGGGCATTGAAAATCAATGGTAATGAAAACAGCAAAGTTTTTGACCGCAGGACGAAATCATTTCACCAAATCGTGCTTCTCCAAACCATGCACCCAGTTCACGGAACAGTAGGTGTTTTCACTGTTCAGAGCTAAACCACACGGAACAGCAAAGTGGGATATATGCCTATATGGACAGTGTATCGCACTCACAAAAATAAAGCGATTTTGGAGAAAGCGGATTTTCACTGTTTGGTGCATCTGCTCCGCTTTAGGGAGTAGCCTTTGCACTAAACCACAAATCAAAATTATGGAGGAATTTTCAATATGAATGTACGAAACGAAATCAAGGCACAGATCATCCGTGCCGGAATGACCATGCAGGAAGTGGTTGACCTGCTCTCGGACGAATACGGTTGGAGCGACAGCGTTTCCAACCTGTCCGCAAAATTACAGCGGGAAAGCATCCGATACAAGGAAGTATTGGAACTTGCCGATGTGCTGGGATACGACATCGTATGGCAGCAAAGACGGGAGAAGTAATGCCCCGGCAACAGCCCCTCGCATCTCCCGTCCCCATAGGCGCACTGCAGTGCTGCCTATGGATGGCAGTGAAAGATACGGTTTTCACTGCCGCCGTCTGCAAGAGTCGGTTTCGCAAAACGGCTTGATGCAGACGGGCTGACCATGGGAAAAGTTGCAGACATTTTCGCCTTGGTCAGCAGAGGTCGCCGCAGCGACCGCACTCCCCCTCGGGAGAGCCCTCGGAGAGCCCACGGCACTTTGCAGCCAGTATGGATGAAAGTGTTATAGTGGGTTATTACACTTTGAAAAAGTGCCGCTCCGTAGCTCCCCGCTGTCTGCAAATCTCAAAGAAAGGACAAAAAATCTATGGCAAGAAATGATGGAATAGACCGCACCGTAGCCCGGAATCAGGACTTGGAAACACCGGAAGATGTGGCAAAAATACAGGAACACAATGAGCGTGAAAAGGATAGCTACAGCAATCAGGACATCGTGCCGGAGCGCACGACCCTGAATGTCCATTTCAAAGCTCCCACCGATGATTATGTGAAAATGTTTGAGCAGATGGAACAGGATGGCGTGATCTCCACCAGAGGTCTGAAGCCGGATGCCATCAAATACGGCGAGTTGGTTTTTGATGTGAACTCCGCTTATTTTTACAACCACGGCGGCTATGAATTTGCAAAACAATTTTATGCCGATGCCTATAAAGCCGCTGTGGAGATCGTGGGCGGTGAGCAGTATATCCTCTCCGCTGTGATGCACGCCGATGAGCGAAACCGGGCAATGTCCGAAGCTCTGGGCGAGGATGTGTACCACTACCACCTCCATGTGGTTTATATCCCGGTGGTAGAGAAGCAGATCCTTTGGTCGAAGCGGTGCAAGGATGAATCCCTCCGGGGAACCGTAAAGGAAACGATCATGCAGGTCAGCCGCAGTAAGAAATGGGATTCCAAGCCGGTACTTGACGAGGACGGCAATCCGATGTTGAATGCAAAAGGGAAAAAGATTTTGAAGTCGTCCTACAGTGTGTTGCAGGATGACTTTTTTCATTTCATGCGAGCTGCCGGATATACCGATGTGGAGCGTGGAGGCGTGGCAGCACCGAGGAACATCTGACGGTGACACAGTTCAAGGTACAGGCAGAACAGCAGCGTTTGGAAGCTGTGACCGGACAGGTGGCACAGGCGGAGCAGAGTTTGGAGGATGCCAAGTCTGCCACGGAAAAGCAGAAAAAGAAGCTGGAAGCTCTGCAAAAGGAAACCAGGACAGCAAAGACCATTGCGCTGACGGTGCAGGACATTGAAGCAATGGGCAAGAAAGCCACATTCGGAAACAATATCACGCTGACACCGGATGAATGCGACACGCTCAAACGCTATGCGGTCAACGGCATTATCGCCAATGCCGACAATAAGCGTCTGAAAGAAAAACTGGCTTCCGCAGAAAGACGGTTTCCATCTGGAAGCAGCGGTATGAAGCGGTAAACAAAAAATATATGGAACTTAAACAGAAAGCCCAACCCTTTCTGGATGCACTGGAAATCGCATCCGAAAGAGTTCGGGCTTTTATTTCTGCCGTCCTCGTCAGAGGAAAGGAAACACAGGAACACAAAGCACCTGTCCGCAAGCGTAGACAGGACATGGAAATTTGATGGAGGTAACTGCCTATTGAAGAAATATTATGAAGATGCAAAATATAATGCGGCATTTGTCCGCTGTGTGGATGTTATGAGCCAGATGCTCCAGAAATATGGACATCAGGTTTTGGATAAATTGGAACAGGATGCTCCGCAGAAAGTGGAGCATTCAGAGGAAAGAAATCAAGCGCAGCCTTTGACGAATAAAGCTGCGTAAAAATTTACAATTTACACGTTGCGTATTTGCTGTGGCTATGCTATAATGATTACGCAACGTGTATTTTTGTTTTTTATGGAGAAAAGACAGATGGATTGTAAGAACAGAATTATCAAGTTGCGGGAAAGTACAGGACTGAACCGGAAAGATTTTTGCAAGCTCGTCCATATCCCTTACCGTACTATGACCGAGTGGGAATTGGATAACCGCCATGCACCGGATTATGTGCTGTGGCTTTTGGAGTATTATATCCGCAACGAAGGACTTATGGTAAAAGAAATGAACGAGGGAGGTGGCGATTCTGAAAAAGAAACAACTTAAATGCTATCTTTATACAAGAGTGTCCACCTCTATGCAGGTTGACGGGTACAGCTTGGATGCCCAGCGTGACAAGCTGCGGAAGTATGCGGCATACGAAGATATGGTTATTGCCGGGGAGTATTCTGACGAGGGATTTTCCGGAAAGAACATCCAAGGGCGGCAGGACTTCCAACGGATGCTGAACGACATCCAGGACGGTAAAGACGGCGTTTCCTATGTGCTTGTCTTTAAGCTCTCCCGATTTGGCAGAAATGCAGCCGATGTTCTGAACTCTTTGCAGCTCATGCAGGATTTTGGTGTCAACCTGATCTGCGTGGAAGATGGCATTGACAGCTCCAAGGATGCCGGAAAGCTGATGATCTCCGTGCTGTCTGCGGTGGCAGAGATTGAGCGAGAGAATATCCGCACACAGACAATGGCAGGACGGGAGCAAAAGGCTCGTGAGGGTAAGTGGAACGGCGGTTTTGCTCCCTATGGATATAAGCTGGAAAACGGAAATCTTGTCATTGCGGAGGATGAAGTAGAAGTAATCCGTGTCATTTATGACCGCTACATCCATACCAACGAGGGAGTTGCCGGAGTAGCCAAATATCTGAACCGCAATGGTTTTATAAAGAAACTGCGGCAGAACAATACCATCCCCGGATTTTCAAGAAACTTCGTGCAAGATGTGCTGGACAATCCTGTTTATATGGGTAAAATAGCCTACGGCAGACGGAGAACCGAAAAGAAACAGGGAACAAGAAACGAGATGCACATAGTCGAACAATCGGAGTTCCCCGTTTATGAGGGTCAGCACGAAGCCATCATTTCCGAAGAAGATTGGTATCTGGCACAGGAAAAACGCAAGCTCAATTCCTTTAAGCGGGAAAAGATTAACAATCCAGACCATGCACACATCCTGTCCGGTATCCTGAAATGCCCATGCTGCGGCAAAAGTATGTACGGAAATATTGCCAAGGCACACGTAAGGACAAGAAAACCCGGTATTATTACTACTGCAAAAATACGGTTACGCCTACCGGACATGAGTGCCGCTTCCGGCTCAATATCGAACAGACAGAGATCAACAAATTTGTGGCGAAGGTCATTTCCGCTATGGTCAGCAATCCCCGATTTATAGAAGCAATTCAAGCGAAAATTGGAACGGCGGTTGATACAGAGGATATGGAAAAGCAGATCGCCGTTCTGCAAGGACAGCTAAAGCAAGCCTTTGGAACGAAAAGCCGCTTGGAGCGCCAGATGGATACTTTGGACATCAACGATGCCCACTATGACAGAAAAATTTTGGATTTGCAGCGCCGATATGATGAACAGTATGATACGATAGAAGAAATCGAAGTTCAGATTGGCGAATTGCAAAGTCAGATACGCAGCATCCAGCAGGAGAAAATCTCCGGCGATAACATTTATCGGCTCTTACTGGCATTTGATGAAGTCTACCATTCCGCAACGGAAGCAGAACAGAAAGAGTTTATGAAAGCCTTTATCGAGCGAATTGAGATGTTCCCGGAAAAGAGGAAAGACGGTAGCTGGATAAGGAAGATTGTTTTCAACTTCCCTGTGCCTGTTGATGGCGAGGAAGTTAAAGAACTTCCCTTGAAACTGAAACAACCGTCAGACGGTAGTTCTTTTGTCCCACAAAAAGCCGACAGTTATATCCACATTGATGTAGGTTTGGAGGGCGAGGGCAAGATTCCGGTAGATAGTATTGCTAAAAGAGCCGAAGCGTACAAGCCCAAAGAAAAAGTGACCTACAAAATGATTAAGGAGTACATAGAAGCGAAATACGGCTTCAAGGTACATACCGCATATATCGCAGAGGTAAAGCGAAATTTGGGATTGCCGATGTATGATGCTCCTAATGCGGTAGAAGAATTGAACAGCCGAGGAAACATCCGACACCAGAAAGGTAGAAGCAATCAAAGATGCACTTCGTTATTTTGCAGTGATATAAAACTTTACTTACAATCGAATATTTCTTACATAGCCGTTTATTCATTTATTTGAGTAAGCGGCTTTTTCATCTATTTTCGGAATAGGGATATTTTTTAGAAGGAGGAGGTTTATTTGAACACGCAAATCATCGCCATCGCCAACCAGAAGGCGGCGTTGGCAAAACAACAACCTGTGCGAACTTGGGAATAGGTCTGGCACAGGCCGGAAAGTGCTTCTGATCGACGGGGACCCACAAGGAAGCCTGACAATCAGCTTGGGAAATCCGCAACCAGACAAGCTGCCATTTACACTGTCGGATGCAATGGGCAAAATTCTGATGGATCAGCCTATACGCCCGGAGAAGGTATTCTGCATCATGCAGAAGGCGTTGACCTGATGCCTGCGGATATTCAGCTTTCCGGTATGGAGGTTTCTTTGGTGAACGCCATGAGCCGTGAAACGATTTTACGGCAATATCTGGACACACTGAAGGGACAATATTCCCATATCCTGATTGACTGTCAGCCCTGGTTGGGGATGCTTACGGTCAATGCGCTGGCAACTGCGAATAGGATCATCATTCCCGTTCAGGCAGAGATATCTGCCCGCTAAAGGAGCTGGAACAGCTGCTCTCCACGGTAAACAAGGTAAAGAGGCAAATCAACCCAAGCTCCAGATTGACGGTATCCTGCTGACGATGGTGGACAGCCGAACCAACTTTGCCAAAGAGATTTCCGCGCTCCTGCGGGAGCCTATGGCAGCAAGATCAAAGTATTCGGCACAGAGATCCCCCATTCTGTCCGTGCAAAGGAAATCAGCGCAGAGGGAAAAAGTATTTTCGCCCATGACCCTAGTGGCAAGGTGGCAGAGGGTATCGAAATCTGACGAAGGAGGTGTTGAAACTTGAAAGCAGCGCGAAAAATAGAGCTGGCCTCGGTAGATGATCTGTTCTCCACCGAAGAAGGCCGTCAGGATGCAAAGCTGGAAAAGATTCAGGAGATTCCGCTGTCTGAACTGCATCCCTTTAAGAACCACCCATTCAAAGTCAAGGATGACGAAGCAATGATGGAAACCGCAGACAGTATCAAACAGTATGGTGTGCTGGTTCCTGCGATTGCCCGCCCTGACCCGGAGGGTGGTTATGAACTGGTGGCCGGACACAGGCGGCACAGAGCCAGTGAGCTGGCAGAAAAGGAGACCATGCCGGTCATTGTTCGGGATTTAGATGATGATGCCGCCACGATCATTATGGTTGACAGCAATCTGCAACGCGAAAGTCTCCTCCCAAGTGAAAGAGCCTTTGCTTACAAGATGAAACTGGATGCCATGAAAAGACAGGCTGGCAGACCGAGTAAAGAAAATGTGTCCCAAGTTGGGACACAAAAGCGATCAGACCAGTTGCTTGCTGAACAGGTGGGGCAAAGTCGAAATCAAATTCAGCGCTATATCCGTCTGACAGAGCTGATTCCTGAATTGATGGACATGGTGGATGAAAGAAAATTGCCTTAAATCCTGCTTATGAACTGTCCTTTCTCAAAGGAGGAACAGGTAGACCTGTTGGACGCGATGGACAGCGAACAGGCTACCTTCTCTTTCTCAAGCCCAGCGGCTTAAAATACAGTCAGGAGGGCATCTGACCCTCGATATGATGCGTGTCATCATGGGTGAGAAAAGAAACGATCTGGACCGAGTGACATTTACCTCTGACACCTTGCGGAAGTATTTTCCTAAAGCTATACGCCCCAGCGGATGCAGGAGACCATTATCAAGCTATTGGAACAATGGCAGCGTAAACGTCAGAGAGACCAGGAGCGATGAAAGGAGCCGCCTATGAAGATATTTCAGCCCGTGAGCTGAAAGGACACAACATTCTCGCCGTAGAGAGGGTTTTGGGATAACACCCGCTGGATGATTGAGTTTTCCGTCCTGCAGCC
>SCPN01001222.1_pt1 | contig 25162 bp, 30 predicted proteins | sample 6106831 | NCBI WGS metagenome assembly SCPN01 (sample SAMN10720447, study PRJNA508395) | human gut metagenome | isolation source: Participant 1, 0 month
ACTCTCTCCACCTTCTTATATTTTCTAATATCTCGTCATTTACACCTATGGTATCCTGATATGCTATGATGAGTTCATCCTGTGAATTGACAAATAATAAAGTCATTCCGATATCACCCACTGCCTGTTTCAGAATATTTTCATATGCCTGCAAGTCAATATTCATAATGACAAACCCATCCATCAGGAGCATTCTCTGATACACGGTAAGTTCATTCTTTGTATTCCTGTATTCTTCATATTCATGTCTTTTAACCAGAGTTTCTGTTTCTTCAGGCATACCCCTGCATTGTTCCAGCCAATATTCGTTTCCACTTATATTCTGTATAGCATTTTCCGAAGAATAGTATCTATCGTATCCTGTCAGATATATATTTATATCCGATACATAACTATATACTTCCTGTACACTACGAAGCATTGCCTTCATACTACGAAGATAAATCGTATCACTATATGAAATGAAATCAGATTTTTTCAATATATTTTTCAATGCAATTCCCATATATGGATTCTTTGTAAACAAATCATTCTGCATGGCTATATTGTTGATTACAAGTGACAGATTAGTATCTGTTGACTCTAATACCTTCTGTTCACGGCTGATGATTCTCTCCTCTGCATTATTTCCAAATATAACCATTGCAATTACAAAAAGCAGAAAAGTTGGTATAAAGAATGCCATAAAATATACCGCAAAACGTTTTAAAAAAAATTTTTTTTTCATTTTGCGGTACTTCCTTTCCTGTAATCCATAGGTGTCACTCCATAATAATTTTTGAAAGCATGAGAAAAACTCTTCGGATTATCATATCCTACATAATAAGCAATATCGTAAGTTTTGTACTGCAGATCCTGCAGCATAGCAGCAGCCTTTTCCATCCTGATCTGCAAAAGATATTCTGCGAATCCAAAATCACATTTCTCCTTTAAGATACGTGATAAATAACTGGCACTCAGATTGACTCTCACCGCCGCTTCCTCCAATGATGCTTCTTGAAAATGTTCTTCCGTATACGACTTTACTTCAACAAGTATTTTCTCATAATACCCCTTCGGCTGTTCCTGCTCGACATGATTTTTCCTGTCAAGCTCCTGTTTTATTTTCTCAAAGCACGAAATAATATCTGCGCTCTTAAGAGGTTTGAGTAAATAATCCACAACATTTAGCTGAATTGCAGCCCTGAAATATTCATAATTCTGGTGACTGGATATAATTACAACTTTGATATCAGCTTTTGCTATTTCTTTTGTCAACTCTAATCCATTCATTTCCGGCATCTCGATATCACTCATCAATACGTCTACCTGATTTTGGTTAATATACTGCAATGCTTTATCTGGTTCGCTGAACGCATGTGCCTCAAATCCAATTTCTTTCCATGGAAAAAGATTCGCAATTCCTTCTGATATTGTTACTTCATCATCAACGATAACTACCTGATACATATATACTTCTCCCAATATCCCCCATATTTACAGAAACCATATCTTGGCATTTGTGGATGAGACGGCAACTGCCCCGGCATCCAGCGCATTACATACATCCTCTTTATCAGAGATAAGCCCACCTGCAATAAGCGGTGTTTTGTTTTCACCGGTGATCTTGCGTATGATCTTAGGCATGACTCCCGGAAGCACCTCAATACAGTCAGGTCTGGATTCTCTGGTCTGCTTTGACAGATTGGATAGTGCCATGGAATCAATAATAAAAAAACGAAGTACCGTAGCAAGTCAAGCTCCTGGCATGTTTTGCCAGCATGGGTTTGGTCGTAATGATGCCATCCGCTTTCGTTCTTTCCTTAATATAATCAACACTGACCTCTTTGCTTCCCGCAATCAAATCCATATGCACCATCGCCAGCCTCTGCTTTGATTCGTTCCACATCTCTGCAAATTACAAATATCACCAAATAATATAAAAATGACGCAGGCGTCACTTTTCAGGCACTGTTCCAGGCTTTCTGCATCCTTTATGGCAGGAATGATAGGTGTATTTTCAATTGCTTCTTTAAATTCTGTCTGATGCTTTTCCATATTCATCCTCTAATCATACAATCGCACATCCGCAAAACATATATTTCTACATATGTCCTGCAATCCAGTCTGCTACATCTGCGTATACAGTCTCTTTATCCAGCTCATTTAAGATTTCATGTCTGTCATTGGGATAGAGCTTGATTGAAATATCTTTTATTCCACTGTCCTTATACTGCTGATAGATATGCTTTACGCCTTCTCCATAATTGCCTACAGGGTCATCTTCTCCGGCAATCATATATACCGGTAGATTCTTAGGAATCTTATTATAATTTTCCTGTTTCTGGATATATGTGAGTACTTCAAACAGAGTCTTATATCCATTAATGGTAAAGCCGAAAGTACAGAACTTGTGACCATTATACCAGTCTACAATAGACTGATCCTTTGTCAGCCAGTCATTCTCCGTACGCTTTTCAAATCTGTCATTATATCCTTTAAAAGAAGTCTTCCTGATGAACTCTGAACGATATCTCTGACCCTTAAATGCACCAAGGATTCCTGCTACCGTCTTACCGGCAAACAGGGTAGCACTGGCCTGTTCCCCGGTTCCGCACAATATTGCTCCTGTCAACTCATCACCATAAGCCATAAGATAGCGTCTTGCCATAAAGGAGCCCATACTGTGTCCTAACAAAAAGTAAGGAATCCCCGGATATTCCTTCTTGGCGTACTCTGTGACTGTATGCAGATCCTTTACTACAGTCTCACTCATATGCTCCGGGCAAAAATACCCCAGATCCTCATCACTTCCGGCAGTATGCCCATGTCCAAGATGATCATTTCCGATTACCAGAATATCCTGTTCATTCAGATATTGTGCCAGTCCCTCATATCGCTCTATAAATTCTATCATTCCATGCGAAAGCTGTAATACTGCCTTAGGATCACCATTCGGCTGCCACACAACTACATGAAGCTTATGCACTCTATCATTAGAAGGTAATTCCATATTTTTTACCATGCTCTATAACCATCCCTTTCCTTTTTATCCCCCAGACTCCTAAATCTATTCTACACTAGGTCTTACAATCCGCAATCCCAAGCTTATAAACCTTTCTCTTTCAATAACAAACAGGGCTTCCGCGGCGAAAGCCCTGTTCAAAATAATCAGCATTTTCGTTTATTTATTTACGAATTCCTTAACCTGCTCATACGCCCTGTGCATCCAGCTTGTACTTCTGAACCAGCGCAGCGAGCAAGCCGGACTCAAAGCAGTCCTGCATACCGATCTTATATACCGGTGTTGGATAGTTGCACAATGCATCACATGCGCTGCCTAATCCACCAATTACAGAATGCTCTTCAGCAGTTACGACTTTACCTGTCTTCTTTGCGCTCTTGATAATGATATCTTCATCCAGAGGCTTGATTGTACAGATATTGATAACTTCTGCGCTGATACCTTCTGCTGCCAGCTTCTCTGCTGCACCCAGTGCAGAATCTACACAGATACCTGTTGCTACGATTGTAACATCTGTACCTTCTCTGACTACAGTTCCCTTACCAATCTCAAACTTATAGTCAGGTGTGTCATTGATAACAGGAACTGCTGCACGTCCAAAACGGATATATACAGGTCCATCATATTCTACAGCGGCACGGACTGCTGCCTTGGCTTCTACATCATCTGCCGGGCACATAACTACCATGCCGGGAATGGTTCTCATTAATGCGATATCTTCATTACACTGATGTGTAGCTCCGTCTTCACCTACAGTAATACCTGCATGTGTAGCACCAATCTTAACATTCAGATGAGGATATCCGATAGAGTTGCGAACCTGCTCAAAAGCACGTCCTGCTGCAAACATGGCAAAGGAGCTCATAAAAGGAATCTTACCTGTTAAGGAAAGTCCTGCTGCCACGCCAGCCATATTACTCTCTGCAATACCACAGTCAATATGTCTTTCAGGGAATACCTTCTTGAACATACCGGTCTTAGTTGCTGCTGCAAGGTCAGCATCCAGAACTACAAGGTTTGGATTTTCCTTACCAATCTCTATCAAAGCATTACCATAACTCTCACGAGTAGCAATCTTCTTTACTTCTGACATAATGCTTCACCTACTTTCTCTAAATCTGCCATTGCAATAGCGAACTCTTCATCATTAGGAGCCTTACCATGCCAGTCTGCATTGCCTTCCATGAAGGATACGCCCTTACCCTTTATGGAATGTGCAATAATTGCTGTAGGCATGCCCTTAGTCTCTCTTGCTTCCTTGAAAGCCGCTCTGATCTGATCAAAATCATGTGCATCTGCCAGATTAATCACATGGAAATTAAATGCTTCAAACTTCTTATCAATAGGATAAGGAGAACATACATCCTCAATCTTACCATCAATCTGAAGACCATTGTTATCTACGATAACACAGAGGTTGTCAAGCTTTCTGTGACCGGCAAACATTGCTGCTTCCCACACCTGGCCTTCTTCGATCTCACCATCACCAAGCAGTGTATATACACGGAAAGAATCACCGCTCATTTTAGCTCCCAGTGCCATACCACATGCTACTGAAATGCCCTGTCCAAGTGAACCGGAAGACATATCAACGCCCGGAACGGACTGCATGCAGGGATGTCCCTGTAAGTAAGAACCTAACTTTCTCAAAGTAACAAGATCTTCTACCGGGAAATAACCACGGTTAGCCAGTGCTGCATATAAACCCGGTGCTGTATGTCCCTTGGATAATACGAAGCGGTCTCTGTCAGCCTTCTTCGGATCCTTTGGGTCAATATTCATTTCCTCAAAGTAAAGATAAGTAAAGATATCTGCTGCGGATAAGGAACCGCCCGGATGACCAGCTTTTGCTGCATGAACACCGGTAATGATACCCTTACGAACTTCATTTGCCATTTTCTGAAGCTCTAAATTTGTCATGTTCTTTCCTCCATCATAACATTTGTGTGCAGCTATATTTACCATCCATAGCTGCGTTTTACTTAATTAATGGTAACACATATCCATATAATCGTAAATGTAAATTTTTTAACAATCTTCCTGTCATTATTTGTGCTTCTACTCTACTTTATTACCATAATAGGCATTGGCACCATGTTTTCTGTAATAATGCTTGTCCTGAATCCTCTGTGGTGCAGGTTCTACATCCGGCTTTAACTGTTCTGTGAATAATGCCATTTTGGCTACCTCTTCCAGAACGACTGCGTTATGTACTGCTTCCTTTGCATCCTTGCCCCAGGCAAAAGGTCCATGATTCTTGCAAAGGACAGCCGGTACTGCCATCGGGTCTTTCCCCTCGAAGGTCTCAATGATCACTGTACCTGTATTCTTCTCATACCCTGCATCTATTTCTTCCTGTGTCAGCACTCTTGCACAGGGGATCTCGCCATACATATAATCTGCATGGGTCGTTCCATAGCAGGGAATCGCCCTTCCTGCCTGCGCCCAGCTCGTCGCATATGTTGAATGGGTATGTACGATACCTCCGATTTCAGGAAAAGCCTTGTACAATTCCAGATGGGTAGGTGTATCAGAAGAAGGATTATATCTGCCTTCTACCTTATTGCCGTTGAGATCCATGACAACCATATCTTCCGGCTTTAACAGATTATAATCTACACCACTGGGCTTGATTACAATCAGTCCCTTCTCTCTGTCAATCGCACTGACATTACCCCATGTAAATGTTACCAGTCCATAACGGGGCAGATCCATATTGGCTTCATATACTTTCTGTTTTAATTCCTCTAACATTGCTTTGCTTCCTTTCCATCTTATAAGTTATCTACTGCGGCACGCTCAATTGCAAGACCTGCTTTATAACGTTCAATGAAAGTCTCAAAACCTTCTACATCCTTCGCATCAGGCTCAATACGGGTAGATGCCTGGCCTGCAAATACCTTGTTATCCAGATACTGTCCCAGAGTCTCACCCTGCTCTTTGTTCTTCATATAGTTAGCAAGTACGGCAATGCCCCATGCACCGCCTTCTCCTGCTGTCTCCATAACGGATACCGGTGTATCGACTGCTGCTGCGACCACTCTCTGTCCTACTCCCGGAGTTTTAAATAATCCTCCGTGTCCTAACAGTTCATCCAGTTTCACATTTTCCTGTTTTGCCAGAATATCCATGCCAATCTTGATAGCACCCAGTGCTGTAAATAAGTGTACTCTCATGAAATTGGCAAGATTGAATGCAGAATCCGGCTTACGCACAAACAATGGTCTGCCTTCTTCAAATCCTGTCACATGCTCTCCTGAGAAATAGCCATAGGAAAGTAAGCCACCACAGTCAGCATCCCCTTCCAGTGCCTTTCTGTACAAAGTACCATAAAGCTCGTTCATATCTGCTTTCTGACCCATTGCTTCGTAGAATTCCTTAAACAGATTTACCCATGCATTGAGATCAGAAGTACAGTTATTGCAGTGAACCATAGCCACCAGACTTCCTTCCGGAGTTGTAACCAGATCAAGCTCGTCATATGCCTTGGACAGATCCTTCTCCAATACTGCCATGGCAAATACAGAAGTACCCGCAGAAATATTACCAGTACGCTGCTTTACACTATTGGTAGCAGTCATACCTGTTCCTGCATCTCCTTCAGGCGGACACATTGGAATACCGCCCTTTAACTTGCCGGATACATCCAAGAGTGCTGCACCCTGCTCTGTCAAAGTACCTGCCTGCTCTCCTGCAACCAGTACGCCGGGAAGAATGTCAGCCAGCTTCCAGCCATAATTCTTATCTGCTACCAGCTCATCGAACTGAGCGATCATTCTGGTGTTGAACTGCTTTGTTGCAATATCAATCGGGAACATACCGGATGCCTCTCCTACACCCAGAACCTTCTCTCCGCTGAGCTTCCAGTGAATATATCCTGCCAGTGTGGTAAAGAAAGCAACATCAACTTTACATGCTCTTCTTCATTCAGGGATTGCCTGATACAGATGGGCAATGCTCCATCTTTGTGGAATATGATAGCCAAACAACTCTGTCAGCTTTCCACTGGCTTCCTGTGTGATGGTATTTCTCCAGGTTCTGAAAGGAACCAGCAATTCTCCCTGGGCATCAAATGCCATATAGCCATGCATCATACCGCTGAAGCCAATTGCTCCTATCGTCTCTACGTCTGTATTATATTCTGCCTTTACACGGGCAGTCAGATCTGCATAGCAACCCTGTAATCCTGCCCAGATTGCATCCAGGCTGTATGTCCAGATATGCCCATCCAGCTGATTCTCCCAGTCATAATTACCGATAGCAATCACCTGATTGTCTTCATCTGTAAGTACTGCCTTAATTCTGGTAGAACCAAACTCCATACCAAGTGCTGTTTTACCAGCTGCAATTTTATCCTTTGTAACCTTTACATCCAATCCCATATTTACCTCTCTTCTGCCGTTGATACGACCTGTAACCTACTATAGCCTGATTATAACAATAACAGGACAAGGACGCAATGATTGTTTACTCATTTGTGAAATATTTTAGTTTTTCATAATCTAATGCTCTTCTGCCTCTCTCACTATACTCCCAAAATATCTCCCAGTCTTATCAAATATTGCTTAGTCTTTGTTATTTCTTCAGATTCTGTGGAAACAGAATCCATATTTTATAGACAAAAAAAACGTAAAAGAATATAATGTTATTATCTACGAGAGAGTATATGATAAATACACAGAAAGGGGAAACTATGGATAATAAAGAATCTTCCGTATACCGCTGCGAATCCTGTAACGGTATTATGGAATATGATGTAGAAACCAAACAGATGAAATGTCCCAACTGCGGCAATTGTGTTCCTATTCTCAATGATACAAGTAAGATCATAGAACACAAATTGACGATAGATGCCAAACGGATCCTGCGTCCTTCCGAGAAGACCTCCACTACGATGGAATGTACCGGCTGTGGCGCTACTTTAGAGATTGGCAAGGATGATACGACTTCCGTATGTCCTTACTGTGGTTCCTCCTATGTACTGGCACAGAAGCAGCTGGATGCTATCATACCCGATGGCATCATTCCTTTTAATCTGGACATGAACGCTGCAAAGGAAACCTTTCATAAATGGGTGAAACGCAGATGGCTGGCTCCCGGCAAATTAAAGACCCTGTATCAGGGCAATCCTTTCCAGAGCCTCTATCTTCCTTACTGGACCTTTGATGCAGATGCAGATGCAGATTATACAGCAATGGGGGGAAGAACCAGGACAGAGCAGTATAAGGATAAAGAGGCAGGTACAGGTATGAGATACCGAACACATGGACATGTGCAGGAACATTTTGATGATATTCTGGAAAAAGCAGTAAACACTGAAAATGCCGCTTTCCTGAGTCAGATTGAACCATATGATATGGGCAGGCTGGTCTCCTATGCTCCTGAATATTTATCAGGCTGCATGTCACAATGTTATAATGTAGACCTTGAAAAAGCCAGCAATTCAGCCAGAGACGATATGGAACAGCGTCTTCGCAGCCTGGCAAGTGATGATGTCCTTTCCCGATACGACAGTGTTAAGGATGTCCGGCTTCATTCACGTTATCGTAATGAATCTTATAAGCATATACTGGTTCCTGTATACTCAACCTCCTATTATTATGAAGGAAAGCTGTATCAGGTCGCTATCAATGGACAGACCGGTAATATCCACGGCGCATATCCTAAGAGTCCTGTTAAGATCGCAGCTATCATAATAGCCATACTTCTTGTACTTGCTGCCATATTCCTTGGAGGCGGCAGTGATGACAGCAGCTATGGACGTACTACAGAATATGAACAGACTACACCGGAATTCGAATCTACATATTATTTATCAGAAAGGAATGTTAATTTATGGGATTATTTGGAAACCAATTTGCAAATGTAATTGAATGGACAGAATATCGCGATGATGTGATCTTCTGGAAATGGGCAAACAGAGAAATCAAGAAAGACAGCCGTCTTATTGTCCATCAGGGACAAGATGCTATCTTCTTATATAATGGCAGGCTGGAAGGAATCTTCAAGGATGAGGGAAGTTATGAGATTGAGTCCCAGATCATCCCTTTCCTGTCTACTTTAAAAGGCTTCAAATTTGGCTTCAACAGTGGACTTCGTGCAGAAGTACTCTTCGTAAATACCAAAATCTTTAATATCAAATGGGGCACAAAAAATGCAATCAGCCTTCCTGCACCGGGACTTCCCGGTGGAATGCCAATCAGGGCTTTTGGTACCTTTGATGTAAAGGTAGATGATTATCTGCACTTAATTGACTCTCTTGCGGGTATTAAGCAGATTTATACCATTAATGATATCCGTGATTATGTTATTTCCATCCTGGATCCTCTTCTGATGAAATGGATCAGCCGTGAAGGCAAGGATATGTTCAATCTGCAAGTAAACTCACAGGAGATCAGCAAGGGTATCCAGACAGATCTGGATGCAGAATTATCCAAGATTGGTCTGAAGGTAACTGCTTTCAACTGCTCTAATTTCTCTTATCCACAGGAAGTTCAGGCTATGCAGGCAAAGGCAGCCTCCCAGGCTATGGTAGGTGATATGAACCGTTACCAGCAGTTCGCCATGACAGATGCCCTTTCCAAGGGTAACAGCGGCGGTAATGCAGCCATGAATATGGCAAGCATGCAGATGGGCATGATGATGGGACAGCAGATGATCAATAATATGGCTGCACAGCAGAATCAGACAGCCAATGCCAATACAGCTGCTCCTGCAGGTGGTCAGCCTCAGGCAGGTACCGTTCCCAAGTTCTGCCTAACTGTGGCACTCCTACAAATGGCGGCAGTTCTGTATTGAATGTGGTCAGAAATTAGTATAATTTAAACCTAAAAAAATGTGCACCTGATTTAATTACCAGGTGCACATTTTTTATATAATCGCTTTATTTCTCCATTTGCCGCTCGCATACCGATGCATACTTACAAGGCTGACCAGTGTCCATGTCAATCCTGTCGTAAGGAACACGCCCCACATACCAATTGCCGGTATCATCGTAAGCGGCGGCAGAAGCCTACCCGGCCGGTTATCTCCATAAATCCATTAATCATGGAATACGCAGCATCCCCGCACCATTTAAGATTCCCTCGATACATAAATCATTTCCCAGAAATGCGTAGAATGGGCTTGTAATTGCAAATCCTTTTGCCCCTATCGCTATAACATCTGCATCCTGTACGAAGATTCCCATAATCTGTTTGCCAAAGAACTGTCCGGGAATCAGCATAAGTATACTGAACGCAATGACGCATATGACACCTACACGGTGTCCCTGCTTTACTCTGTCTACTTTACCGGCACCGATATTCTGTCCTGTAAAAGTCGTAAGTGCTGCTCCAAGAGAGTTATATGGCTGCTGGACCAGCTGTTCGATTCGGCTAAGTGCCGTATTGGCAGCAACAACATCTTCTCCAAATCCATTGACTACTCTTTGCAGGAAGATACAGGAAAAGGCAATCAGGGAATTCTGCAGGGCAATAGGAAATCCCAACCGGAAACACTTCTCCATAATATCCGGCTTCACTCTTCTGCATTCCTTGTTTACCCTCAGAATAGGGATCTTACAAAACGCATAGATAAAAGCACCAATCGCCGCTACCAGCTGGGCAATGACTGTAGCCAGTGCCACGCCAAATACAGACCATTGGCAGACAATTACAAATACCAGATCCAGTGCAATATTAATGATACAGGACACCACCATGAAATACAGCGGTGTTCTTGAATCACCCAAGGCTCTCAATACCGCAGCCACTCCATTATAGGCTGCTATGGCAAGAATGCCTGCACAGGAGACTCTCATATACAGCACCGCATCATCCAGAATGGATTCCGGTGTATTAAGCAGCATAAGAACAGCTCTTGCAGACACAATTCCCACGATACTCATAATGGCAGATACCAGCGTCAGAAGATACATACCATTGGCAAAGCTTCTTCCTACCATATCTGATTTATCTGCTCCGAAATATTGTGACAGTACCACACCAACGCCCGCAGATACACCAAAGCTCATGGAGAAAAACAGGAAATTCAGGGAACCTGTCGCACCTACCGCTGCCAGTGCATTTGCGCCTACAAAACGGCCTACCACAATAGAATCGACCATATTATAAAACTGTTGGAACAGATTGCCGATCAGCATCGGGATTGTAAAAGATAAAAGAAGTTTTGCCGGACTTCCTTCTGTCATTCCATATACAGATTTCTTCTCCATAGAACCTCATCCTCCTGTACACATTTTGAGTATTTACATGATAGCAACAACATTTTATGAATGCAATATATCCTGTCCAGATAGAGCGAAAGCAGCCATATTTATGTTGAAATATACAATTTTATGCACACCTGACTCTATACATAAACATCCACGTCAACACAGTATCTTCCCTTTTTGGTCTCATAAGCAATCCCCTGAAAAATAAATTTGCCATATCCACGCACGGATATTTTATCTCCTGCTTTCAATGTACCACTGTTGTTCTCATTGAGTCTGCCGTTTACAAATATCTTCTTGCCCCGGAACAGCTCTACACTCTGGCTTCTCGACATATTATAGAGCTTGGCTATGATTCCGTCTGCTCTCTCTGAACTGACTACAAGGCTTCGTCTCTCCAGCTTGGTAATGACACTCTCCGGTATCTGGGCAGCATACTGGCATTTGACATGTGTATGCCTGATCTGGCTCAGATTCTCGATTATGTACGGTGCCATCTTATCTGTGCAGAACAGATAGGCATGCTTGCCGATCATAACGATATCTCCCAGTGTACTTCTCTCAATACCCAGATTCATCAACGCGCCCAGGTAATCCCTATGTGAAAGCTCTTCACCGAACTTCTCAAGCAAAGGAGCTATCTCTACGCAGGCAATGGGAAAAGGCTCATCCCATCCACACAGCTCTTCACTTCCGAAACGGAGCATGATGCGCTCGCAGTCTGCCGTACCTCCATACATGGTAACAGGAACGTAGGACAATTCCCGCTCTATTCTATGGTAAACATCCTGCTCTGCCAAAGACAAAAATCCTGTAAACAGATACTGGCTGTTGGTATAGGATTTGTGGGCAAGCTCTTCCAGTCTCTTTTGAAATAATACGCTTTCTTCATCCATAGCTTAACATCCTTCCTCTATCATTTCTTCCAGATAATCTCTGTCCCACAGCAATATCTTGAGCTTCTGTGCTGCATCTACTGCGGGCTGGGTAAAATACTGATTCGTCAGGACACAGCCCACCATGCGGTCATAGAAATCCCTGCCGGCATACGCTTCCTGAACAGCCTTTACTCCTACAGGTCCATTATACCGCTTACATTGAATGGCATAGGTCACGCCCTCTTTCTCCGCAAGAATATCAATTCCATAATCTCCACTGCTCTTTGTGACCTCAACCTCTATAAATCCTCTGTTGCGCAAAAGTTCTGCGCAGTAATATTCAAAGTCAAGTCCTTCCATCTCATCCAGCTCATCATCTGCGTAACGTTTCCTGAAACGCCTGCACAATACTACCCCTGCGGCAGCTGCCAGTACCAGCACAGCCAATATACCAATGATCCAGATCCATTTATCCTGTTCCATATCTGCAAGAATTACAGACATCATACCCCATTCATTATTTTCAAACATAATTTCTCTCCATTATCGAACATACTTTCTATATGCTACCACATTTATTTCCTGTATGCAAGATGCACTTTGCTGATTTTGCCATATTTTCAAATGTGTCTGTATATTTTTTGCATGTTATTATACAAATATTAATATTTATTATATTTTGTCTTTACAAAGAAAGATACAGATAGTATACTGTGCAACTATAAGGGAATACCTTATTGGTAACTATAGGCGCCACATATGTGGCTTACAATTTTGCAGAGTAGAACATTATGCGTTAAGTGCCGTATGAACAGGGAGTTGTCATATGGACGAAAAGCATCCGAAAGGTTTCGCTTGCGGTATAAGGTTCGCATCCCGCTGCTACATACTGGATTGACGAACGTTTATCTTCCTTATGTAGTTTACAGGACAACTGCATACAGGAGGTTTTTTTATGCAAAAAATCAGAAAACTCTATGCAGATTCCATTATGGAACTGAAAGTAACCAAAAACATGGTTATCTGTGCTTTTATGGCTGCACTGGCAGTCGTACTCAGCTATACCACATCTATTGAAGTCGGTCCCTATATCCGGATCGGTTTCTCCGGTCTGCCAAACCGTATCGTAGAATTCCTATTTGGACCTATTACCGGCTGTATCTTCGGTGGAGCGCTGGACGTATTGAAACATCATCACAGCCTACCGGTCCATTCTTCTTTGGCTTTACCTTTGATGCCATGCTCTCCGGCATTATATATGTTCCATTCTTTATAAAGAAGCCCATCAGCATCTGGCGGGTTCTTGTCGCAGAATTCATTGTAAAGCTCGTAATCAACTGCGGTCTGAATACTCTGTGGATCTCTATGCTTTATGGAAATGGCTTTATGGTTCTTCTGCCTGCCAGAATTATCAAGAATGCAATTATGCTGCCTATTGACACTGCCATTGTCTATTTCTCATTCCGTTTTGTATCCAGATTCAAAGCCCATTTACATATCTAAATGGTTATGGTAAAGTGCGAAAAAAAGTCAAAAGAAGAACACACCTTTTGACTTTTCCGCACTTTTTTTCTATGTTATACTATAAATGCATAAGCGGATTTTCGCTTATTTCAGGGGGAGTATCACGAAGGAGAAACTTTTGTTTATTTTCTACCGGAGGGATACGTAATTATGCAATACAATTACAATCATATTTTTCTTGAGAACAGACAGATATCCAATACTTCCGCAATCCGTTGGTCCTGTTTTACCGCAATGGTCATCGGCAGCGCCTGGATATTTACTCTGTTTCACATCATATCTGTCCAGGCGCTGGCTCTTCAGATCATAGCGCCTGTCAGTATTTTTATCTTACTTCTGCCTGCCGTTGTTAATCATCTGATGCATCTGTCAGATATTCTTCTTGTGGGCTCAAAAGGCATTAATCTGCTGACCGGACTGATACTTGGATGTAACCTGACAGCTGTTTTTTTGTTGTCTTCCACACTGTCACACTATGCATCTATTATCTGGCTGCTTCCGACACTGATCGCCTGCCAGTATTATTCCAAACGCATTACCTCCCATATTTTCTTGGGTGGATTTGTAGGAATGATTCTGTCTTTCTATGTCTCGATATATCTTGGCTCCAAAGACATGAATCTCTCTGCCCTGTCTATTGTGTCAGGAGATTTTACTGCTGCTTCCATCGGCAAGGCTCTAGTGTATCTGATATCTGAGCTTCTGATTTACTGTGCCGCCTATCCTCTGTTCATGAATATCACCAAGCGAACAGAATTATTAATGAAGAAACAAAAATTATCCATGCTGGCTTATCAGGCAAAACAGACACTTGACCATCTGGAAGAGCTTCCTGATACATATATTACAGACTGTCGCATTAAAATGCGCTATCTTGCCAAAAATGGCGTTGATGTAGACACGGCATTACAGAATATGGATGGCAATGTAGATAAATACAATGATTTCCTTTTGACCTTTGTCGGGGAAAGCCACCGCAAGGAAGACGAATTATTCACTCTAATGGATTCTGATACCTTGCTGCAATACGGTGCCAAAGTTCATGCGCTGCGTGTTAAATCCAATGCACTGGGACTTCGTAATCTCACAGACACTGCCTTTTTCCATGAGATAGAAGCCTATGCGGGCAATCTTGAAGTCATACAGAACAACTGGGAGAAGCTATCCTTTGAATGGGATGAAGCCTGTGATGTGTTTACAGATTATATCCAGTCTCTTGGTCTAAAAGACCATGCTACAGATGGACAGGGCAATCAGATCACCTTTAAAAAATGGGGAGAACAGCTCCACGAAGCATTCGATGCACTGGAGACCTATGATCCCGATAAGGCAAGATCCATCTTAAATGAACTGCTGCAATATCAGATAGATGCTGATATTACACAGAATCTGCAAAATATCGTTGCCAATATTGATGAAGTACTGAAAGCATAGAATGCTATCATATAACAAACGCCGGGTTCACATATGATATGGAATCCGGCGTTTTGTATGTTAAATCAGATTAAAATTCTTTAAAATAAACAGCCATAATGTAATAAAAATTGAACTTAAAAAGGTAGTAGAAACGACACAGCTGGACGACAATACGCCCTCATGCCCCATATTCTTGGACATGATATAGCAGCTTACTGTAGTCGGCGCTCCCAGCATAATCAGAATTGCTACCATTTTCTCATTTCGAAATCCCAACGCCGCTGCCGCAGGCAGGAAAATTGCCGGCATCACAAACAGTTTAATCAAAGAACTGATAATAGTCGGCGATCTCTGCAAGTGCCTTACGTCCTTCAAAACTGCCCAGACCAATCAGTGCCAGAGGTGTGCCAGAACTGAGAAATTATGTAATGTCTTATCAATGATAAAAGGAATCGGTATCCTTGCCACAGATATGATCATACCAATTAAAATTCCCAGAATAATCGGATTGGTCGCAATTCCTTTTAAGGATTTCTTTAACCCTGCTTTGTCCAGCCCTGTACTTCCCGGCGCAGTAAACGACAGTATCATGACTGCAGCAACATTATACAAAGGTACAGTCGCCAGAATCATCAGCGGTGCAATTGCACTTGAACCGTAAATATTCACCATAAAGGCTACTCCAAGAACTGCTGCGCTGCCTCTGTAGGATGCCTGAATAAATTCACCCAGAATAGATTTCTTCTTAATAAAGAGCACTGCAAACACAGTAATCAACAATATGCAGACCAGTGTCACTCCAAAACAGAAAACCACAAATGTCGTATCCCATACTGCATAGAAATCCGCCTCTGCAATATCTGTAATCAATAGGATCGGCAATGTAATTTTATAGTTAAATGAGTTAAGTGTTTTCACAAAACCATCATCTACAATTTTCATCTGCCTGAATACATATCCTGCTACCATTACCAGGAAGATAGGTATTGTAGCATTCAAACTGAATATTAAATTCTCCATAACATTCCTCCCATCGCATTCTTTATTAGCATACTCCTTTTTATCATCCTCCGCAATCCTAGCAGTCACAAAAAAAGAGTCTCCTCAAAGAAGACCCTTTCTGTACTGCATTCACATTCATACTACACTTCATCAGCTGCCGCCGGTGCTGCTACTACAACAGTTGCTGCAACAGTAATTACGACAGCCAGAATTATAATAAGCATACCGCCCAGCAGAAGCATTACACCGCTTCCATCATCCTGTGCAGTATCTTCCGTATCTGCTGCCTGTGCTTCAGTGACCTGACTGGTCTGTGCTGCCTTTACACTCATTGCCCCACCAGCACCTGCCATAATGCAGCACGCTGCTGCAAATACCATGAATAGCCGAACCATTCTACTTACTAATTTCTGCATTTTGTACCCTCCATTACACTAAAATAGCATCTACAACTGGATCTGTTGTCCACCCTTTACTTCTACGAACTTCTCATCATCCACACATAACCACAGGCTCTGTGCACATGGATTGTATACAAAAGAACCATCTGCCGCATACTGTGCTGCTTTTACCACATCCATATAATCTACAATCTGTATATTGGTAGCATACCATATATCATCCTTACCGCCAACCAGCTTACAGAAATCTTCCATAACTTCCCAGTTATTATTATTGGTGAACTCATAGCTGTGCCCCCAGACATACATCATATACAGATACTGTTTCTTATGCAGGTCTACGAATTGCTGACCAAGCTCCAACAGGTTATGATTATGATGACAGGTAGCTTTCCACTGCAGGAAATCCTCTGGCATGGCAAATCCATCCGTATTGCCTACCACTCTGCCATAGCGAATCCCTAATGCCGGTAGCATGGCGCGGATTTCAGGAGATTCTGAGCCATTAGGATATGCCAGTCCGCGAACCGGATAGCCCATAATAGATTCCAGTTTCTTCCTGTCTTCAATTACTTCCTGTGCAACAAGTTCCAATGGACATCTGCCAATTGTCGGATGTGATACTGTATGGCAGGCAACCTCATGTCCTTTATACAGTTCCCTGTACTCAGCCTGCGGGATTCTTACCGGATCCCCTTCCAGACCACTGTTTACATTAAAAGTTCCCTTAATCCCATATTGGTTAAAAAGTGCAACCAGTCTTCTGTCCTCATGTTTGCCATCATCATAGCTCATGGTAAGAACCTTGTGCTTTACCTAAGGCCTGGGAGTATATATCTTTGTATTTGTTCTTCATCTGTGCTTACCCTTTCCGCGCGTCCTTCTCAAAACGCGCCACCAGTTTACGTGCTGTATCTTCATCTGACTTCTCCAAAGTCTCAATGAAATCTTTTAAAGGAGCCATTGTCTGTTCATCTGCCATAATCATGGAATGTTTCAGATTCTCAATATAATCAGGAATCTCCTCGCTGAATCCAAGTGACAGACTTCCGTGTGGAAGCATGGCAATCTGTAACGTGTAATACTCGAGTCGTCCAGGAGTTGCTTGGGTCGTTCCACAATTCCTGACTTCTTCAGGAAATGAAGTCCAGCCTCAGTTCTGTCCAGAATGTCATCCACTGTAATTCCAAAGAAATCCATATCATCCACAGTTGCAATACATGTAACTTTCAGATCACTCTGTCTGGTATATTCCATACTTCCAGCCCCCTCTCCTGACATACATTGTAACTATTCAGACCAATACGCAAAATCGCTGTTTTCATTATACAACTTTCCAGATAAAAAAACATAAATTTGATAAAAAAAGAGACTGTAACCCGGAAATTTTCTCCTTCGTTACAGCCTCCATGCCTTTTCACTTTATAAATCTATTCTCGTCCTCCACCAAATCCGTGTGGAACATCAGCAGAAATTCTGCTCCGTTTTTTAAAGTTAATTTCATGACAACGCCTTTGCCGTCAACTGAAATCTTGGAATTCACAGTCTTCACTGTATCCAGATTCAATTGTACTGTAGTGAACATATCATCACTTACAAGGCACATGACTCTGCCAATGACTTTTACCTCTGAACATATTACGGATATTGACATATTCAGTCCTGTTCCGTCTGTTACGTCTTCTATGGTAGACAACGCGATTGGTATATTTTTTACATCAGCTAATATCGCAATCAGACTGTCGGCATCGTTCACGATTAACAGACGATTTCGCATAACTTCCAGATAATTTGTCCAGTTTTGCATACCATCCATACTCAATTTAATGGCCTCCTTTGAGTTACTCCCCCTTAAAATGAGTGTTTCCTGTTCTTACATTATATACCGCTCCAGAATATTGTGTCAACTCTATAAGTGTGTTCTTTATTTTCAGCAATGTTCAGTTTTTATGCGTATTTTTCATACATTATATATTGTATCTCTAATTGTGTATCTGCCATTCATCGGGAAAAGGCAACATATATTCCAGCTTCTTTCCTGATACCGGATGACTTAAACTTAACCGGCTGGCAAGCAGTGCTGTATGGCGTATTCCAAGTGCCTGTGACAGCTTCTCAGATTCCTCATTCCCGTACTTATTATCTCCAAGCAGAGGCATTCCCGCATGAGACATCTGTACTCGGATCTGGTGATGTCTGCCTGTGAACAGTTCAATCTCTGCCAAAGCATAGTTATTCTCACCCTGACTGTATTGTCCACACAGCTTCCATTCCAGCTGCGCCTTCTTACCCTCTGCATTATCCCGGCTGACTACCCTCGATAAATTGGTTCTGCCATCTTTACACAGATAATCTGTCAAATGACCTTCCTTTCTATCCAGTGCAGGCTGCAAAGGCACTAATGCATGATAATATTTCTTCAATCTGCCATTTTGCAGATCCGCAGACAGCTTCTTAGCAGCATTTTGTGTTTTGGCAAATACCAGCAGTCCTTCCACAGGCTGATCCAGTCTGTGGACTACTGCTAAATAAGTATTCTCTCCCTTTTGTTTCAAATAATTCTTCAATTCACTTACAACATCTGCCTGTCCAAGCTTTGCTGTCTGTGTTGCGATTCCTGCAGGCTTATGGATAACTAGAATCTCTTTATCTTCATATATAATTATTGATTTCATCATTACAATTTGAACCTGTATCCTACGCCCCAGATTGTCTCGATATATTGTGGCTTAGAAGTATCTGTCTCGATTTTCTCCCTGATTTTCTTAATGTGTACAGTAACTGTCGCAATATCTCCAATAGAATCCATATCCCAGATTTCACGGAACAGCTCTTCCTTGGTAAATACATGGTTGGGATTCTCTGCCAGGAAAGTAAGAAGGTCAAATTCCTTGGTAGTGAATGTCTTCTCCACGCCATTTACGAATACTCTTCTGGCTGTTTTATCAATTCTGATACCTCTGATCTCTACAATGTCATTTTCCTTCGTATGTGTGCCTACCAGACGATTGTAACGTGCCATATGTGCTTTTACACGGGCTACCAGTTCACTTGGGCTGAAAGGCTTGGTCAGGTAATCATCTGCTCCCAGTCCAAGACCTCTGATCTTGTCAATATCATCCTTCTTGGCAGATACCATAAGAATAGGAACATCCTTCTCTTCACGGATTCTCTTGCAGATCTCAAATCCATCAATGCCAGGCAGCATCAGATCCAGGATAATCAGGTCAAAATCTTCTGCCAGTGCAGTTGCAAGACCTGTATCACCGCTGTTTTCAATCTTTACTTCAAAGTCATTTAATTCCAGATAATCTTTCTCAAGATCTGCAATTGCCTCTTCATCTTCTACGATCAATATCTTACTCATATTCTTTCATCCTTTCCAATCTATACGATCACTTCATCATTATTTTCTTTCTTATCTGTATATTTACGGATTACAAAATGCATACAGGTTCCTTCGCCTTCTTTGCTGGTAGCCCATACATAACCACCATGATCCTCTATGATCTTCTTTACAATGCTAAGACCGATACCACTGCCGCCCTGCAATGAATTTCTGGAAGAATCTGTTCTGTAGAAACGCTCAAAGATATTACCAATGTCTTTTGCCGCGATTCCTTTTCCATTATCCTCTATCTCTATCCGTACGGATTCACCTTCATCCAGAATTCTGATATCAATAATACCCTTATCATGTCCCATATACTTCACACTGTTGCTGATAATATTATTGATGACCTTCTTGAGCTGTTCAGGATCTGCCACAATGCAGGTATCTGCCGGTGCCAGGTTGGTATAATTCAGCTGGATATCCTTCTGTTCCAGATCAAGCCCGACTTCCTCCACGCAATCCTGGAAATAATCTGCTATGTTCAATACGTGGAAATGATATGGTATCTTATTGGAGTCGATACCTGAATAAGTAGTCAGCTCATTGATAAGCCTGTCCATATCATTTGCCTTGTTATATATGGTCTTGATATACTTATCCATTTTCTCCGGTGTATCTGCAACACCATCCATAATTCCTTCTACATAGCCTTTTATAGAAGTAATTGGCGTCTTCAGATCATGGGAAATGTTGCTTACAAGCTCCTTGCTCTTCTTCTCATTCTGCATCTTCTCTTCTGCATTTTCTTTAAGCTGCAGCCTCATCTGTTCATAATTGTCATGGAGGTGTCCTATTTCACCCTCCTGCTTGTCAGGAAGTCTGTAATCAAAATCCCCCTCTGCAATCTTACGCATGGCAATACTTAACTCTTTGATTGGCTTATAGATATCCTGATTTACCCAGGCTGTGATCAATGCACTGGTCAGAATCAGAATCACCGCCATGGCAAGTACCAGATAACCCATGAACCGCTTGCTGATCATGGCTCCAATCATTACGTCTTCCTTAGTCAGCTCATGAATAACATTCACATTTTCGTGATATCCTATTCCCAGAAATGCTGCGGCAAAGAACAGCAGGGGAACAAAAATGATAGTCAGAAAAAGCAACGTCATTTTCGTTTTTAATTTCATAAAAAATCATGCCTTTCTGTAATCTGTTGTTATATCTATCATACCACACTATTCCCTGTATAGTGAACGCAGATATTGCTTCTTAATTGTTTTTTTATAAAAAAGTCTTTTCTTTTTGATTATACCTGTTGACAAAACATAATTTACTGAATATAATAATGATAATCATTACTGTTAAAGTTGAAAGGAAGACACATATGATGATGAAATACAGCCGTCAGAGAGCGGCTATCCTGTCTTTTCTCCGCAGTAGAAAAGACCATCCAAGTGCAGAATTTGTCTACATGCATGTGAAAGGGGACTTTCCCAATATCAGCCTCGGTACCGTGTATCGTAATCTTACACAGCTTGCCGACGCCGGTGAGATTGCCAGATTACAGTTTGGCGAGTTGGGAATTGACCGGTTCGATGCAGATACCTCAAACCATGAGCATTTCGTATGCTCTTCCTGCAAGAGTGTCATAGACCTGGATATGGGAGACATCTCCTATATTGACCAGGAAGCCGCTAAGAACTTTGACGGAATGATTCAGGGACATAGTATTTACTTCTGCGGATTGTGCAAAAACTGTCTGCAGAATCAACAAAATCATTAATTTTATTTTTAAGGAGGAAACGAATATGAAATTTGTATGTACAGTATGTGGTTATGTTTATGAAGGTGATGCAGCTCCTGCAGAGTGTCCTGTCTGTCATGTAGGCGCTGATAAGTTCAAGAAAGTAGAAGGAGACCTTACTCTTGCTGCTGAACATGAATATGGTGTATATGAAAACTGTAAAGAACAACGCCGAGATCAGCGAAGAAGACAAAAGTACATCTTCGATCAGTTAAAGGCTAACTTTGAAGGAGTGTTCAGAAGTTGGTATGTATCTGTGCATGGCTCAGTATGCCCATCGTGAAGGCTATCCTGAAATCGGTCTCTACTGGGAGAAGGCAGCTTATGAAGAAGCAGAGCATGCAGCTAAATTCGCTGAAATGTTAGGTGAGGATCTGGAGCCTAATATGAAGGCTACAACAAAGGATAACTTAAAGTGGAGTAGACTGCGAATTCGGCGCTAGGTAAAGTAGACCTTGCAAAATGTGCAAAGAAGAACAATCTGGATGCTATTCACGATACAGTACATGAAATGGCTCGTGACGAGGCTAGACATGGCAAGGCCCTCAAGGACTCTTAGACAGATATTTTGGTTAATTCTTTCCCAATTAAATATATTTCCAAGCAAAACGCCATCACTGGCGTTTTTGTTTTCTATTACTTTCTTCAAAAAGCAGTCGAGATATCGCTCATAAGCCTGGTAATCTCTCCACTGATTTTTCAATATCATTATATATTGATGCTGATTGTCCGGATAACTCCTGCATCTCTTTGCAACAACCGCGAATCCCTTTTCCTGCCTCTCCACTTCTGGCAGCTTCTATCGTTGCATTCAGGGAAAGTATTGTCTGTCTGTTTGCAATTCCTTTTAAATGACCTGTATTGTCATTAATTTCAGCAATCAATTCTCCTGATTTGGATATCTCATCCTTTACCTTATCCAGTCTGCCGGCATTTACATGCTTGAAATATTCCAGATTTACCAGCTGATTTACGATAATTCCCAACAAATTAGCAGATGATCGTATTCTCTTCTCAGTACTGACCGGTACTTTACGAAGTGCCTGTATGTATTTTTCAGGGTCAATTCCAAGTTCTTTGGCAGTATTACGGAATTCCTCTTCATCCGGCTGTTTGGGTAATACCTGCCCACCAATAATGGCTCCCATTTTCTCCCCATTGACTACAATATCTACAGATCACTAAAGCTGGCATGGCAGAAGTATCGCGCCCTTCATTCATTATCACACTTTACGCAACGTCTGTTGCCTTCCTTTGACCCTCTGGTATATTTCATACAAAAGTCTGTAAAATTACTTCCTTCTGTAATATATTCTCCGTTTTTGCCTACAGCGATTGCCGCCAGGCCCGTTGCCTCAGAGAAATTATTTTGTATCTCCTGAAGCTTATTCATATTCATAAAATCTTTCAGCCCATATCGCGCTCACCACATTATTGCTGGCGAGCGACCGTCATACCTATTTTATTTATGATATAACGGTCGCTCTAATGAAATTCGTTATCCAATTTTTACTCTTTTCTGTGACTCATCTATCACTTCAATTATTATGGTATTGTTCAATATGACTACTTGCTTCGTTACCTTAAATGTTAATCTCAACTCTTTTTGATTTCTGTTCCTATTCACATATTTATTTAAGGTCTTTCCCTCGAAGAGTTACTAAGTATTACCACTGTCATATTGATGGAAGCTCTCCGGCGTTCCCAATGGACTTACCTCCTGTTCCCAGACATCGATGTCTGTTATTTTTTCTTTCTTTTTTCTTCTCTGTTTGTAATTGTAGTGTAACACTTTACTCTGAATTTTTCAAGATTTTCTGTATAATTTTCATACATTTTAGCATTACTTACAACTTGTTTCAGTGATATTGTATAGTATTGTCGGATTATTCTTACAATTACAAATTCCCACATATTATGATGCTATGGAACACATCACAATAACATTGAAGTATATAATTCAACTGAGCTGGCACGGTATTTATCAGCATGGCGGTACATCATATATGCTACCACCTGGAGCCAAGATAGTGACTTGTATGTGGTGCAACTTTGTCAAAGTCAACATCACCACAAAGCTTATTCTCCGCATTTCTATGGATTCCTACATCAATGACTACTGCGCCTTCCTTCACATAGGTCTCATCCACGAACTTTGGTTTGCCAATTGCAACCACCAGAATATCTGCCTGTCTGGTAATTTCCTTCATATCCTGTGTTTTGGAGTGGCATATGGTTACTGTACCGTTTTCTCTAAGCAGAAGCATTGCCATAGGTTTGCCTACAATATTGCTTCTTCCCATAACTACGCAGCGCTTACCGGCAATCTCAATTCCTGAGCGTTTTAATAAGGTAATAATTCCAAGCGGGGTACAGGATACATAACCTTTTCCTCCGGTACACAATGCACCTACATTCTGCATATGGAATCCATCTACATCCTTGTCTGGAGAGATTGTCTGGATAATCTTCTCTTCGTTGATCTGCTCAGGCAATGGCAGCTGTACCAGAATGCCATTTACTCCGGCATCGGCATTGAGCTTCTCGATCAGCGCCACCAGTTCTTCCTCAGTTGTCTCTTCCGGCAGTTCATAGGAAAGTGATTCGATGCCGATATATTCACATGCCTTTTTCTTGTTCTGACGCGGAGCCTTGCTGGAAGCCAGATTCATTTCTACCCTGAATGACAGCTAATGCAACCTTTTTGCCCCCTTTTGCCATGGCAGCTGCTTTTTCTTTTAATTCATCCTTGATTTCCTGGGAAATCTTCTTACCATCAATAACCTGATACATATCTATTCTCCTTTGCCATTTGTCCAATCATAATAATTACCATGCCTTTGCGTGTGAAAAATTCTTTTTTCACACTACGTATAACAGAAGCATCATAACTGACAATTATTCACTTTGCTTGGCAGGTAAAGGATGAAGTTATTTATTTCTTTCTACGAATGAGAACTACTGCAACAATTACTGCAATTACAAGAATTGCGGACAGAATGGCAACCGGTGTGGAGATACCGCCTTTTGTCTGCTGTGCATTCTCTACTGTTGTATCTGCCTGCTCATCCTTTGCGGAAGCCTTGCCAAGAGTATCATCACCCTGTACCAGGACCATGGCAGAGATACCTTCTACTGTAACAGAACCTTCGGCTGTTCCAAGAGATTCACAACCTGCTTTCTCACCATTGACACAGATATCCCAGGTTCCAGCAGGTAAGTTTACTGTGACCGCATCAGGATTGCCATTATAAATGACTGCAATATTCTGTGCTGTTTCGCCCTGTTCCTCACCCTTAATGGTATAAGCCACTACATTTGCATCCAGTCCACTCATAAAGGTAAGTGTATTCTGAATATCGGTTGCTGTTGTCATACGCAGCGCACTGTGTGCCTTACGGAACGCAATCAGGCCTTTATAATATTCATAGGTATCAATCACATTGCCCTTATTATCCCATTTGATGCTGTTCGTTGCATCAGGAGAACAGTAGCTGTTCTCATCAAATCCGCTCTCTGACTTCTCATTTGGCTTGGAACGAAGCATTTCTTCACCAGCCTGCATGAAAGGAACACCC
>SCPN01000755.1_pt1 | contig 25089 bp, 38 predicted proteins | sample 6106831 | NCBI WGS metagenome assembly SCPN01 (sample SAMN10720447, study PRJNA508395) | human gut metagenome | isolation source: Participant 1, 0 month
AAAAGAAGGTTGTGGTGGATTCCTATTTGGCTGATGCGTTTGAAGCGCTGACAGTGGAAAGAATCAGGAAAAGCATAATCAGATACTGGAAGCGCTGATTCCAGGAAACAGGTATGATGTTCTTAGTCTGGCACAGGCCAGCATGAGCAATATTGATTCCATGTCTGGCAGATATCACAAAACCAATCCTGAGCAGCATGGATTCCAGGTGGAGGCAGCCGCCAAGGCGTTAAAGGAGTTTATAAAGAGGTTAAAGTATGATATTAGGATGTGTGGCAGATGATTTCACAGGGGCCAGCTGATGCCGCCTCCTTTCTTCAGGCAGGAGGCGCAAATGTGATACTCAGCAACGGATACCACCACGGAGGGAGATGAGAGGATATCTTGGAAGCCCAGGCAGTGGTCATAGCACTGAAAACCAGAACCTGTCCTCCCGGCGAGGCGGTGGACCGGAGCATGGCTGCCTTTTCCTGGCTGAAGGCCCATGGGGCACGTATGCTGTATTTTAAATATTGTTCCACCTTTGATTCCACGGAAAATGGAAACATAGGCCCGGTTCTGGATGCAGCCCTAGAACAGGTTGGACACCTGCGTACACGCTTTTATGCCCTGCTCTGCTGGAAAATGGAAGAAGCGTGAAGGATGGTAAGCTGTATGTCAATGGAGTACTGCTGGAAGATAGTCCGATGAAGGATCACCCTCTGAACCCAATGAGGGATTCCAGGCTAAAGTACCTGATGGAGAGGCAGAGCCGCTACCCCTGCTTTAACCTGGGGGAAGGTGAACTGGAACGGGGGTTCAGGCCTTACGAGAAACCAGGGCATTATTACCTGATCCCGGATTATTATGAAGAGAAGCACGGGAGAATGATTGCTAAACAATACGGGAATCTTCCGCTTTGTCAGGCGGATCCGGTCTGCTCAGGATGATTGCCCGTACATGGGAACCGGATGAGGAGAGGTGTTCTCACACCGTCCCGTTGTGCGGCTCCTGTCATACTGGCTGGAAGCTGTTCTGAGGCTACCAGGACACAAATCAGGTATTATGAGTCAAAGGGCGGTGCTTCTTTGCGTATCCATCCCCTCCGGTTTGTGCAGGGCATCCAGACAATGGAACACATCAGGGCATTCCTGGAAGAAAATAAAGATCAGGCAGCGCTGGTGTACACTTCAGCGCCGCCTGATGAGGTAAATCGTATAAAACAGAGTGGAGGAGTCATATCCGCCACTGGAACATTATAACGAGGAACTATTGGCCGGAACAGCCGCCTATGCCTTGGAATCTGGAAGAGAATCATACAGCAGGAGGAGACGTCAGGCGCCGTTATGCAGAAGCTGGAAATGCACACCTTTCATATCGGACGGTCCATTGCTCCGGGGGTTCCGGTTATATGTATCCTGCGGAACAGGAAGGGATGGAGCTGATTCTTAAGTCCGGCAATTTCGGCCAGGAGGATTTCTTTATCCGGGCTGCAAGGGACATCTGAGCCGCCCTTAATGCGTCAGGCCGCCAATCTGTCAGGCTGCCAATTCGCCAGGCCGCCAATCCGTCAGGCTGCCAATCCGTCAGGCTGCGATTAGTCCGCCATCTCCGCCCCGCAGTTCATCTCTTCTTCCATACCCGCATTCTGCGAAGCTCCCTGGTAACAAATACCAGGCCAGGAGGGCAGCCATTAAATCAGCAACCGGTGCAGAGTACATCACGCCCTCAATGCCGAGGAACATGGGAAGGACCACAATCAGGGGCAGAAGGAAGATAATCTGCCTGGTAAGGGAGATGAAGATACCCTTTGCCGCCTTTCCGATGGACGTAAAGTAATTAGCCGTGATAGGCTGGAGCCCGTTTAAAAATGTGAAGAACAGGAATATGCGGAAGTATTGTTCCGCAAAGTGAAAGTATTCCTCGCTGCCTGAGCCAAAGATGCCGATGATTTGCCTGGGTATCAGCTGGAAGCACAGGAAGGACAGGGTGGAAATCATGGTTGCGATGAGCACAGCTTTCAGATAAGCCTCTCGGACCCGCCTGAATTTCCTGGCGCCGTAGTTAAAGCTGACAATAGGCTGTAATCCCTGGGACAGACCGATGACCAGGGAGAAGAATATCATGTTCACCTTGGTTATGATGCCTGCGCAGGCCAGGGGAATCTCACTTCCATAATGGGATTGAGCACCGTAATAGCGAAGGATGTTGTTCATTACAATCTGTACCACCATCATGGCCATCTGGTTAAAGAAGGGGGCCATACCCAGGGCTGCAATGGCCTTCATATGGGATGGAACAGGCACAAGAGAGCCCAGGGACAGGTGCACTGTCTTAAACCGGGTCAGGTATACAATGACCATGATGCCCGATATGATCTGCCCGATGATGGTAGCCAGTGCGGCCCCCGCCATCCCATGTGGAAGCCGAAGATAAACAACGGGTCCAGTATGGTATTGAGGACGGCGCCCGTGAGAGTACACATCATGGAAAAACGGGGACTGCCGTCTGCGCGGATCAGGTTGGAGCCGCCTGTGGTCAGGATAAGGAATGGAAATCCAAGGGACGTGATGCCGGTATAGGTCAGTGAATAGTCCAGAACATCCGGAGTGGCCCCAAATACAATCATAAGCGGTTTCAGGAAAAGCCTGACCGTGAGACATAGGAGGATTCCAATGGCAGCCAGCATAAATACAGCGTTGCCTGCATAGCGTGTGGCTTCCTCTTTTTCGCCGCTGCCAAGGGACAGATTAAAATTGGCAGCCCCGCCGATGCCGCACATCAGGGAGATGGCAGTACAGGTGATGGTAAGGGGAAAGGCCACGTTGGTGGCAGCATTTCCCAGCATACCCACGCTTCTTCCTATGTAAAACTGGTCTACGATGTTATACAGGGCACTGACCAGCATGGCTATGATGCTGGGAATGGCAAAGCGGGCTAAAAGCTGGTTCACGGGCAGAATACCCAGTGGATTTTCTTGAGTTGATGAAGATTTCTAAGCTACCTCGTCTTTCGTAAATAAAAGAAGACTCCCTGTCAATTTGCGAATGACAGGGAATCACATGTATCATTGGTATAATTATACTACCCGATTCCTCCAAATACAATTCCCAAAACAAAGACCGCAGCCGTTAAACCGCAGAACAGATAGGATGTCATGAAAGAAAACCAGCGTCCTATGGGACGCAGACGGCCTTTTCCACTTCTTTTAGCATAGTCCGATCCAAATACCCAGAAAAACATGATACCGGCCAAACCTGCTCCAAGAGGGCAGATATAGATGGATACAAATCCATCCACCCGGATACAATGCCCTGGATGCAGTCCGATGGCCAGGGCGGCAGCCGTTATTACGGAGACAGATGTCCTGCGGCTGAGCTTAAACTGCTGCTGTAAAGCGGCAATGGGGCCTCGAACAGATTAATCAGGGAGGAGATCCCGGCAAACAGTACGGCTGTGAAGAACACGATAACCAGGACACGGCTTCCGGGCATGGATTTAAAAAGGTTGGGAAGGTAAATGAAAATCAGTCCGGGTCCGCCTTCATCCAGCCCGGAACCCGCAGTTGCCATGGCCGGGATGATGACAAGAGCAGCAAGCAGGGCTGCCAGGGTGTCAAAAAGGGCTACCTTCCATGCCATTGGTCACATCTCCCGGTCATCCAGATAGGAGCCGTAGATTAAGGTGCCGTTTCCTGCCAGTGACAGTGAGAAGCCTGTCCCAGGGCGAATACCCATGTCATGGGATCTGCCAGGCCTTTAAAGGTCAATCCGGAAGATATAGCGGTATCCATCCGCGGCAGAGGGCTGGAACGCCATGTAGACAGCCAGTCCCAGGAACAAGAGGAAGAATAGGGGCATGATTATTTTGTTGATTTTTTCAATACCGCCGGATATGCCCAGTACCATGATGATAAAGGTGATAACCAGTCCAACAGTCTGCCATAAATTATTTCCGAAGGATCCGGCCATGGAACTAAAAGCAAGGGCAAAGCCGTCCACATCGCCGGGAGCCAGTGTAGTGCCGGTCAGGAACCCGCGCTGTAGCGAGGATCCAGCCCACGATAACAGAGTATCGATAGCCAGGGCCAGGGAGCCCAGAACCGGGATATATCCGATGGCTTCTCCCAGACGCCGTCCTTTTCCCCTGCTGGCCATGGCCTGGCCAAAGGCGCCTATAGGTCCGGAGCGGGCGGCGCGGCCGAATGCCATTTCCCCGATAACGCCGGAAAGGCCTATCATAATGACAAAGAGGAAATAGGGAAGCAGAAAGGTTCCGCCGCCGTATTTGGAGACTCTGGCGGGAAACATCCATATATTGCCCATTCCAACGGCGGAACCGATGCAGGACAGGATAAATCCCCAATTTGTTTTCCAGGAATCCCTTTGAGTGTCAGTTGAGTTAATCACGTAAAACCTCCAAAGTTGGTGTATGTAGTCCGCTGCTCCGCATACAGTTCAGCATGCGAGGCAGCGTCGTGTTTTATCTTTTATTTCTGGTTCTGTACAAACTGCTTATCAAACTCAGGTTGAAGTAGTAAAATTCTTTTCATCCAGCTTGGACTTTATCTTTTCCAGCGCCTCCCCGAAACGCTGGAAATGCACGACTTCCCTGGCCCGGAGGAATTTAAGGGGTTCTCTTACCTCCGGGTTTTCAATGATGCGGATCAGTTGTCATACGTGGTCCTGGCCTTCTGTTCTGCAGCCAGGTCTTCATGAAGGTCTGTGATGGCATCGCCTTTGGACTGGAATTCGCAGGCATTAAAGGGAACACCTGCAGCAGCCGTAGGCCAAAGAGCCGTGGTGTGGTCGATATAATAGGCGTCAAAGCCTGATAGATTGGCGCCGATCAATTCTCAGAGATGGGCAAGCTCTTCTGTACCAATATCTGTAAGAAGGCCGCCCACTTCCTTGCAGGGCATGGTGTAGCGCTGGGAAAGATAACGCATGGAAGCAGCTAATTCGCCGTCAGGACCGCCAAACTGGCTGATAATCAGGGACGCTGTCTTGGGACAGGTCTGGGTAATTTTTACGGGAAATTGTAACCGTTTTTCATAAAGTCCACATGGTCAGACACTCCTTATTTTAATGTTCCGGGCAGTCCCATGGCAGAGGTCCGTCTGACCAGGTAAAATGCTTCTGGCCGGGATACTTGTATGGTTCCGGACTTGTTATTGGTTTCAGGGCAGACACAGTTCAGGGTAAGGGTTCATATTCCTTGGCAAAGGAATCCAGAAGCTTTTTCTCTGGGCCATGGCCTGGCTGAACGCGTCTAATGCCTGGCCGTCTGTTGGGATGGGTATCCAGATAAAGGTTTAAGTCATTGACAACAAAACTGATTTCATTAATCTGCTGAAGCAGCTGGCAGTCGGCATTTTTTCACCTCCTACTATAAAAACGGCAGATCCAGGCGGAAAAATAGTTCCCTGTTTCAGGGCTTTGGATGGCTCATAAGGTGTTTCCCAGGGCTGCATGGGAACAGTGGCAATGGCCAGCTGTACTCCCTGGTCCGGGGCGGGAAGCTCTTTGCTGCACCCGCATTGTGATGCAGGAACTTTGGCGTCGCAATTGCATAAATTCATATGATTCACTCCTTTCTGTTGATTGGCCTTGTACAGGCTTCATGATTAGTATGAGCCTGATGCGTTTTTTATTTAAAACTGTCAGTATATCCAGAAATCGTCGGAGTGTTTTTAAATGGGATTTTTGCTGAATCCGTATTTCTAAAGTTGAACGTGCAGTATGTTTTTCCGGTTGTATCGGCAGCAGAAAGATAGAGTGAATCCTGATTTAGAATTGATTGAGAACAAGCGCAGAAGCAAGAATTTCTAATACTGGCAGTAAATGAATGTTTGATTGTCCCTGCCTTTCAATATAAAATTTTAAAAAATTAGGCTTTGTTAAAGTAGTTCGGTGCCCGGACTTGCGTCCTGAGCACCGATGTATCTGCAGTCTGACATGATACAGGTATCATGTCTCATGTTTCCCGCCTGCTGTATGGGGCGCTGTATTCCCCTTACCGCTCGGCAGTCTGCTGTTCCCCGCGTATCCGGCACACCGCACGGCCCTCCTGGGCATCCAGGGTCAGTGTGGCACCGGACCGGCTTACATCATGGATCTTTACAATGTCAGCCAGTTCACTGGTTCGCCGGGCAGAATATCCTTCAGCACCTCAGGATATCTGGTGAGGAGTTCAGGGCGGTACAGCCTGGTCTTGCTGTTATCATTGATGGCGCCGTAATACACATCTCCACCATGTCCTGGAACATGTGGCTGCCGTAGAAAGATCCGGGTGGTAGCCTTCCGTAAGCCACCTCGCAGATGGCGCTGAACTGGCTGATTTCCGCATAGACCACGGGTACGCCTAATTCAGGGGACGAGGTTCCGATGCGGCCGGGCACCAGCAGCATCAGCTTCTTATCCGTGTCCTCGAAATGCTGGTTGATACGGCTGATTAAACGGGCTACGTCCGGCTTCTTGGCATATTCGTATTCATAGTATTTCTGGGGATCCACCCACACAATGTAGTCGATGGGTTCCTCCTTGGACCGGCGCATGGACGTTCTGCGGACATCAAAGAGAAATTCGTGGTCCACGCCGTCCGGTATATGTACCTGCTCGGATTTGGCGGTCTGAAGGGGACGGCATTGCAGCAGGTTCAGCCTCCATATGCCTTCCTCCGGACTGGTGACGGCAAACTCCACATCCACCGGGCGTTCATATTCTTTCTCCAGCATCTTCATGAGGGTGCGCATCATCCGTATGAACTCCAGATTGTCCACCATGCCCTGGCAGTCCCCAAAATAGATGGTTCTGTATATTGGCGCTCGGCCAGCATGTCCTCGGCATCCGTATCCCTGCTCAGCACCATTTTCTTCTGCCATTTGGGAAAAAGGTCCAGTATTTTTTCCAGGGACTTGGTACAGAGCGACTTGGTTCCAAAATCCAGGACATCCACCTTGCGCTGGGAAAATTTGTGGCGTTCAGCCAGGGTGGTCCTTAAGTTGGCCTGCGCCCTGTCAAGGCCGATAAGACGGGGTAATCGCCGGGCGTCCTCTCCACAGCCCTGGTCCCCAGCCCCATGACCATGCGCAGCATTCCTGGGCTTAGGTGCTCCATCCATTTATAAGGGTTATAGGAACAGCCCATACCGGCAGCCACCGGCATATAGAGGTCGCCGTACTGCTGCCCGGCCACCTGCTGAATCCAGCAGGGCCATCTGTTCATCCACATCCAGCAGGTGGCGTTTCCTGCGGTATTCAATGGCCTGTTCGTTCATGGTGCTGGCGTATACGCGGCGGATGGCTTCCTCCAGTTCCTCCATCCGTTCCTGTGCCTGGTTCATACAGAAGATGGATTCGTATTTGCCGGAGAATGCATTGCCGTATCCGTCCTCCATGATGCTACTGGAACGGACAATGATTGGGGTGGTCCCGTAGTGGTCCAGCATATCGCTCAGCTCTTCACGTATATCTTCGGGCAGGGAACCGCCCCGCAGCCGTTTGGTCAGTTCCTCGGTCTCCTTAAAATGTTCCTTTTCCAGACGGTGTCTGGCCTTTAACTCCGCACAGCGGTTATATACCAGATACCGGTAGAAAACATCCAGTGCCGATGAAAAAGGAGTTATGGGGTTCCACATGCCCTGCGTACTCCGGCATGTTGAGTTCAATCAGCTTCCTCCAGCAGCAGCCGCAGACGGCCTCCCGCACCGCCGATTTTGCGCATCCAGACCCTGCGGAAATCCTCCTCTGTGAAATGCTTCGTATCAGCTGTTCCATGTGCTCTCGTCGTGGTCATGAGCCGGTTGCAGATACATTTTTTTTCTTCCCTTGTCAGGTTTTCCTTTTTAAGGATTTCTGGCCATCCAACCATTTTTCCTTCTGTATTTTTATTTGCTGAAAAAATGACACTTATAACACTTATAAGCATATGATTATACATACTTCTCCGAGTTTTTCTCAATGCCCGGAATTGCCATTTTGATAAATTCAATCATGCTCCGGGTCAGGTATTTATTTTTTTATATACAGGTAAACATCTCTACTGCCTCGGGGTCGTCAATCTTATAATATATGATATCCGGGTTTTCCGGAAGGCACTTGACCACGGTAGTCGCGACAAATGAGGCGCCCATGCCGTACTCTGTCAGGTGATAGGTGGTTAAGAGCTGGTTCAGCTTTAAGGTATAGTTTAACTGGATTCCTGCCCCGCTAAGTATGGCGTCACACGTTCCCTGGTATCATTGTGGGACCGCAGCATGACAAAGGGCTCATCCTTGAACTTCTTTGATACGGCCGGAAAGGTATCGTTCTGGTGAAGGCAGCGCTTTATGTCGGAAGCCTTAAGCTGGTATTTTACCGCTCTCCGGTTGCTGTCAAAGGAGGAGGGAACAGCCAGCAGCAGGCGTTCCTCCATGAAGCGCTCCTTTTCGTAGATGCCCGCGTCCAGCAGATAATTGTCAATGATAATGTCCAGTTCCCCGGCAAAGAGCTTTGCTCCAGCGGGGTGTGTCCCTCAAACAGGTTCAGCTTCACGTGGGGGTAGGCCCTGCGGAACTTATCAATGATGGGTGGAAAAATGAAGGATGAAAAGAGATAGGTCCCGCCCACGGACAGACGGCCTGTTTTCATCTCCTGGAGTTGCCCACATAGTAGGCGAACTCATTTCCAGGTCCATGATTTTCTCGGCGGTCTTGATGTATTTCTTGCCGCATTCCGTCAGCTGGATGGGGCTGGTGCTCCGGTCAAAGAGGGGCATGCCTATCTTTGTCTCAATCTTCTTAATCATGGAACTGAGGGCCGGCTGGGATATGTAAAGGTTCTCAGCAGCCTTGGAAAAGCTCTGTTCCTTATAGACTTCGTATACGTAATTCATCCCGCTGAACATAGCTGCACCTCCTATAAGTTTTGATTATATGTTTTATTCAAATATAAATATTTGTTTTTATTCTAGGATATTTTTATAATAAAGGCAAGAACAAATATATCTGACTAATGTTTGATGCGGAGGCCATGAATGAGACATGTAACGGAATATTCCAAACAGGAACTGAATGATATGTTAAAAGAGCTTACCATACAGTTCCAGGAAGCCAAGAAATTGAATTTGAAACTGAATATGGCCAGGGGAAAACCCGCAGCAGCCCAGTTGGATATGAACATGGGCCTGTTGGAGTTTCCAGAGGGCTGTACGCTGGAGGACGGTACAGATGCAAGGAATTACGGCGTTTTAGAAGGGATTCCTGAATGCAGGCGTCTGTTGGGCCAGCTTTTGGGCCTGAAGCCGGACCAGATTATAATAGGGGTAATTCCAGCCTGAATCTGATGTTTGACACCATGGCGTTCCACTGTCTTTTCGGAACACAGGGAGAAAAGCCATGGAGCTTCTATGCATATGAGGGCAGTCCTGTGAAATTCCTTTGTCCGGTCCCGGGGTACGACAGGCATTTCCAGATTTGCGAGGAGCTGGGAATCCAGATGATTCCGGTCCCGCTTATGGAGGACGGACCTGACATGGAGATGGTGGAAGCCATGGTAAGGGAGGATGCTTCCATCAAGGGTATATGGTGCGTTCCCCATTCAAGGGAGTATGCTACAGCGACCGGGTGGTGGACCGCCTGGCGTCTATGGAAACGGCTGCCCCGGATTTCAGGATATTCTGGGATAATGCCTACGGTGTGCACCATATTTACCAGGAAGTGCCCTCAAAAATATCCTGGATGCATGTGAGGCCGGCGGCCATCCAAACAGGGCTTACTATTTCTTCTCAACCTCCAAGATAACATTTCCGGGGGCAGGTATTTCCCTTATTGCTTCAGGACCGGACAACATGAAGGAGTTTAAGGGCCATATGTCCTCACAGACCATTGGACATGACAAGCTGAACCAGCTAAGGCACGTGCAGTATTTCAAGACGCCGGAGAACATCCGCCGCCATATGGCGGATCTGGCAGAGGTGCTGAGGCCCAAATTTGACATGGTGTTAAACCGTCTGGAGGAGGAACTGGAAGGCAGCGGACTGGCAGTGTGGAGCCGTCCGAAGGGGGCTATTTCATCTCCCTGGACACGCTTGCAGGATGTGCAAAGCGCACCGTGCAGCTGGCTAAGGAGGCAGGAGTCACGCTCACAGGCGCAGGCGCAACCTATCCCTACAAGAGGGATCCGCAGGACAGAAATATCCGCATTGCTCCCACCTATCCCACGCCGGAGGAGTTAAAATCAGCCATGGACATATTTATTCTGTGCGTTAAGATAGCGGGAATCGAGTCAGTGGTGAATCAGGAACTAAGTATTGGGATACTATAAACAGGCAGCAGCCGGGCAGAAAAGGAGAACAGGTATGGAGAAACTATATAATCCTTATGACAATGTGTTAAAGGTAGTAAAGGAAGCAGCCGATATACTGGGCTATACGGACAGTGACATAGAGGCCATTAAGTACCCGGAGAGGGAACTTAAGGTTGCGATTCCGGTGCGGATGGACGATGGGACAACGAAGGTATTTGAGGGATACAGGGTGCAGCACTCCACATCCCGCGGACCGGCCAGGGCGGAGTGCGTTTCCATCCTGCGGTAAATCCTGACGAGGTCAGGGCCCTGGCAGCCTGGATGACATTCAAGTGCGCAGTGGTGAATATTCCTTACGGCGGCGGCAAGGGCGGCGTTGTCTGCGACCAATGAGCTGTCTGAAAATGAAATCCGGGCAATCACCAGAAGATACACGGCAGCCATTGCTCCACTTATTGGGCCGGAACAGGATATCCCGGCTCCTGATGTAGTACCAATGCGGCTGTTATGGGCTGGATGATGGATACCTACAGCATGCTGAAGGGCCACTGCATCCACGGCGTGGTTACAGGCAAGCCAATCTGCCTGGGAGGCGCCTTGGAAGAAATGAAGCCACGGGACGGGGCGTCATGTACCACAAAAAATATACTGAATAAAATGGGAATTCCGGTTCAGGGAACCACGGTAGCCATTCAGGGAATGGGAAATGTGGGCAGCATCACAGCCAAGCTGCTTCACAGGGAAGGAATGAAGATCATAGCGGTCAGCGATGTATCCGGCGGAATCTGTAATCCGGAAGGACTTAACGTACCGGCTATCCTGGATTACCTCTCCCTTAACAGAAAGAATCTGTTAAAGGATTACAATGAAGAGGGAATGAGCCGCATTACCAATGAGGAACTGCTGGAGATGGATGCCAGGGTACTGGTGCCCTTGAAAATCAGATTAACGCTTCCAATGCACATAAAATCCGTGCGGAAATCATCGTGGAGGCTGCAAACGGCCCGGTGGCCGCAGACGCTGACGGGATACTCCAGGAAAGAGGCATTACTGTTGTGCCTGATATCCTGGCCAATGCAGGCGGCGTAGTTGTTTCTTATTTTGAATGGGTTCAGAATATACAATCCGTGAGCTGGACCGAGGAAGAAGTCAACGAGAAACTGAAGGATATCATGGATCCTGCGTTTGAGGCTGTATGGGATATTGCAAAGAGACAGAACGCCACACTGCGCACCGGCGCTTACCTGATTGCCGTGAAGCGGGTAGTGGAGGCCAAGGCGGCAAGGGCAATCTGGCCATAAAGCGAATCACAGAAAAATCATAGAATTTCCGAATAGCAGCAGTTACACAAAGACCAGGTACTGGGGATACCTGGTCTTTTTCTATGTGTATAAAGGGGGGATAAAATGTGTGAAAGGGGGGAGGGACCCTTTCGGTTTTTGCAACAATTTATTTGCTGTGTTTTTCTTGCTTACAGGACACATTATAATACAGGTATATTGCAAAAACCATTGTCAGAAGACAAAGAAATATTGCAATTAGCACAAGCTGTGTTAGAATAGAGTTAAACGCACCGGCGGCTTGCGGCGCGCAGGGCAGGGATGGCTGGACAGCCGGTATTTTTAAGGAGGAGATCCATGTACCAGGAAGAAAGTTTTAAGACGCAGAGGGTGATCTATGCCCATACCCGCAGTGATGAGGCAGACATGGAGTATAAAATGCACTGCCATGATGTATATGAGGTTTATTACATGATTTCAGGCAACGCAGAGTATCTGCTGGAGGGCAGGACCTACACACCCAGGCCCGGAAGCCTGATTATCATACCGCCGGGCTGTTTTCACGGGTTAAGGGTGCTGGATACGGATGAATATAACCGGATACGTCTGCACTTTGCCGCCGAACTTCTGCAGGAAGAGGAACAGGCTCTTTTGCTGGAGCCTTTTGGAACCGGATGGTGCTGCTATGAGGAACAGTTTCAGCTGGGGTATTTTCACTCCCTGGAGGAGTGTGGAAATTATGGAAAAAATTTACAGGATATTGCAATCCGCACACGGGTTCTGTCTCTTTTGACCAAGATTTTTGCAATATTCAGGGAGGCGTCAGGAACTTCCAGGGGAAAGGAAGGACAGGTCCAGGAAATCATCCGCTATATCAACCAGAATCTGTCCGCTCCGCTGAGCCTGGAAGGGCTGGCACAGACATAATAAAAAAGAAAAAATCATCTCACAGCTGTATTTAAGAGGCCACGGAACCACGGTGGCCCGGTACATCTATAAGCGCATGGCCATTGTGAGAAAAGAGCTGTCAATGGGGGTGCCGGCAGCAGAGGCAGCGTCCAGAGCGGGATTTGGAGACTACTCCAGTTTTTTCAGGGCTTACAAAAAAAGATGTTTGGATGCGCGCCCTCTGATAAAGCGCGCCGGGAATGCCTGAGATGGATAAGGGAAGTATGGTTTGAGAATGTGGGGACTCAAAAATAAGGTTTAAGAATGTACGTAAATAAATTCTTGAAGGAAAAAAATACCATGATATTATCAATTAAACCTATAGAAATAGTAGGAATTAAGAGACGGAGGACAATATCATGGAGAGAAGCGTAAGAGATCAGACAGACATTTTAAATTTGAGACAACCCAGCTTCACGGAGGTCAGGAGCAGCCCGACCCTTCAACAGGGGCAAGGTCGGTACCGATTTACCAGACATCATCGTATGTATTTGATAACTGCGACCACGCGGCGGCACGATTCAATCTCAGCGACCCGGGAAATATATACAGCCGTCTTACCAATCCTACCCTGGATGTATTTGAACAGAGAATGGCGCAGCTGGAAGGCGGCGTGGCAGCCCTGGCCACGGCTTCCGGGGCAGCGGCCCTGTCCTATACCTTCCAGAACCTGACACGGGCAGGGGATCATTGTGTCTTCCGGCCATATATACGGCGGCACCTACAATTACCTGGCCCACACCTTTCCGGAATACGGGGTGGAGACTACATTTGTGGATCCGGCTGATTTAGAGGCGGTAGAGGCAGCTATCAGGGATAATACAAAGGCTGTCTTTATAGAGACACTGGGAAACCCTAATTCCGATATCGCTGATATAGAAAAAATTGCTTCTATTGCACACCGGCATCAGATTCCTTTTGTAATAGATAATACCTTTGCAACGCCGTATCTTGTCCGTCCCATTGAGTACGGTGCTGACATCGTGGTACATTCAGCTACAAAGTTCATCGGCGGTCATGGAACTGCGGTGGGCGGCGTGATTGTGGACGGCGGAAGGTTTGACTGGGCTGCTTCTAAAATCCCGGGACTTTCAGAGCCAAATGCCAGCTACCACGGCATCCGTTTTGCCCAGGATGTGGGAGCGGCTGCCTTTGTCACCCGGATACGGGCCATTCTTCTAAGGGATACAGGGCGACCCTCTCTCCCTCCACGGCTTCTTGTTTTACAGGGCTGGAGACACTTTCCCTGCGGGTGGAACGCCATGTGGAAAACGCGCTTAAGGTGGTGGAATACCTGAATGCGCATCCCCTCGTGGAGGCGGTCCATCATCCCAGTGTGAGCCGGGATCCGGTCCAGCAGCAGCTTTACAAAACGTATTTCCCAGGGAGGCGGCTCTATTTTTACGTTTGAAATAAGGGGCGGGGCTGAGAAAGCCAGGAAATTCATCGACAACCTGGAACTGTTCTCCCTTCTTGCCAATGTGGCGGATGTAAAGTCACTGGTGATCCACCCGGCCTCCACCACCCATTCCCAGATGCATGAGAAGGAGCTTCTGGAACAGGGAATCCGTCCCGGTACCATCCGGCTGTCCATCGGGACAGAACACATGACGACATTTTGGAGGATTTGGAGGAGCGTTCCGGTCCGGTATAGCATTCCGGTTCATTTCGTATTCCGGTCCATTTCGTACTCCGATCCGTTTAGCAAAGGTGGTTCAGATTAAATCCATGGGTACGGCCGGGGCTGCGTGCAGGGAAAAAATCAGCAGGTGAAAAACAGCAATACAGATTGAAACGCCGCGGGAATAAGGCTATAATGGATAGAAAATACACCGCTAAGGAGAAGGACATGGATTACAGGACATATTTGAAAATTATCCGGATAAGGACGGCCGTTTCGGCGCTTACGGAGGCGCTTATCTTACAGAGGAGCTGATACCGGCTTTTGAGGAGATCGCGGATGCATACCAGACCATCTGCCATTCTTCCCAGTTTATCAATGAGCTGAGACGGATTCGCGGAATTCCAGGGAAGGCCCACTCCTGTTTACCACTGCGAACGCCTGTCCGGGAAAATAGGAAATTGCCAGATATATCTGAAACGGGAGGATTTAAACCACACAGGAGCCCACAAGCTGAACCACTGTATGGGGGAAGGACTTCTTGCAAAATTCATGGGTAAGAAACGCCTCATTGCAGAAACCGGAGCAGGGCAGCACGGGGTGGCCCTGGCCACGGCAGCCGCGTTTTTCGGTCTGGAGTGCGAGATTCATATGGGCGAGGTGGACATAGCAAAACAGGCCCAATGTCACCAGGATGAAGATTCTGCTGGGGCAAAGGTAGTGCCGGTTACCCATGGCCTTAAGACACTGAAGGAGGCAGTTGACTCAGCCTTTGAGTCCTATGCCAGAAATTACAAGGATTCCATCTACCGTATCGGATCTGCCCTGGGCCCCCATCCCTTCCCGCTTATGGTCAGGGATTTCCAGTCTGTTGTGGGATATGAGGCAAGGGAACAGTTCCTTGAAATGACAGGCATGATGCCGGACGAGGTCTGCGCCTGCGTGGGCGGAGGCAGCAATTCCATCGGTATGTTCATACCTTTCCTGGATGACCCGGTGGATATCACAGGGGTGGAGCCGTTGGGAAGAGGCGAGACGCTGGGAGATCATGCAGCTTCCATGAAATTCGGTGAAAAGGGAATTATGCATGGATTTGAGAGCATTATGCTGAAGGATGAAAAGGGAGAGCCTGCTCCTGTATACTCCATTGCCAGCGGACTGGATTATCCTTCTGTGGGGCCGGAGCATGCATTCCTTCACGATCTGGGCCGGGTTAAATACGATACGGTAAGCGACGAGGAGGCTATGGAGGCATTTTTCAAACTTTCCAGATATGAGGGAATCATACCGGCAGTGGAAAGCTCCCACGCGGTGGCATATGCCATGCGCAGGGCAAAGGAGATGCGGCAGGGATCCATTTTGGTGTGCTTAAGCGGCAGAGGCGATAAGGATATCGACTATGTGGTGGAGCACTATGGTTATGGGGATCAGTTTATGGATTAATTTGGCGGGGAGGCCGGAGGGCCTCCCTTCTTTGGCTGAAGGCGGCTTTAGAATGATGGTTATTCCGCCTATTACCAAGCAATATAGGATTTTAGTGTATAATTGGAATATAGGCTGCCTTTAGATAGCCTTCTTCCGGCATCTTTTTATTGTATCCAAGTAATCCTCTAATTGGTCAAAGCGGTGTGTAATCAGCTTTTCAAATGGAATTTGCTTATATTTCTTTAATAGGCGGAATGCACTGTCAAAGGTAGAAGGTGTATTGGCAGATTAAACCACAGATACGAGCATTACTCTCAAAGAAGCTTGGGAAGACATACCGTCACCTCATGCGTATTTAACATACTCATAGGCAATCCGACTTCTATGTAAGTTCCTAACTTTTAACCATCTGCAGACCTTGAATGGTAGCGCTCCAGTGGTTTGCACATTGGAGAACCACATCCGCACCGCCGTCAGTGGCTTCGATAACAGCCTTTATGCATTCCTGCTCCGACATACCTGAAGGTTAATAGCCACATCAACCTGAGCCAATTCTTTTGCTTTTCCAGTTTGGATTCTATCATATCGGTAATAGTTAACTGTTCCACCCCCATATGACGCAGAATCATAGAAGCAATGATTCCAATTGGTCCAGCACCAATTACTAAGGCATGGGTTTTGGTGGTGATACCCTCCTGAAGGGTGCCGCTTTCTGTCATGGCCATTTCAATGGCGCGCATGGCTACAGCCACCGGGTCCATAAGGGCGGCAATCTCGCTGGGCATGTCATCCGGGATTTTCCATACAAAGGTTTCCGGGTATATGTAAACATATTCCCCAAACCCGCCCTTAAAATGAGGATATAATTCAGGGTTTGTGTTAGGTACATCAGGATTATTCTGATGTGGGGAAGGCCCGCCATAGATGAAATCGTCATCACATACTCCGCATACACCCGAGCCATGTGACATGCAGCTGGGGCATTTTCCACAGGTGATATGCGGATACACGGCAATTCTGTCTCCCAGCTTTAAATCACCGCCGTAGCAGTGTATGAACCGGTTGGCATTTTTTCCAATACTGACAATCCGGCCCGCAAATTCGTGTCCATCACAAAATGGGGATTCGGGATTAACCTTTATAAAGTGTCCATCTGAGCCGCAAATGAGAGCGGCTTCTACCTGAATTACCATTCCGTCATCTGCGGCCTCCGGTACAGGATACTCTTTGATGTCTACCTCATAAGCACCTGTAATAACGAGCGTTTTTCCTGTTTTCATTCTTGTTACCTCCTTATTGTTTTGTAATAAAAAGCCTTTATACGCACAAATTGCGTATAAAGGCAAATCATAACCTTTTTGTTAGTGGGAAACAACCAGCCGTAAGTTGGTACCCAAAACCAATATTATGTCTATAATATATAGTAAACAATTTCAAAAGTCAATTCTTTTCTGAAAAATTAATATCTAATCCTCCTCCAACAGCCATTCCAGAGGTACATTCAGTACTTTAGCTAACACTTTAACCTCATAGTCCGCAACGAAGCGGGTTCCTATCTCAATACGGCTGATACTGTCCTGTTCTATTAATATACCCTGGGTCTGTAATCTGGCAGCAAGATCATATTGGGAAAGACGCTGTCTTAAACGCGCCTCCCTGATTCGGTTTCCGCATAGATTTTTCTTACCATTGTAATCGTAAATCTTCATCTATATGGCTCCTTTGCCGTATAATCATCAGTAATTTTCTTGACTTTAACATATATAGAACGTAGAATTATGTTAAAGGTCAGTGAATGAGGAAACAATTTCCAAAAAAAACATGATTATGCACAATTATTAAAGCCGGACAATCTGTGTTATTGGTAAAAAAGGGGTGAATTTTGTGAGGAAAAGTAGTCGTATAAAAATTTATATTGCAGAAGATGAGTCAATCATACTTATGAATTTCAAGATGATTTTGCAGCAATTGGGTTATGAGGTAGTCGGCAGTTCTGTAAACGGGGAAAAAGCATTAAAAGATATACTGGAATTAAAGCCGGATTTACTTTTATTGGATATCAATATGCCACGGCTGGATGGTATCTCTTTGTTCGAATCAGTATCGAAGGCATATGATGCAGCCTGTATTTTTATTACAGGCCATTTTTCAGAGGCATTCGTCGAAAAGGCAAAAAAAGCAGGGGCATTAGGATATTTAATTAAACCAGTTGATGAGAAGCAGCTGAAGGCATCCATCGAGGTTGCGGTAGCGTTTTTGATGAGCGTTGTATTCTCAGGGACGAGACTGAAAAGCTAAGGGCAGACCTGTCGGACAGGAAGTATATCGAACGTGCCAAGAGCGCATACTGATGGATTCCTTTGGGCTGAAGGAGGGGGAGGCGATGGCAAGGCTGCAGAAGCTTAGCAGGGATAAAAATAAAAAGCTGGCTGTCATTGCCAGGGAACTGATTGAGAAAGAAAAAATCATGATGAGATAGATACCAGGGAGAGGCAGAGGATATTTTGGCTTGTGTAGAAATCAGAAAGCTATATGGCGGACAGCGGGGAACCAGAGTTAGGGGATTTGATCTTGTAATACAAAATCCGGAGATACATGTAATATTGTGTACCAGCATATCGGCATTGGATGAACTGGTTCATATTATGTACGGGACAGCTCTCTATAAATCCGGGACTTTTAAATTGAATGGAAAAGATGCCATAGGGCTTAGGAAAAAAGAGATACAATATATAACTATGGATACATACCTGTTTCCTGGATTTACGGTAATGGATAATATTTATATGGCATCTCCTGAATATGGATTCATGACCAGGAAAATAATACAGAAGCGGTTTGACAGTCTCATGAAGGAGGCGGATTGTTATATACCAAATGTGAGAGTGGAGAACCTTACAGCAGAACAGAAGAAAATGGTAGAGGTGATTCGATGTTATGAGGAGCATCCTCAGCTGTTGATTGTTCATGAATTGGCTGGCAGTCTGTCTTACCGAAATTTGATGTGGGCTAATACCTTGTTTACAAAATTAAAAAACAGCGGGACGACAGTATTATATTTGACAAGCAAATGGGGAGGACATGCTGAAAATAGGTGACAAAGGGTATCTGTACTGCGTTCTGGTAAGAATCTGGGGACATTTAGCAAGGAGGAAGTACTGAGTACCCCTCAGAAGACATATTATCTGATGCTGGGGGGACAGACTATGGCGTCTCTTCTTGAACCCATGAATGAAGATGAAAATCAGGATTTTGTACATACAATAGTATCCGGAGTAAAACTTTTGTCACAGGACAGTGACAGCGAAAACGTATTGAAGTTTTTTATGCGTCAGGTAAGTAAAAGTCTAAAGGCGGTCAACAGTATTGTATATTTTTCGGATAGAAATTCTTCAAAAGTACGTTTTATATCAGGTGTGGATTACCATGGAGATGAACTTCCGCTTATTAAACCTGATATTGTAAAGCAGATATCTTCTACGGAAGAGCTTTTTTACACCAATTATCTGGATGTTCATCTGGAGATTTGCTGAATGACCGAATGAACACACATCTGATACATACTATGATATGTATTCCTGTTAAATTCGGTGATAATTACCTGGGGCTTCTGCAGGTGTATTTTGATGATGATTATGCATATACACAGACAGACAAAGATTATCTGTTGGCAATTGCCAATGAACTGGCATTTGCCATCGAATCATTTCGGCTAAAGGGAAAGTCTGTCCTGATTCAGGAGAGCCACCACAGAATAAAAAACAACCTGCAGATGATTATATCCTTGATGGAATTACAAAAATACAGGTTATTACGTACCGGAACTGATGTGTCATCGGTACAGGTTTCAGAAGCGTGGGAAACAGTGGTAAAGCAGGTAAAGAGTATAGCATCAATTCATGACATGCTTTCGAAAGAGGAAGAGACAGACAGTATTATGGGGGTTGATGTCATCATTAGGGCTATCAAGGAGTTTTATTCCAATGATGCAGATATACAAACGGATATTGTAAGATGCATCATACCTCATACGAGAGCTACTTCTCTGGCTCTTTTGGTAAATGAGCTGATTAGTAATGGTGTGAAGCATGCGGAAAGAAAAGAGGGAAGGCTTACCATATGTATGTCACTAAGACGGGAAGAAGACAATTACTTTTATTTATGAGGATAATGGGATTGGCTTTCCGGATGGTTTTGAACCGTGGAAAAGCACCGGAATTGGGATGACCATTATGCAGTCTATTGTTGAGCAGGAATTTGAGGGAAGCTTTTTGTGCAGGAATCATCATGGTGGAGCACGTATAGAGATAACCATACCATATCAAAATTTTGTATAAATTACGTATCTTATAAATAATAATTAAATTATAAAGATGAATAGGTAAAATAATGAAAAAATTACTTGACGAAACAAAAGGGTTATGATAGTATGTACCCATAGGATAGTAAAAAACTTATGGTTGGTTTTTTACTTACATAAAAGATTGGTTATGATTGCCAACACGAATATTTTTCGTGTTGGCTTTTTTGCGTCTCAAATTCAAAATAATTAAAGGAAGGAGATAAAAAATATGTCACTGGTAGGATTGAGGGAGGTTTTAAGAGATTCAATAAAGGGATATGCAGTGGCATTCGACGCAACAGACCATCTGTTTGCCGAGTCAATACTCCTGGCGGCAGAAGAAACCAGAACCCCGTAATAATGATGGTAGGGATTTTCCGCACCTGTGGATTACGACAATTTTATCCGTACTTGGTGGATCGAATCAGCCGGACGCAGGTTCCGGTATGCCTTCATTTTGATCATGGCGCAAGTTTTGAGGCATGTGCCCTGGCGGTTAAAAGAGGCTGCACTTCAATCATGATTGACGGCTCTTCCTTCCGTTTGAAGAGAATGTTGCTCTTACAAAAGTGGTAGAGATGGCTCATGCATGTAATGTTGAGGTAGAGGGAGAGATTGGATCTGTTGGCAGAAATGAAAGTCTGAAGGAGAAAATGCGGTTTCCCTTTATACAGAACCGGAGGATGCAGTGGAATTTGCGAGGCTGACAGGTGTGGATGCCCTGGCAGTATCAATAGGAACAGTCCATGGTGTGTACAAAAAAGCACCTAAAATGGATTTTGAGAGATTGGCAAAAATCCGTTCCATGATAGAGATCCCTCTGGTCATGCACGGAGGGTCAGGATTGTCGGTAGAAGATTTCCATGCGGCGGTCAGCAACGGGATGAATAAAATTAATGCTTTTACAAATTTATCCATTGCAGTTGCAGACAAAATCGTGGAAGTGTCTAAGTCACTTCCGCCGAAGACAATTACTGGACCCATATATGAAGCTGCAATAGAAACAGGAAAACAGCAGGTAATCCAACATATCAGACTGTTTGGCACAAGGTCCATTGACAGTTGAGGCAATTAACAAGAGAGGAGATAGATATGAAAAAGAGACATTTGAGAGCATTGTCATTTATTATGAGCGCAATCTTATTGGTTGGATGTACAACCACTCCTACAGTGGGAACCGGGACCCAGGAAGCGGCCCAAGCATCTGAGACCGGAATGCCGGAAGCTGCGGAAGATGGGTCCGCAGGAGGAGAAACAAAGGAGACTGAAGCAGCTGCATCACAGCAGGAGTTTCCGCCGTTAAAGGTGGCAAAGGACCGTCCTCTAAAGGTTGGATATCTGTACTCCAATCTGGAGGCGGAATCCTGTACCCGTTCTTACAATCAGATTCGGATCGAGGCGCCGCACAGGGGATGGGAGCTTACAGAAGTATATTTTAATGCACAGAAACCGGAGGAGGCCCGGACCGGAATGCAGACACTTATTACCCAGGATGTCGATGCAGTGGTTATTTACAATATGGAAATTGTAGGTATTGCGGATTTGATTTTACAGGCCCGTCAGAATGGTATCGGCGTATATAATGTGGATAACCAGCTGGTTCCCGGCGTAGTGGCCAATTCCTGCCAGCCCAATGGTGTGGCTGCAGCTGAGTTTGCATACTACATGGGTGAGAAATATCTTTGAATGCCAATTATGCCATCATTACCGCCCCTTCTCTTCAGGTCCACGTAGAACGAACCGATCCCATTAAGGCTATCTATGACCAGTATCCCGGCATGAAACTTTTGGGGGAAGAATCTCTTAACCCATCAGGCAGCGAGTCCATGGGGCAGCAGTCCTATAACTTTACTAAGAGATTTATAGAGAAATATGGGAACGAACTGGATATTTTAGTTACAAGCTATGATGGAGCAGCTGTCACGGCAGATGAGGCTGCAGCTCAGGCTATTGGTGGTACAGATGTGGCCATTATTGGTGTGGATGGCGGATCTGAGACATGGTCACACATGCGTAAGGGCGGTAACTTCAAGTATTCCTACGCACAACCCACCGAGCTTTACTGTCATAAGATCTGTAACCTTGTGGAAGAACTTCAGGTACAGGGACTTAAACCCGGTGACGAAGGATGCAGTATCACTGCCTTTGGTGAAACCATCTATTCCAACGGAAAATTATAGATCAGGATCATGTACCTGCACCGAATCAGAGTATACATTCTGTATTTGATTTTTATGGGGGTGACCCTGAAGATCCGGAAGCATGGTACAACTGGAATGACGGACCTGGAATTTATATGATTGCAGATAAATAATAGGATATATAGCGATCGGTTAGATGCCGGGAGGAATTCCTCCCGGCATGATAACAGGCCACTGCACTAAGCAGCCAAAAGACCACTGCTCAGTGCTTACAGCGAGGAGGAGGGAAACACTTTGGCAGGCAATACAGATATAGTATTGGAAACAAGAGGGCTTTATAAAGCGTTTCCCGGCACGATTGCGACAAATAATGTAAGCTTTGATGTACACAGACAAGAAGTACATGCAATCATCGGGGAAAATGGTGCAGGAAAAAGCACACTTTGCAAGCTGCTGACAGGGCTATACCAGCCGGATCGGGGAGACATTATCTTCATGGGGAATAAGGTTAGTTACAGGACTACAACAGAGGCCATGGCAGCTGGCATTAATATGGTATATCAGGAGAGAAACCTTATCCCCCATCTTACAGGTGCGCAGAATATCATGCTGGGAAATGAGATTACCAAAATGGGTGTCATCCTGGATGAAAAGGAGATACGGGCCACTGCTTATAAAATCAGAGATGAATTAGGTATTGATATTCCTCTGGATATGCCGGTAGGGCATCTCAGTGCGGGCGTGCAGCAGTCTATCGAAATAGTGAGGGCATTTTCTACGAATCCCAAGCTTCTGATTTTGGATTAACCTACAGCTTTGGGAGAGAAGGAAATAAAGCCGTTTTAAATTTCATAACAAAGATAAAAAGTCCATGGATATATCCATCATATTTATTTCCCATAAATTAGACGAAGTATTTCAGGTGCGGACAGGATTACTGTCTTTACAGAAGGCGTAAAGGTAATGACAGTCAGGAAGGATGAGACTACAAAAGAAGAATGTATACGCAATGCTTAAGAATGGAAATGAGCCGATTCAAATTAAAGATAAGCCGCAGGTTGTAAAACCATACTCAGGGTAGGGGACTGTACATACGATGGCGCAAAACATCATTGAAATTTCCGGGTTGATTCAGGTGAAGTAGTGGATTTTATGGATTGGTAGGTTCTGGAAGAACTGAATGTGCCAACGCAATTTTTGTATTAGTCCCATGGAGTCTGGTGATGTGGAGCTGCATGGTAAAAAAGTTGAAAATATAACGACTCATGGGATGATTAGAAAAGGACTAATCATGACGCCTGAGGCTAGGGCCCATGGTATGTTTAAAACCTACAGTCTGATTGATAACATTGAGATTCTTTTTTTGAAAAAATTTTCAAATAAGTTTGGAATTGTCAATGATAAAAGTGCTTATGAGTTTTCCAGCAGAGTCCTGGAAGCCAACGGAGTGAGATATTCCAGTAAAGATCAGATGATAAGTCAGTTGAGTGGGGGTAATATACAAAAGATTATAATTGGACGTTCCATTGCAGTTGAGAATTGTTCCTTGATTATTTTAGATGAGCCTACAAATGGTCTGGATTTGGGTGAAACATGATGTATATCTGAAAGCCAGGGATTTGGCAGAAAAACATCAGAAAGGGGTTATTTCATCACCTCTGAAATAGACGAGCTGTTCAGTGTATGTAACCGGGTCTACGTCTTTGCATTTGGTGATATTGTTGAAGAATTTCACAAGAGACCAGTTTGACAAGCAGAAAATATTGGAGGCTGCTTCAGAACTTCAGGAGGAAATGAAAATGGAGAATAAAAAGAAAAAATCCACAAATTCTTTTGAAAAAGCCATGATGCTGGAGGTTATGGGAAAATACTTTCTGCTGATTGCAACCATACTTGTTTCAGTTATGTTTGCAATTGCATCTCCAGCTTCCTAAAGGTGACCAATATTCTATGGATATTTTCAGGGCGGCTTCCATCATTGGCATTATGGGAATAGGACTGACTATTGTCCAGTCAACAGGTGACTTTGATTTTGCCATAGGTGCAGAGGCGACCGTAGGGGCCTGCGCCATAGCTAAGATCATGGTCAATTAATACCGAATTTTTATATTGCATTTCTGCTTACCATGATAGTGGTGGCCTGTATCGGTCTGTTTAATTCATACATAGTAATTAACATAGGAATGCAGGCATTTGTTGCTACGTTTGGCGTATCTACTTTGATGGTAGGAATATGTAAATTTCTTACAGGCGGCGGACAATATTACTCTACCAGCTGGCCTTCAGGGTTTTCTATCCTGGGACAGGGATTTGTATTGGGAATCATCCCGGTTTCAGTTATATTGTTAGCTTTATGCACAATCATAGCCTTTGTATTTATGGGAAAAGACTAAAACCGGCCGTTACATCTATGCAGTAGGGCCAACCCTGCTGGTAACAGCATGTGGAATTAATATAAGACGTAACCGCAGGATTGCATTTGTGGTATGTTCGATGTTTGCAGGCTTTGCGGGTATCATTCAGGCATCCATGCTGAGCAATGTGACTCCTTCTATGGGAGATTCCAACTTTTTGCCGGCTATGAGTACATGTATGCTGGGAGCGACCAGGCCCGGAGTATTTAACATACTGGGCACCATATTGGGTTCCATTCTTCTGGCAGTAATATCCAATGGACTGACTATGGTTTGGCGCCGTCCTTTTTCCTCAAGGATATTATCCAGGGTGCAGTGTTAATTTTTGCAGTTGGATTTGTGGCAGTTATCAGACATAAGCGTTAATTTGAGAAGGAGACCAATAGAATGAACAAAAAGAGAGTATTGATAATACAGGATTTTTCCATGGACGAGGAGGCAGTTAGAAAATATGATTTTCTGAAGAGGAATACGATGTGAGCTTGTAGTTCAGGATACCCACGATATCAGCAAGGATGAATTTGTAGAACCGTTTTCTGACATTTGAGACTAAAGCCGGATGCTCTTCCCTGTTAATGAAAGAAATGGGTACGCAAAAGATGAAGGATCGGATATTGTAATCAACCATTTTCCCCTATCAGCACAAAGGCAATT